>JAEEGK010006506.1_pt1 | contig 28132 bp, 19 predicted proteins | sample 8958771 | NCBI WGS metagenome assembly JAEEGK01 (sample SAMN16246547, study PRJNA631951) | gut metagenome | biome: gut microbiome; feature: rumen; material: SC-attached | host: Bos | place: Iran: Karaj | collected 2018-10 | reverse complement strand
CTCTAAACACATATCCGGTCGTTGCGGCAGCCGAAACACTTCGTGAAGGGACAAGCCCAAAAACAAACACAGTGGCCAAAAGAGCCGCAACGAACCAAAGCGGATTAATACGTCTGCAAGTACTTTTTTTAATATCCGTTCTTCTGTGATCCATATTTTTCCCCTCTGCATATATAATTTGCACTTTAATCATGGTATCATTTCCGCGCATTTATTACAACTTAACGCCGACAGTTTTGTCACCGATCAAACAGCTTATTACTCCTGCCGAACGGGCATGACCCATAACCCCCGGTCCCATGGAACCGTTTTTACCGTAAATTCCTTTTCCGAAAGATCAGTACATTCGCCGCAATCTTTCGGAAAGATCAGTTTCCACGCTGTGAGCATCTGATGTCTGATGCCGAATTTCGTGGCGACAAAACGATTGAAAGCCGCGTCTCCGTACTTAGGGTCTCCCACAACCGGGTGACCGATGCTTGCCATGTGTGCCCTTATCTGGTGAGGTCTTCCCGTGACAAGCTCCACTTCGAGAAGCGTCATGTCATGTGATGTAGTCAGAGGCTTAAATCTCGTTTCGATATTCAAGGCACCGGGATCGTCGGGTTTGTTTTTAATCACCCTGACTTTGTTGGTCTTTTCATCTTTCACGAGCCAGCCCTTAAGATTCCCCTCTTCGCTAATGACTCCCTTCACCGCGCACAAATAATACTTGCGGAGCCTCCTGTCGTGTATCAGTGCGGACATTACTCTGAGTCCTTTCAAAGAGCAGCCGCACACGACGATCCCCGATGTGTTGCGGTCAAGCCTGTTGCAGACGGAAGGTCTGAAAGTCTCCCCTGTTCCCGAGGTCTTACCTGTTTTACTCAGATAATCGATCAGCAGATCATTCAGAGTATCATGACTCTTATCATCTGCACCCTGCGAGAGTATGCCCGCCGGTTTATATACGAGGATCACGTCACTATCTTCATAGATGATGTTTTCGGAGAAAACAAACCCATTAACGCTTATATTCCCACTGTTGTTTTTATCCGAGTTTCCCGAACCGCTTTTCCTTCCGGGCGTACTGCCCTGCGAAAAAGCCCCCCGCTCGTTTGAACCACTACTCTCTGCAGGGCTCACGGTTCCGCCAAGGTCCCGAAGCGTGTCGTCGCTGAAAAACAGTCTCAGCTCGTCGCCTTCCTTCACCCTTACATCCGGCTCGGTCTTTTTCCCGTTCAGTGTGACGATCTTCTTCCTGATCGCTTTATAAACAAGGCCTTTTTCGGCACGCGGAATAAGCTTGCCGACAAGTCTGTCGACACGCTGCCCGTCTTCATTTCTGCCTATTATCACCAATTTCATGCGCACCTCGTGATGGCTTCATGAGAACAAGTTATGGTTCACATAGTCTCCGCGCCCGAAGTGTTCTCCGAAAGCCATATCGAACGTCGGTACTTAACGACCGTACCTCAGGTCGTTTATGTACCGCTACGTGAGATACAGGAGCGGAAGCGCCTTTCGGAGAATGGTTCGTGGCAGGAGACACAAATGTGAACCATAACACCGTCTCTTGTATATCATTTATGCCATGTAAATCTTTAGCATTTCTATGACTTCCACCTGCGGGTCTTCTTCGTCCTCTGCCCTCGCCGGCGAAGGAGTAAGTGTTTTGAGGTGCTTGAGGAATTTGTCCATATCCCCGACAACCTCAACAGAGTTCCCAAATCCCTTGCGCTTCACAAGGTCCTTGAGGTACTCGTAAAGCTTGACAGCAGGCTGCTTCTCTCCCTGTGCGACAAGCGCTGCAACCTCGTTGTCCGTGACAACCAAAAAAGCGAATCCCATCGCACGCTCGGTCGATGTCATGACCACATCCGAAAGCGTGGTGCTGCCCGCGGGAGATGCCTCAAACACTTTCTTTTCATCTTCTTCGCTCACCGACTTGTACTTCGAGAAAAGCACAAACCTCGTGATCGCTCCCGCGAACGGGATCACGATGAGCGCCGCAAATATCGAAAGAACATTGAACTTGCTCTCAAACAGGAACAAGCCTGTAATGAACATCGCCGCAGCGATCAAAAACGAACCTATCGCGACGAGTATCGCAAGCTTCTTGATCCTGTCGATATAGCCTCTCGCCCCCTTAGCGGGTACCAATCTTTCTTTCTTCGCCATAATATCTCACCTTCTGTTATTCTTAAAAACGCCTTTTTCTAATCCTTTACCGGCCTTATGTTTTTTCCATAACCATCAGCTTTCCGCTTGTTCTTTGACAAACGATTTTTCACACCGACAGCTCTTTAAAACTCTTTATAAAACAATTTGCTATCTTTTTCTTTTCTTCGTCTTCGTACTCGGCAGCAGGATCGTAGCAGGCACAGACCCTCATCCCCGCACGTCTAGCAGCGATCACGCCCATGAGTACATCTTCAAACACCAGGCACTCCGTGGGCTCAACCCCGAGTGTCTCCGCAACGAAGAGGAATATATCCGGACTCGGCTTTCCCTTCTCGACTTCGCAAGCGGTGTGGATCTCGTTTATATAGGCGTCAATGCCGAGTCTCTTTATCACCGAAAAAGCAAGTTCGCTTGAATTGCTCGTGGCGATTCCTGTCTTGATACCGCGCTTTTTGACCGACTCGAGGAATTCCTTTACGCCTTCTTTCAGGGTCACGCGGGTGTTGTACATGTCATACGCCATATCGTTCCAGCATTTCTTTATCACATCAAGATCATCCTCGATCTCAAATGTTTCCTTAAAGTAGATCGCGGTTTCGGAGAAGCTCATCCCCGAGATAGTATCCTGAAGGTTTGGCGGAAAAGGCTTTCCCTTCGACGCCAGGTAATCGATATCGATCTGCTTCCACATCCACATCGAGTCTATAAGCGTTCCGTCGAGATCAAAGATTATAGCCTTTATGCCGGTCAGAAGCTCACCCGCGGGGATCTTTTCCACCGGTTCGCTCATGAGCTGTTCTGTCAGATTATCCATACAACTGCAGTTCTTTCTTATCATTTAGTATCGTGGGCGTCCGTTTGTAAAACACTCTCTCCATCCTCCGGGATTCGTTCAGGATCGCTTCCCTTTCCGGGATTAGTTCAGGATCCCTTCTTTCTCCCCGGTCTGTAATAGATCTTATTCACATCCTGTTTTACGGTTCACAGGCATCCCATTACATCATCCTCCAGCCCGGGAGGTAACGGTTCTTGAGCGTATCGCCTTTCTTCCTCGCCCAGCCGAGAGGGAAACCGTCTGTGCACACCAGGACGTAGCCGTCCTCAGCCTCTGCATTTTTGCCTGTAACGCATATGGTCTCGCACTTAAGGTACCTGATCACGTCATCAGAGTCAGCCGGAAAATCGACTGTGTTCGGATAAGCACCTATGGGCATGGCGCACGCAAGCGCCTGCGAGGGCTCAAATCTGTCCTTCTTGATCTCGCCGAGCAGAAGTCCCCGCCTTAATGTGCGGAGCCTCTCGACTCCGAAGGGTATCTCGGGTTCGGGGTCAAGCGACAGAAAGCCTGACTTCACATAAAGCTTGTCCGCCGGGATCTTAAATCCCACCTTCTCGAGGAAGTCAAACGCACTGCCCGGGATATCGCGGTGACGCTTGCGGGTGGTGGCGTCGTAGGTATTGACCGGGGTGGTGACTGGGGTGGTCCCATGGGGACGGGGGTGTGATGACCCACCGGGGACGGGGGTTGTGGACCATTGGGGTTCATGGTCCACCAACCCCCGTCCCCGGTGGGTCATCACACCCCCGTCCCCATGGGACCACCCCTCGTGGGACCACCCCTCGTTGGCACACTCCCCGTCTTTCTGCAAAAGCGCAACAAAATGACCCTCGCCCTTTATCTTGTGAGGGTAAAGTCTGGCTGCGTTTGAGATTTCCGCAGGGTATTTTTTGCCGGAACTGCCTGAACCGAGATCGCTCGTCTGTGCATTCCCGACTCTCATGTTTTCAACATCAAACGAACCTGTATTTCCGGCTCTCACGAATCCGACCTCTCCGAACAGTCTGTCTGCTTCGGGGAAGGGGATGACGTGCATATCGGGGTGTTCTTTAAGGATAAGCTCAAGAGACTCCTCATCCTCGAGAGGTGAGAAGGTACATGTCGAGTAGATCATGATCCCGCCCGGTGCGAGCATCTCGATCGCATGCGGGAGGATCTGCTTCTGAAGGTCTGCATAGTAGCCGCTGCCGTACTGCTCCCAGTTCTTCGCAACGGCATGAACCTTTCTGAACATGCCTTCACCCGAGCAGGGCGCATCTATGATGATCCTGTCAAAGTAGCCCGAGAACACGCTCGCAAGCTTGTCGGGCGACTCTGAAAGTATCAGGACGTTGGGGATACCGAAGAGCTCGATGTTTTTTAGCAGTGCTCTTGCCCGTGAAGCGCTTATGTCATTGGACACAAGTATTCCGCTGCCGGCGAGCCTTGCACCGATCTGGGTGCTCTTTCCGCCGGGAGCCGCACAAAGGTCAAGAACTCTGCATCCTTCGGATATGGGCAGGAGAGCTCCGGGTGCCATAGCACTGGGCTCCTGAAGGTAGTACAGACCTGCGTGATAATACGGATGCTTCGAGGGAGCCGATTCACCCTCATCCGTCTGTACATAAAAACCGCCCTCTGCCCACGGAACGGGTTCGAGCTTCTTAAAAATCTCCCCGAACTTCTCTGCTGAGACCTTCATGGGGTTGATCCTCAGTCCCGAAGCAGGTTCCTCGTCATAGGACGCCAAAAACTCCTCAAATTCATCTCCGAGGAGTTTTTGCATGTTCTCTATGAATTTTTCAGGAAGATAATCTCTGTACATAGACGCAATTCCCTGTTTTCAATCCTTAATCTTCTTAAACTGATTTATTTAAGCAGGACGGCCAATGTCCTCTAGCCGCCGGAGAGCGACGTAATGAAGCGCAGCAAAGCGAGGGCAGGCAAACGTGTTTTTGAGCAGGGTGTTTGCCGGGGCAGGCCTCTTAGCACTATTATTTAAGGCTTTGCGCCCTGTAACCTTCGGAGATTATATCAAGCTCCTTCGCAAAGAGCTCCAGATGTGCCAGATCCTCCGAATTGTAGATCTTAAAGAACTCGTCCTGGATCTTGACGATCTCACGCTTATTTGCAACCTTGTAGAGATTCTGAATGTTGGTCAGGATGTCCGCTACAAGATTGGACTTTAATGTAAATGTGTTCTGGGCGTCCATGATCTCGCCTCGTACGAGGGACATCTCCCTGTCGAGAACGACGATAGCCTCTGCCGCCTTTAAAAGTCTGACGCGCAGGTTCTCAGGCATGTTCTGCTTGTACTTGTACTGAAGGGAGTGCTCGATCGTAGCCCAAAAGTTCATCGCGAGAGTTCTGATCTGGATCTCACAGAAGATGTCCTTGGGACCCTTAAGCGACTCGACCCTGTACTTGATGACCATGTGGTAGCTTCTGTAGCCTGAAGCCTTCTGTTCTTTTACGTAATCCTGTTCTTCGACCACCTGCATATCAGTACGCTTTTTTATTATCTGGGCGACCTTATAGATGTCTTCAACAAACTGGCAGATGATGCGCACACCGGCGATATCGTCGATATGCGTTTCGATGTCATCAAGCGATATATGCTTACGCTGAACCTTTTCAAGAAGACTCGAGATGGATTTCACACGTACATCGACCTGCTCGATGGGCGAATAAAGACCCGCAGCCCTGTAAGCCGATCTCATATGTTCGAATTTTTCCTTAAGTTCATCCACCGCAAGCGAATAAGGCTCAAGGATCTCTCTCCACATCTGTATTTCCATACACCCGCTCCTTTCGATCTTCCACAACTAATACTTTCTCACATCTAAAGCCGTCCCCTTTAGGACTCTCCAAATCCCTTTGTCAGTCCTTTGTAACCCCTTAATAACCTTGGAACGGTCTGCATTTGCGGCATTAATGCCGTATGTTATTTCTTTGCTCACTTACCGTAGATAAATTCCTGCAGTTCCAGCGCATTCTTCCTCAGATCCACCTTGGTCACGAGCATGCCTCGAAGGTTCGCATCGCTGTAGGTTCCATCGATCGGGATCCTGTAGTCGCGGATCCTTTTGTCGAGGCCTATGTCGAAGACTGCCTTTATGTACTTCTCAAGTGTCTCTTCATCTATGTCCGTGGTAACGAACGGCAGGCACTTGTCGCAGAACTTCTTGAGCTGCTTGATGCTCATGCCCTTAAGTGACGCAACTACCGACTCAAGCAGCATCCTCTGGCGCGATGTACGTCCGAAGTCGCTGTACTCCCTTCCGGAAGTTCCGACCTTCCTGATACGACAGTATCCGAGGGCCTGATTGCCGTTGAGGTGATTCTTCCCGGCCTTTACATTGCGGTACTTCTCATTGCTGATGTAGTTGGTCCTGTTAAGGTAGGAAGCCTCCTCTTCGGTGAGCTCGATGTCGACACCGCCTATGGCATCGATAATATTCTCAAAGGATTCGAAGTTCACGAGCGCGTAGTTGTCAATATCGAGTCCGAGATTGTTGGCAAGTGTCTGATAGACGAGCGAGACGCCTCCCATCGCATATGCGGCATTGAGCCTGTTATCGCTGTAACCGGGAATCGCAACGAGTATATCTCGCATGATCGAGGTGAGCTTGATGCTCTTGTCCTCTTCGTTTATGGTGGCGATCATGATAAGATCCGAACGTCCGCGTCCACCGCCCGATTCAAGGTTCTCTTCTCCGAGCAGGAGGATGTTGTGAACCTTCTTCTCTTCCTGATCGGTGCCCGTGTTCGCAGGCTTCTTCTCGGTCTCAGGCAGGTCAAGCTTCTGAGTCTCATCGACCACCTCAACTCCCGGCATCATGTCGAAATCAAGGTCGTCGGGGATCTCGATGATAGTCTCCGGAACAACGGGACTGTAGTTCATCTTTCCGCTGGCGTAGCTGACGCCTTCGTCAATGACTATATCTCTGCCTATATTTGTCGCAAAGATGAGTATGATCGCGACTATGAGCAGAGTACATGCTCCCGCCACGGGGTAAACCCATACAGGGAACTTTTTGATCCGCTCCCAGAGCCTCGTGTACCACGGCTTTGTCTCTGTCTCGATGACGATGTCCGTCAGAGGTACTTCGCCGACGATCGAGTTCATGTTCTCTTCCTGAAGAGATGCTCCGATCGCCTCGATGAGCTCGCGGTCGTCGTCTTCGTGCTCGAGTTCATATATTTCCTTGCTGTAATCATCCTCGTAAGAACCACCTTCGGGGATGATCTTCATGTCTGCATCCTCGTCTGTCTCTTCCTCGGGTGTTTCGCTTGGTTCTTCCTGAACTGACTTGTTAAAATCCTCGATAGAGACGCGCTCGGGAACGATCTTCATATCCGCATCCTCATCATCAACGGATTCGGGGATCGCTTCTTTTTCGGGAACGATGGTCATGTCGCTGTCATCGACAGGTTCCTCTTCCGTGACCCCTTCGGGGTCGCTTTGAACCTCGTCCGGCAGGATTTCGATCATCTCATCGATTACGTGATCATCTGTCATCGGGGAACTCCTTACTGGTTACTCGTCAGGATATGTGTCGTCAATTACGGGTACTGTCACGGTTTCGGAAGGATCCGCGACCACTGTCTCGGAAGGTGTCTGCTCATAGGGGTTCTGCCCCTCCGAAGGCGTCTGTTCCGAAGGCGTCTGTTCCGAAGGAGCCAGTTCGATCGCTCCTTCTGTGCTTACAAGAGAGCCTTCGGGTACAAGACCCGGGATCCCCGCAGGTCCGGCCGGTGCTCCGGCCCCAAGCTGCTGCGAGGACGGTATCGCCTCGTCGATGAGCGATGTCTCGGAGGTTACAGTAGGTGTGGGCGTCTTCGATGAGGACGAACCTGAAGAAGACGAGCCCGACGAACTGCCCGATTTGCTCTGTGCGCCTGCTCCGGCTCCCACCATGCCTGTTGTATCGGTCTCACCTTCCTTATCAAGGAAAATGAACTGATGGAGCTTCTCGATATTCTTGCCGAGCTGGTCGCCCATTACAAGAGTATATGTGATATTGCTGCTTCCGTTATAGATGCCCTTCTTGCCGCTGTCCGTAAAGAACTCGTCAGCGGGAAGTCTCATGGAGTTGGTCGAGAAGATACTGTTCTCAACAACATCTCTCAATGTATCGGAGATCTGATCCTCTCTAATGTTTGTAGTGATCTCAGCGAGCACATCCGTCATGATGGGCAGCATGTCAAGGTAGCTTACCGACTTAAACTTGGCGATGATGGCGTTGATGACACGTCTGTGTCTTACGGTACGTCCGTAGTCATTGTTTGCTCCGCCGAGAGTAACAACCTTTCTTACACGGCAGTAGCCGAGCACCTGGTTGCCGTTCATGTGGTTCCATCCCGCCTTTACCGTACGGTTCGCGGGATTGCTTATATAGTTGGTCTTACGGAGATATGCCGCTTCCTTCTCACCGAGCTCGATATCGATACCGCCGAGTCTGTCGACGATCTTCTCGAAGCTCGAGAAATTAACACATGCGTATCCGGAGATTGCGACATCAAAAGTGTTTTCGATAACGGTCTTTAAGAGCAGGGCTCCCGTCGCCTTCTTAGCCTTGGGATCGTCCGTCATCTTGGTACCCCTCGAATAAACCGAATTGATCTTATTGGGGTTGTTACCGGGGATATTAACATAAGTATCACGCATTATAGACGTGAGCTTTATGGTGTTGTCCTTCTTGTTTATCGAAACAAGAAGGATCGCGTCGGTGTTGGCCGCTCCGCCGATCTCCTCGATACCGAAGAGAAGGTATGTCTTGACATAATCTTCACTTCTGGGGCCATCGGGTCTTATGAGATTACCTTTGTCATCGACAATTCCGAACACGCCGCTTTCCTGAGGTACCAGTTCGGAAATGATCTTGTTGGCCTTCTCTTCAGCTTCTTCGTCGATGGTTAACACACCGTCACGTACATACTCTCCGGCGATCCAGTACCAGAAATTCCTGCCCGCAGGTGTGAAGAAAGTGAACACCAGAAAGATGATGACCACACCGAGGAAAATCCCTACGCCGAGGAGGATCTTCTTGAGCAATGACATTTTTTTCTTTTTCTTTGTCACTTCACCATCATCCTCCGGCTCTTCGTAGAGCATATCCTCTTCGTAATTTTCTTCGTCCTTGTAGTAATAAACCTTGGGCTGAAGCTCGCTGTTTCCTTCCTCGTCGTACATGAATCCGTCGTCGCCGTCTTCGGGCAAGAGTCCTTCATCGTACTCTTCGTATGCAAGTTCTTCCCCTTCTTCGGTGGGGATCCGATCGCTGTCCTCTTCCTGATCGAGAAGGAGCTCATCGTACTCCGAATCCTCATAATCCGACTCATCAAATTCGGTATCGTCGAATTCGGGCTCGTCGTATCCGGGATCGTCGTACCCGTCGTTAAAATCTTTACCTGCCATCAGTGCCGGTGCCTCCTAATAAACCTAACCAAAAACCGTATCAATTCTTAAAGCTGTGAATCGGTGCGGGGATCCTGCCTTCTCTGCCGATAAAGTCGCTGCATGAGAAGGTGTTCACGGGCATTACGGGTGAGTACCCGAAAAGTCCGCCAAAATCAAGGCTCTCCCCGACTTTCTTGCCGATCGCGGGGATAAGTCGTACTGCCGTTGTCTTCTGATTGATCATGCCTATGGCCATCTCGTCGGCGATAATGCCGGAAATGGTCGATGCGGGTGTGTCGCCGGGGATCGCGATCATGTCGAGACCTACCGAGCAAACACATGTCATTGCTTCAAGCTTTTCAAGTGAAAGAGCGCCGGCTTCGACTGCTTCGATCATTCCCTTGTCCTCACTGACGGGGATGAACGCGCCCGAAAGGCCTCCGACATAAGAGCTCGCCATAACGCCGCCCTTCTTCACCTGATCGTTGAGGAGAGCGAGAGCCGCAGTCGTTCCGGGTGCTCCGGGATGCTCAAGCCCGATCTCCTTAAGTATATCTGCAACACTGTCGCCCACAGCGGGTGTGGGTGCCAGTGAAAGATCCACGATTCCAAACGGAACGTCCAGTCTGCGGGCAGCCTCGGTCGCAACAAGCTGACCTACTCTCGTAATCTTGAACGCCGTCTTCTTGATGGCCTCACAGAGGACCTCAAAGCTTGCTCCGTGCAGGCTCTCGAGTGCTTTCTTAACAACGCCGGGTCCACTGATGCCGACATTGATGACCGCCTCGCCTTCGCTCACGCCGTGGAAAGCGCCTGCCATGAAAGGATTGTCATCGGGTGCGTTACAGAAAACAACAAGCTTTGCGCAGCCCAGCGAATCCGTACCGTAGGAACGCTTGGCCGTATCTACGATGATCTCGCCCATCATCCTTACAGCGTCCATGTTGATGCCCGTTCTGGTAGAACCGACATTGACAGAGCTGCACACACTCCTTGTAACCTTAAGTGCCTCGGGGATCGAGCGAAGGAAAATCTTCTCATGATCCGTCATCCCCTTCGAGATGACAGCGCCGTAGCCGCCGATCAGGTTGACACCTGTCTCCTGAGCAGCCTTTTCGAGTGTGAGCGCGAGCTTCACGAAATCCTCCTCGCTCTTGCAGCACGAGGATCCGATGCTCGAAATGGGTGTTACGGCAATCCTTTTATTGACTACGGGTATCCCGTAGCTCTTCGAAATGTGCTCGCCGACCTCAACAAGACGACCGGCCTTTCTCACAATCTTTTCCAAAATCTTGTCCTGCACGCGCGACAGGTCTTCCCCCGCGCAGTCATACAGGCTGATACCCATGGTGATCGTTCTTACATCAAGGTTTTCCTTGTTGATCATCTCATTGGTCTCGGAAACTTCCGTTATATTTATCATGACTTCTACCTCTGCTCTCGGCTCAAATCCTGTGCATCATATTGAAGATCTCTTCGCGCTGCATGCGGATCACAACTCCGATCGAGCTGCCGAGTTCCTCAAGCTCCTTCGCGGTATCCTCAAAATGATTCTTGTCGAGCTGCCTGTCGGCAACCATCATCATGTTAAAATATCCCGAAACGATCGTCTGCGAAATATCGAGGATGTTGATCTGCTTTTCGGCAAGGTAAGTACAAACCTTGGCCATGATGCCTACACAGTCCTTTCCGACTACAGTGATAATCACTTTCTGCATAAAAACTCCATTCCGTGCCCGCATCTTCCCGCTTCCGCAAACAGCGGGACTCTTTGCTGTCCGGCACACTGTGCTAAATGATCCCAATATATCAGACGTTCTTTTTCCCCATCCGGTTCCAAAATCTGCCTCAAAATCTTTTTTTCATATATACGCACCGGATCCGTAATACTAGACCTCATAAACGTCAGTCGGTTTAAAACGGTCGGCCACCACTACCGTCGGTGCGTCGATCCCTCGCTCCGCAGCCGCCTCCGTAACGATCTGACTGACTGTCCGGTAAGCAAGCTCTTCAAAATTGTTGTCAACGCTTATATGGGCGAGCATGACAGTCCTTAGCTCCTGTGTCATGATCCTCGAGACCATCTCGCCGCATGCTTCGTTCGAGAGATGACCGAGAGGCGAGTCTATCCTGAGCTTGAGCTGATAAGGATAAGGTCCCATCATAAGCATGTTCTTGTTGTGGTTTGCTTCTACATAAAGCGCATTCGACCCGGCCAGATGGCCGAGCGTGTAGTCCGTGAATTCTCCGAGGTCCGTCGCCATACCGAGTTTCCTGTCTCCGTGGCGTATCGTATAGCACACGGGGTCGACGGCATCGTGCGAGATCCTGAACGGACAAACAGAAATATCGCCAATCGTCACTTCCCTGTCGGGTACAAGCTCATACATGAGCTCCCTCGGGACGTCCTTTTTGTCACTCAGGGCGATCGCCGTGAGTGTCCCGCCTGTCGCATATACGGGGATGCGAAACTTTCTCATCAGCAAAGGAACACCCTTGATATGATCGCTGTGATCGTGCGTCACAAAGCACGCTTTTATGTTACACGGGCTCTCTCCTATCTGTTCGAGTCCCTCGCAAACCTTCTTGCAACTGATACCTGCGTCAACCAGAATGGCCGTGTCTCCTGCCTTCAGATAAAGACAGTTGCCGCTGCTGCCGCTGGCAAGTGAACAAAACTTCAAAACTGATCCTTTCATTCCCAATAAAGATCGATGCGCTCTCCGCCGTACAGCTCATGAATGAAGTCGCTGTCGGCGCCGTTGATCCTGATGACCGCTCTGTCGCCCTGCGGATTCTTCGTGTCAAACGAAGGATAGACATCAAGCACATCCACAAGCCTGTAAACATCCTTGCCTGTCAGCGCAACAGGCAGGCCGTTGACTACCACGGTGATGTTGTGAGGCCCTGCTGCGGGAGCCTTTTCTGCAACCGCCGGCTTGTCCACCTCAGGCTTCTTCTCTTCGGGTTTACTTGTGTCGGGTTCCGCTGTAATGTCAGAAACCCCAGTGTTTTCAACGGTTTGAACGGTTTCTGCCGGTTCTTCGTCCGCCTCGACACCTGATACATCTTGCATCATTTCACCCTGATTGTCAAGCGAACTGTCTTCGCCGGCCAGCTCAAAATCAATGGAGAAGTTCTCATAGACCTTGTCCTGCGGAAGGGCCGGTACGTTATTAATGCTAATGGTCCCTACAGCGGTGACATCCATGTATTCAAGCAGTCTTCCCGCTGTGTAGTAGTCTGCTTCCTCAATCTGATCGCCGTTCGTGACCATCATGCCGGGCTCGGCTTCGCGTCCGTTAACCAGCAGCAGTCTCGGTGCCGCAACCTTGCGACCGTTGACGATGAAGCAGATGCTCCTTGCGCCCTCGGCAAGGCTCTCAACACTGACCTCTGCGGGTGTACCCTTCGTGGAAGGAGTGATGACTATCTCGTCGCCCCTGACGATAGGGGTTGCGATCGATCCCTGCTGGCCGTTGACCTTGATGACCGCTCCTTCACCCGCTTCACCGCGCACAACGCGGCTCTTGCCGTTGAAGGTGAAGGAAACACCGTCTCCGCGTCTCGGGAAGAGCGAGCTCGTATCGATGCCGATACCCATGGCAGCGTCCATGACCGTTAAGTGACCGTTGTCGTAGAGCCTCAGCAGCTCGCCGTTAACACGCGCAAATATAAAGTTGTTGTTCTGCTCGTAGTAGTTGAGACAGATACCGATCGGTGTGACGAGCATAGGATCCTTCTTGACATCTTCTTCGAGGAAGCGTACCTCGCCGAGCACCTCTGCTCCGCGCAGAGCCACACGCTCCGTAGGGATCTTGAGTGCTGCGGCGATCATGTCGGTGAAACCGGGTGTCTTGCCGCCGCCACCCACAAGGAATACAGCGCTCGGTGACTTGCCGCCGTTGAGTTCCTTGATCTTGTCCGCGATCATCTTCGCGAGTTCCTTCATCGGGTCGTTCAAGGTAGCCTTAAGGTCTTCCACAGGCACGCTCACCTTCGAACCGATGATATCTTTATATGAGATCTTCTTTTTCTTTCCCGAGATACCGATCTTCATGTCTTCCGCGGTCTTAAATTCCACGAGATATTTCTGCATGACGGATTCGGTGAGGAAATCTCCCGCTTTCGGGATCATTCCGTAGGCTGTAACAGAGCCTTCGCTCGTGATACAGATATCGCTTGTTCCGGCTCCGACATCGACAAGCGCGAGGTTGAGGAGTCTGAACTTCTGAGGGATCGCAATGTTTATGGCCGCGATAGGCTCGAGCGTAAGGTTGATGACTTCGAGTCCCGCTCTGTCGGTTGCGGCATAAAGGCCGTCGGTAACATCACGGGGAAGGAAAGTTGCGAGCAGATCGGCACCGATCGCCGTACCCTTATGACCCTCGAGGTTCATGATCGCAACATCGCCGAGGTAGTACTTTGTCACGGAGTATCCGACGCAGAAATAGTTTCCGCCGCCTTTTTCCTCACGACGAAGGACATCACTTGCCTTCTCGACACCCATGAGCTCCATGGTGTGGATCATGCCGTTGTCGATGACTGCCTCGCCCTCAAGGTCATAATCGATCCTGACCTGTCTTGTCTTGAGCACACGACCTGCGGCTGCGATACAGACTCCCGTGAGCCTGGTGTGAGTCTTGTTCTCAAGCTCACGCTTTACTTCACCTATCGTTGCGGCTACCGCACCGATATCGTGGATCTGACCGTCAAGCATCGCACGGGTCTCATGGAATCTCACGGACTGTGCGACCGCCACGAATTCACGAGCGGATGTTCTGTATCCGACTGTTCCGACAACACTGCGTGTTCCGATATCCAAGCCAAAGATCAAATTTTCTTTACCCGTATCCATGGAATCCTCCTCTGTTGAAGCGATTTTCTCACCTATTTTTGTCACTTGTTAAGCAAAACTGTTAAACGCATGTTTCAAAAAATGCATATGTTTATGAACGAACTGTTTCTAAAGATGACATCACCCGGTATCACGCACCGGCATTTAACACATAGTTTTTATCTTCTGTCTTCTGTCTTCTGTCTTCTATCTTCTATCTTCTTTCATCATCATCATCATCATCATCTTCTTCATCTTCATCTTCGGCATTTGTTTCCGGAATACCCATATCTTTCATTATTGACTTTATCTGCTCCAGAAGATCCGACTCGTCCGCGTCTTCTCCGTTCTTTATCTCATAGGTAGAAGTCTCTCTGTATCTCTCATCTGTCGGCTGGGAACCAAAGACGCTCTTTATCCTTGCTTCGTCGTAGCCGCGCTCGGTGAGCCTCTTCTTTCTGTCCTCCTCGGGTGCCGTCACGTACCAGACAGCGTCACAGAGCGGGCAGTATCCCGCATCCGCAAGTATCGCGGTCTCGATGAGTACGTGGCTGAAGAGTCCCTTCGAGCCCTCTATGAGTGACTCGACAGTCTCCCTGACATGCGGATGCGTGAGACTTTCAAGTTTCTCAAGCGCCTCACTGTCGTTAAAGACTCTCGCAGCAAGCGCCGCACGGTCTATCTCGGGCAGGTCCTCCCTTGCTGAGTTGTCGGCTGTTTTTTCTTTTTTCGCCCCGATCATCTCTCCGTTTGTCTCATTGCTTACCACGGTGCTTATGTCACCCGACGTTTTCCGGTCATCAGGCACATTTCTACCGTGTTTGAGACAATCCGGGAAAGCCTGTGCCACTCCCGCGTACGAAGCTCCGCCCGGCATCATCTGCGTCCGCGCGAGCCTGTCCGTATCTATATGGAGCATGTCAAAGTTCTCTGCCGCGAGCTTCGCCACAAAAGACTTGCCCGAACCCGCTCCGCCTGTTATTCCGATCACAGCCATATATGCTTACCTTACTTCTCTGTTATTCCGTTTCAACCCACCATTCGGAGACCCGGCTTAGTGCGCATCTCCCCAGTTGGTTCCTGTTCCGATTCCGACCTCAAGCTCTACCGCAAGATCCGCGGAAGCCTTCATCTCCTCCTCAAGGATCTTAGCCGCTTTCTGCGCATCTTTCTCGTCTACCTCGACAAGCAGCTCATCGTGAACCTGAAGGATGAGCTTTGCTTCGGGGAGCTCTTTCGCCAGCCGCCTGAACACCCTGATCATCGCGATCTTCATGATGTCGGCCGCCGTACCCTGGATCGGAGCATTCATCGCGATCCTCTCGCTGAAGCTGCGCTTCACAAAATTCGGAGACGAAATGTCGGCGATGGGCCTGCGTCTTCCGAACAGTGTCACCGAGTAGCCCTTGTCCCTTGCCGAAGCGATAAGTCCGTCAAGGTAGCTGCGAACCGTCGGGTATGTGAGGAAGTACGCATCTATATAGCTCTGCGCCTCCGCCCTCGAGATATCGAGTCCCGTGCCGAGTCCGAACGAACTGATGCCGTACACGATACCGAAGTTGACAGCCTTAGCACGGCTTCTTTCTTTGTCCGTAACCTTGTCAAGCGGCACATGGAATACCTCGGCCGCCGTCGCAGCGTGGATGTCCACATGGTTCTTATATGAAGCGATGAGCTTCTCATCGCCCGACATGGACGAAAGTATTCGAAGCTCTATCTGTGAGTAGTCGGCATCCACGAGCACCTTGCCCTTGCCCGCTACAAACGCCCTCCTGATGAGCCTTCCCTTGTCCGAACGGATCGGGATGTTCTGAAGGTTCGGGTCGCTGCTGCTGAGCCTGCCCGTGGCCGTCGCTGTCTGGTTGAAGCTCGTCCTGATCCTGCCGTCCGCGCCCATGTACCCGGGAAGCGCCGTCGCGTAGGTCGAGTTCAGCTTAAAGAGCTGTCTGTATGTGAGGATCATCTCGATGATCGGATCCTCAAGTCTGATCTTCTCAAGCACCTGAGCCGACGTCGAGTATCCGGTCTTCGTCTTCTTGCCGCTCGGCAGTCTCATCTTCTCAAAGAGGATCGTACCGAGTGCCTTCGGAGAGTTGATGTTGAACTCTTCGCCCGCACGTTCGAAGATCTTGCGCTGTGTCTCCTCGATGTCCTTCTCGAGACTCGCAGCGAAATCACTCAGAGCCTGCGTGTCAAGGAGCACTCCTTCTTTTTCCATGCAAGCAAGCACGTATGCGAGCGGCTTCTCGATCTCCTCGAGCACGTAGGTCATGCCCGTTTCCGAGATCGCCTTTCTCTGCGGGAGCGCGTTTTCGGCATTCATCTTGGCCGCAGCGACGTAGTCCTTGTCAGAAAGCTCCTTTGCCTTGCTCTTCGAAGGCTTCGGCGAGGGTTCATCCTCGTCCTCACCTGAGTCCGCTCCCTCGGGGTTTAAGAGGTAGTCAGCAAGCTCCGTGTCGTGGACGTTTGTGAGTTCACCGACTCCCGTCATCTTGTAAAAGTTCTTGAGTCCCTTAACGCATATGAGCACTTTCTTAGCTATCCCGGCTACAAACGCCTCCGGTCCTTCCGCTCCAAACGCTTCGCGGCTTACCACAAAACCTTTGCCGCCCGCCCAGAGTGCCAGACCCTTAAGCGAGCCATCCTCACCGGGGATCACCTCGATCCCTGCAACCGCTTGTGAGACTGAAACCGGATCCCCTGTTTTTACGGCTTGATCGGTCTCCTTTCCGCCTTGCGCTGCTTCCGCGTCCGCATCTACGTCTTTCCCGCTGCCTTCTGCGGCCTTCTCTATTGCTTTAAGCACTTCTTCAAGTGCTTTACTGTCTTCAACTGTCGTATATTTGATCTCTTCCTCGGCTACTGCCCGGTCGTACTCGCCCTCGGAACCCATAAGCGTCGGGACCTTAAGTGCCTTGATCTCGAGGTCTTCGAACTCTCTGATGAGCTCCATCCTCGAGAACTTCGAGGCGATCTCAAGATCGGAGAGCTCTAAGTCACCGAGGTCTATATCGCGCTTGATGGTCGCGAGCTGCTTGCTCTTCATGGCGTCGTCACGTGCACAGCCCTCTTCGTCCGACTTTGTGAGCAGCTTGATGGGCGGTCTGTTGATACCAAAGCTCTTGAAAAGCTCTGTGAGCTCCTTCTGGCGGGCAGGGGTGATGGGCAAGGGTCCGATCTCCTCATACATTGCCTCGATCGTCCCGTAGTGAGCGATCATCTTGGCTGCTGTCTCGCCGCCGACGCCCTTAATACCCTTTATATTGTCCGAAGTGTCGCCCATGAGGCCTTTAAGATCGGGTACCGAAGCGGGCTTTATGAGGAACTCCCTCTCAACAAGCTCCGGGTCGTACTCAAAGCAGCGGTCGGGGACCGTGCTCTTCTTCTCTATGCCGTACTTCTTGTAGAGCTCGTCTGTCTTTTCCTGCGACGAATGCATCAGGAAAAGATGCGTGTTCTCGCTGACGAGCTGGAGGTAGTCGTTGTCCTTGGTCATGATCCTGACATCGACTTGCGCCTCGAAGCGGGACGCGAGCGTTCCGGCAAAGTCGTCCGCCTCGTAGTCCTCGCTCATGAACTGCCTGAACCCGGCAGCTTCGAGCATTGCCTCGATCCTCTCAAACTGCTGTGATAGCGGCTTCATGGTGGACTTTCGGTTCGCCTTGTAGGAAGCGTCGATCTTCCTGCGGAACGTGTCTCGCCCCATATCCCACGCAATAGCGAGGTACTTCGGACGTGCTCCGCCCGAAAGGATCTTAAAAAGCGTCCTGAAGAATCCGAAGATCGCGTTCGTGTACACACCCTTCGAGTTCTGCATGATCTTGTAGAAGTACTTTTCCTTCTCCTCATCCGTCTTCGCGAAAAGGATCTCCCTCGGGAGGTTTCCGAAGAACATGGTGGTAAGCAGGCTCGAGCCGTCTATGATCAAAAGTGTGTCTTTATCGTTTCTCTGTCCCATAATATAGTCCTTAAAATACAATCCCGCGTATCAGGAAGTAAATGATGATCAGCAGTGTCACGACCACAGTGATAAACACATAGCGTGCGAAGCGTCTCCTGCGCTTCTGGGTATCGGCACGGCTGAGCATCCGCGCGAGCGTCTCCCTGTAGTCGATGTCCTCTTCTTCGCTGCCGCTGTCGAGCTGCGAAACGACCGTATTGACCATGTGGTAGACCTCAAGCTCGCCGTAGCAGTCCGAGCAGCCCTTCACGTGTCTGATAAATTCCTCATTCTCAACGGGAGTGAGCGACTGCTTCAAAAAGCTTTCTATAAGCGATTGACACTTCGTACAATCCATGCGGTCTCTCCCTCCTGTGATGATGTAATACTTTTATGGCAACGTTCGGTGCTGTTTTATGCTTATATGGCACGTTCGGTGCTGTTTAATGCTTATACGGCAGCGTTCGGTGCTGTTTTATGCTTATATGGCACGTTCGGTGCTGTTTTATGCTCATATGGCAACGTTCGGTGTTCTTAATGCTTAAATAAGCGCTGTGCTGAAGTACCTCTCCGCACGGTCGGCGAGGATCGTGGCGATAACCTTGTCCTTGCCGTACTTCTCCGCCATGAGCTTGGCAGCCCAGACATTTGCGCCCGACGATGTTCCGACGAGGAGTCCCTGCACGCGGGCCAGCTCACGTGCCGTGTTGATGGCGTCGTCATCGGTAACTTCGACGATGTCGGTGATGATCTTAGTATCGAGGATGTCGGGGATGAATCCGTCGCCGATGCCCTGAATCTGATGAAGTCCGGGCTCGTCTCCGAGGAGTGCAGAAACATTCTTCGGTTCAACTGCCACGATCTTGCACTCCGGATTCTTCTCGAGCAGGTACTTGGCAACACCCTGAAGTGTTCCGCCGCTGCCGATACCCGAAACGTAGATATCTATTTTTTTCCCAAGCTGCTCTGTAAGCTCAACCGCTGTTGTCCTATAGTGCATCTCAGGGTTCGCGGGATTCTGGAACTGCTGGGGAACGAAGTACTCGTCCGATGATGCTGCGATCTCGAGTGCCTTGTCTACCGAGCCTCCGATACTGAGCTTGGGGTCTGTGAGTACAAGCTCCGCACCGAGTGCTTTGATGATCTTCTTGCGCTCCTCGCTCATGTTCTCGGGCATTACGATGATCACGCGGTAGCCCTTTCTGACACCGCACAGTGCCAGACCGATACCTGTGTTGCCCGATGTAGGCTCGATGATGGTCATGCCGGGCTTTAATTTCCCATCCTTTTCTGCCTGATTTATCATATTAAGGGCGATCCTGTCCTTAATGCTTCCTCCGGGATTTAAGAATTCTGCTTTTGCAAAGATCTGAAGTCCTGTCGTCTGCTCAAGGCTGACGAGCGGTGTGTTGCCGATCAGATCCAAAACGTTTGTGTAGTACATTTGTGTTGCCGGTCTCTTTTTAATGCTCTGATGCGCGAGACCGTTCTCCTCTTTTTTTGTGGTGTAATACTTTTGTTTCCTCACTTTTGCATGAAGTCACAACTTATATTGTAACACAAATACTGCCTTCGGCAAAGATGGAAATCGTGAAAAGAACGTGAAAACCGCAAGGTTATCCTTGCCTTAGCGGAGATGTTGACATATAATGATGCATGTCGGTTTCGGGCACCCTTTGAGGGTCGGCCGTGAAACTTCGGACAGTACGTATATGCATTAAAACATCAAATGGGGAATTTCACATGAATACTTCAGCAAAAAACATAGAAAAAAGAGTGATCGCACTACTGCTCACGTGCGTTATGAGCGTTTCGCTCCTGCTCACGGGATGCTCGGGAGACAGCCGCAAGCCTTTTGAAAAGTCGACCGATCCATACAGCGACAACACCGAGATCGTTTATGACCTCGGCAGGTCAACGATTTCCTACGGCAAGTACCTTTACTTCGTTGCCTACTACGAGCTTGTCGCTCAGGCAATGATGCAGAGCTACGAGAGTGAGCTCGGCTTCACAGGTGACTACTTCGCTCAGAAGTACGACGAAACACAGACCGAGGCCGACCACTACAAGTCGCTCGTCGAAGAGACGGTCATCTACTACGAGATCGCCAAGAACGCAGCTCTCGACGCCGGCATGACGCTCAGCGCCGATGAGCTCGAGGAATGCCGCGTTACTGCGCAGCTCACCTTCGATTCCTTCACGGAGGCGCAGGTCAAGCAGAGCGGGATCACTGTTGACGGAATCGACGCCGCACTCAGAACCCAGGAGCTCGCACTCAAGTACGAGGATTCAATAAGAGAAAAGCTCTCGCAGAAAGAAGATTTCATCGCGATCCAGAGTGAGGAGGACAAGTCAAGCTACTTAAGGAAAGGCATCGACCTCGTTTACGAGGAGCTCAAGCGCCAGTATCAGGTAGTTGCTAACCAGGACCTCCTCGATACTGTTAAGATTGGTAAAGTCACGATCGTTGACTGAAGTATCGGTCCTGATACATCGTTTTAAACCCGATCTAAAAGGAGCCCGTTTGCGAGCTCCTTTTTGTTTGATACTGTAGCCGATCGTATATTTCTCGGCCCACGAAATGTAAACGTGTTGACAGAACGCTCCTGATCCCGAACGATTATCGTATGGACCACACGCTTCGAATCTCAATTTTGTCCGGGATTCCTTCGATCACCCTCACGCGCTTCTCGCCGCAGTTCATATCAAAGAAATTGTCGGACAGAATAAGATCATCGCTTTCGTTTCTGATCTCGATGCCCTTTGCGTAGTGTTCGCAGGAGACTACGATCTCACTGCCCTCCACTCTGACCGTCAGCTTCGGATCTACGAACCTGAAATGCTTGGGCGGGCAGAAAAGAACCGTTCCTTCGGAAACAATCTCTCCGTTCTCGAGAAGCTCGTAGCTCACGTAGTCCTCATATATCCGTGCTTCGGGCAGTTCAACCTTTTCAAGCCAGAGTGCCGAAAAAGGTTTTATCGTTACTTCTTCAAATGCTTCCCTTATCACAGTGCCTTCCGCTCTTCTCAAAGCCCACTTTACAGTTCCTTTTCTTTCAAAAGGAGATTCGTTTGTGACATTGAGCCTGATGGACTTCTTCGCCTCAAACGGCTCCTCATTAACATTCATGCTCTGGCTTAAGAGTCCCTCCTCCTCACAAGAGATCATGAGAGGCGCAAAAAAACGTTTGGCATAATAATGGAGTGCCTTCCACCTGCCGTAGTAATCGATTGACGACCATGAAGCCACCGGCCAGCAGTCGTTGAGCTGCCAGAAAATCGTTCCCATACATCTCCCGCGGTTGCGTCTGAAATGCTCGACCCCGTAGCGTATCGCTTCAGCCTGCATGAGCTGCGACGCATATATGAAAAGGTCGAGGTTAGAAGGGTAAAGGAAAGTCTGCTCCATGTAGTTCATAATCTTGCCGTTGGCCGACGCGTTTCTCTGATGCTTTTCCATGACATACGAGAAAACGTTCCTCTCCTCCGGAAGCGTAAAACTCTCGATAGTTCTGATCGAAGGGAACGACTGGAAGCCGAACTCGGAAAGGTACCTGAAGAAGAACTTTCGGTACTCCGTGAAAGGCTTGTTGCCGTGCCATACATCCCAGTAATGAGTGTCACCTCTGTCGGGGCAATTCGGATCGTCGAATCCGCCGCCGCTTGAGGGCGAAGACGGACGGTAAATGCGGTCGGGGTCTTCTTCCTTCACTATACGAGGGAAAAGATCCTCGTACATCCTGAGGTAATCTTTTCTGATATCATCATCGGCTCCCCACTCTCCTATCGCGGCGAACTCTTCCATCTCGTTGTTGCCGCACCAGAGTCCGAGGCTTGCGTGATGGGCCAGCCTTCTGATCTGATCTCTAAGCTCTGCCGAGATGCTCGCTTCAAACTCAGGAGTCAGTCTGTAATTTGCACATGCGAACATAAAGTCCTGCCAAACCACAAGACCGAGTTCGTCGCAAAGATCATAGAAATCATCCGAAGGATACACGCCTCCGCCCCAAACACGGATGCTGTTGAAATTCGCATCCACGCACGCCTGAAGCAGCTTCTGTGTCCTCTCCTTATTGGTCCTCGGAAGGATGTTGTCCTCAGGGATATAGTCCGCGCCCATCGCAAAGAACTTCACACCGTTAACAACTTCTGCGAACTCCGAGCCGTACTCATCTTTTTCGGTGCTCACTTCGAGCCTGCGAAGACCGATACGCTTTGTGTCGGAGTCAAGGACATCTCCCCCTTCAACCAGCTCTGTGATAACCGTGTAAAGCGGCTGCTCTCCGAGTCCGTTCGGCCACCAGAGGAGGGGATTCGGTATACTTATGTTTCTACCGGCTTCAATCCTTTCACAGACAGTCTTACCATCAGAGTCTTTGACTGTTACAAGCACATCGAGCCCATTTTCTTCTCCCGCAATCCGAGTATCAACCTGTAGGATTGCCTCAGAATAATCCTCTTTGAAATCCTGATGTACATAGACCTTTGTGAGTCGTGCTTTCTTAACCTTCAGGAGTTCCACACTCTTCCAGATACCTGCATCGGGTATCCTGGGCCCCCAGTCCCAACCGAACATGTAGTGTCCTTTTCTGATCTTGGGGAAGCCCCGCATCGCATCCGATGTCCCAAGGATTCCGGGATCAGCCTTATGCTGCTCGGCAATGTAGTTGACCGGAGACCTGAAGGTGATCACCAGCTCATTGTTTTCTTTCAAAAGATTTTTGACCGAATACTCCCACGTACGGTGCATGTTGTCGACTGTCCCGAGATTATGTTTGTTAAGTGTGATCTCCGCAATCGTATCAAGGCCGTTAAAGCGAAGCAACACTTCATCCGCGTCGGCGAGTTCACACGTATCAACATCAAATGTGCCGTGATACTCGAAGTCGTTCTTCATAAGCGTCAAAGCTTTCAGCTCGTTGTCCCTGTAGTAGGGATCGTCCACGGCACCGACGTTTAACAGATCATTTATAACTGACCCCGGAACCTCGGCTTTGATGAAGCTACCCTCCTTAAAAATCTCCCTTCCTTTATCATTCAGGCACTCATTCCCTTTCTCCGTTCCGAGAATGCGCATCTTCCATTTTTGATCTTTGTCAATCCTTTTCAAACCAGTACCTTCCGTTTTTAACCATTTTTTAGCTAATTAGCCAACTAATAAATCCCATTTTTACACATCAAAGCTTTTTTGTAAAGAAAAAAGAGTGCACATCTACGTGACGTACACTCATTCAGTTATACTATTATTTCCCGATATTTCTTGATTCAAATCCTTGTGTGAACTGTCAATAACAATCAAATGTATTTATGATCTCATTATATAGGTTCAGATTGATATTGTTTCTATCATATACTCCAAACTTAGAGGGATCAATTTCATCTACACATGACCGAAGGCTCTTTTCAAACGAGTCTATCTTTTGCAATTCCTCATCACTTTCAAAGTAGTAGACATTTCCAAAATTGTCCGATAATACCTTCCCTTTTTCTTTTTCGAGCATTTCGTTGATCAGCTGTCTTGCTCGTTCTGTTCCGTTTTCTTTGGAAGTGACTATTATTTTGTCTTTCTGAGTTGTCAACCATTCCGCATACTCTGTTTTAGTTTTCTCGACTTTCTTACATATCTTCAAAACATCGCTTTCCGGAAGCGGATATCTTCCCGAATAATCTCCGGCGCACCAATAAGTATCGTTAACATCATCATAATACAGGAAGAATATCCACTTCTCTCCTTTTTTCATTGGAGTCATGCTGCTATACGTAACCAGCGTATTACGATCCTCTTCCAGCCCATACCTTTGGGATAGTTTCAGCTCCATTTTGTCCGGATCGCCTTTCAGGATTCTTTCTACCTGCACGGTATTTGTCGATACCGCGTCTACAAGCACATCCTTTTTATATCTTTCATTGTATTCGTATTTCAAATCCTGCCTGGATTCATCCGCAAACTCACCTATCACTATCAAATCAGAAGCAGCAATCAGCACTCTAAGATCACTGTATATTACCCTATCACCCTCAACCCTTATGACCTCCGGTTCACTCTTATCAATTGAAGATGCCGTACTACATCCAGTCATAAGCATTACTATAATGATCACCGGAATTATTAATCTTTTCATGATCAGTACCCCCTAAAACAAACCCAAACATCACTTTATAATACTACCTTAATGTCATCCCCAATGCAAATAAATAACGAGTGTGGCGAAACCACACTCGTAATCTAATCTGATAGACATGACTAATTGAATAAGAGATCGTACTTTGGCTGATTTCGAATCGTATCCGCAATCTCCTTAGGAGCAAGAGCAATCTGTTCCTTAAGCGTATTCTTGTCTGCAAACACGATCCTGCCGGGATAATCGAAGATTTCATCCTCTTTCTTTGCCCATGCCTCTTCAAAGCCCAGAACATGATCATAAGCTTCATCAAAGTATATGAGAGATTCTTTTTCTTTCCCTTTCCGGGCACTCAGACGAAACGCGCAAAGATAAAGGAAACTTAGATCACTATGGAAGAACCCGATTTTTTTACCCTTTAGCACGTTTTCGATCACCCGTATCAAAGAAAGACATAGCTCCTCACTGTCGGAGGGAATCGTGTTTTGATCGTCTGCGCTGCCCGAGGCCACCAGAAACGCCGCTTCATGAAGCAGTGAGAGCAAAGCCTTTTCATGGTACAACCCGGACTTTTTCTTATCAGGCGTCTTTGTAAGAATCAGTTCACGACACACATACGCCGGAGAACTCTCCGTCGCCATCTCCTCAATCCGGTCACTGTTACCCAATTGATGATAAATTCCGGCGAGACTCAGCCTTATGCTGTCTTTCCAATGAGGATCATCCGTATTCTTTTGCGCCTGATTCAAAAGAGAAGCCGCTTCTTCCAAACTCTTTTCTTTAGCGTCTTTATCTACAACGAACGAACCCTTGATCTGAAGTGCCACCGAAAGCCTGAACTGCAGTTGCCACTCATTTGGGAACTCTCCGAGGGCTTCCCGTAAAAACGATTCCAGTTCCTCGACCGATCGTTTAGTCGGGACTGCCCCCGGTTTATTCATGGCATCCGCTTTTTTTAGGCAGTCGGCCAATCTTATATTCCGGTCGTTGTCATAGCCAAAAAGCTCATCGATCGTCACATGGAAGTAATTGGCAATAGCAGGGATCAGCTCCATGTCCGGATAGCCCTTGTTCGACTCCCATCGGGAAACTGCCTGATTGCTTACTCCCAAAGCAGCCGCCAGATCATCCTGCTTTCTTCTGTCTCTTTTGCGCAAGTCTTTGATCTTGTCACCAATACTGATCTGCATTTTTGTTCCTCCTCGAAATGAATTCACCGGTGTGATTTCATTATCGTGAAAAAAGGCCTGCAAATCAATAATCAATTCATTGTTGACCGTCCAACAATTCGTTTACTTTTTTATTACGCATTCCTTACCACAAACTCTTCTCCGTCATAGTCAACGATCACGTGTCCCTCTGTGATCGTGCCTTCAAGGTATTTGCGGGCAAGGATCGTCTCGACATGCTTCTTTAAGAAGCGTCCGAGAGGACGAGCGCCGTAGATGGGATCGAATCCGCCTTCAATTACTGCATCATAAGCGTCATCCGTAAGCTCGATCGTGATCTCTTTATCGGCGAGTCTCTTGTTGATGTCGTCCACAAGGAGTCTCGCAATACCGGAGATATCGCTCTTGCTGAGTGGCCTGAAGGTAATGATCTCATCAAGTCTGTTCAAGAACTCCGGTCTGAAGAAGCCGTGCAGCTGCTTCTCAACCGCGGTTCTCGCAGCCTCCGTGATCTCACCGTTTTCATCGATCCCGTCAGTCAGATCGGCGGCACCGATATTCGAAGTCAGGATGATGACTGTATTCTTAAAATCTACCGTTCTGCCCTGAGAGTCGGTGAGTCGTCCGTCATCAAGGATCTGCAGGAGCACGTTGAAGACATCGGGATGCGCCTTCTCAACCTCATCAAAGAGGACCACGCTGTACGGCCTGCGACGAACCGCTTCCGTGAGCTGACCGCCCTCCTCGTAGCCGATATACCCCGGCGCAGAACCGAGGAGCTTGCTGACGCTGTATGACTCCATATACTCGCTCATATCAATCCTGACCATACTCTCCTCACTGTCGAAGAGGTTATAGGCAAGTGCTTTTGCAAGCTGCGTTTTACCGACACCGGTGGGTCCGAGGAAGAGGAACGAGCCGATGGGACGTGTAGGGTCGTTGATGCCCGCACGTGAGCGCATGATGGCCTCACTCACGAGTCCAACTGCTTCATCCTGTCCGATGATCCGCTTTTTAAGATTGTCCGCGAGCTGCAGTACCTTGTCACGCTCAGAGCGCGAAAGATCGGCAACCGGTATGCCCGTCCACTTCGAAACGATGAACGCGATCTCGGGAGCATCAACCTTCTGCGATACCGCAAAAGGAAGCTCGTCGTCTTCAGCACCTTTATTGGCTGCCTCCTGCGCCTCTTCAATCTCCTTCTGCAGTGCGGGGATCTCGCCGTATTTGAGGGAAGCCGCGCGTTCGAGATCATAAGACCTCTCTGCCTCCGCCGCCTGACGTTGTGCTTCTTCAAGCTTCTCGCGGAGCACACCGACGCGCTTCATGGACTCCTTCTTGCTCTCCCATGCCGTCTGCATGGTCGCGAATTTTGCTGAAAGATCCTCCAGTTCATTCTTTATCGCTGCAAGTCTTTCACTGTTTCTTGCGCTTTCGTCCTCGCGCTTTAGTGCCGCCTCTTCGATCTCAAGCTGCATGATCCTGCGGCGCATGTCATCCATCTCGACAGGCATCGAATCAAGCTGTGTCTTGACCATCGCGCACGCCTCGTCGACGAGGTCGATCGCCTTGTCCGGAAGGAACCTGTCCTCGATATAGCGGTTCGAGAGCGTTGCAGCCGCTATGAGCGCATCATCCGTGATATGAACCTTGTGATGAAGCTCGTATCGCTCTTTGATGCCTCTCAGGATCGAGATCGTATCGTCAACCGACGGCTCCGAAACCATGACAGGCTGGAATCGCCTTTCAAGAGCCGCGTCTTTTTCGATATAACGCTTATGTTCCTTCAGTGTAGTCGCACCGATACAATGGAGTTCGCCTCTTGCCAGCATAGGCTTGAGCATGTTTCCTGCATCCATCGAGCCGTCACCGGTTGCACCGGCTCCGACTATCGTGTGGATCTCATCGATAAAGAGGATGATCTGTCCGTCGCTGTTCTTGATCTCATCAAGCACTGCCTTAAGCTTCTCCTCAAAGTCACCTCTGTACTTCGAACCGGCAACGATGGAACTCATGTCGAGTGCAAAGAGCTTCTTGCCCTGAAGCTGTTCGGGTACGTCTTTATTAACTATCCTCTGTGCGAGGCCCTCAACAACGGCAGTCTTGCCGACGCCCGGCTCTCCGATGAGGATAGGGTTGTTCTTTGTCTTTCTTGAGAGGATCCTGATGACGTGTCTGATCTCGGCATCACGTCCGATAACGGGATCAAGCTTGCCGGAAGCCGCTTCCTCAACGAGGTCGCGTCCGTATTTCGTGAGCGACTCGTATGTAGCTTCGGGGTTGTCTGAATCGGCCTGCCTCGAGCCTCTTACATCCTTAAGAGCCTCAAGGAATCTGTCTCTCGTGATATTATGCTCCTTAAAAACACCTTTCAGGTCGCCCGGCATTGCAATAAGGGCCAGCATAAGGTGCTCCACCGAAACATAAGTATCCTTCATAGCAGTCGCTTCTTTTTCAGCCGCTGCCAGAACCTTGCTGAAGGTTGTCGTGATACTCATGTCCACATCGCCCGTGACCTTGGGCTTTTTTTCGATAAGTCTTGTGACGGAGCCTCTAAAGGTGCTCACATCAACGCTCATCTTTTTAAGGAGCGCCAGTATCAAGCTGTCGCTCACCGTGATAAGACCGAGCATAAGATGCTCGACATCGATCTGCGGATTGCCGTATTCGAGTGCGATATT
>JAEEGK010006503.1_pt1 | contig 28137 bp, 27 predicted proteins | sample 8958771 | NCBI WGS metagenome assembly JAEEGK01 (sample SAMN16246547, study PRJNA631951) | gut metagenome | biome: gut microbiome; feature: rumen; material: SC-attached | host: Bos | place: Iran: Karaj | collected 2018-10 | reverse complement strand
TTTATCTTTAATAATACCATCAATAATTAATCTATCTAATTCTTCTAATATTCTTCTAAACTCTTTATCTTGTGTTCCTAATGTAACTAATATCATATAATCACCTACGTAATTGATTTAAATATAATTCATATAATTGTTTATGTTTTTTAACAATAACACCAAGTATTGTACCAGTAACCCATAATAATAGTGATACAACAAAGAAGATAGTTGATACAATTAAACTTGGGAATTTAGGTACTAAACCTGTTTTAACAAATTCACTAAGTACTGGTATACCTAATACTAGTGATGCAGCTAAGAATAAAAACGCAAATATATTAAAGAACATATTAGGTTTATATTCTTTAAATAATGTCATAATCATTCTTATAACCTTAAATCCATCTTTAAAAGTATTAAGTTTAGAAACAGAACCTGCTGGTCTATCTCTATACTCTACTGGCATTTCAATTAATTTATAATTCTTATCAACTGCATGTATAGACATTTCTGTTTCAATTTCAAAACCTTTTGATAATACAGGGAACCCTTTAACAAACTCATATGAGAAAGCTCTATAACCTGTCATTATATCTTTTATATTAGTTTTAAATATTGTATTAATTGACCATCTAACTAATCTATTACCAAAGTTATGAAAAGGTCTTTTATTTTCAGTAAAATAAGTACTAGATAATCTATCACCTATTACCATATCTGCTTTACCATCTAATACATAATCACACATTTCTTTAGCTGATTCAGCTGGATATGTATCATCACCATCGATCATTAAATAACAATCTGCATCAATTTCTCTAAACATTGTTCTAACAACATTACCCTTACCTTGTCTATATTCATGTCTAACAATCGCACCTGCTTTTTCTGCTATTTCAGCAGTTTTATCCTTCGAATTATTATCATATACATATATATCTGCATGTGGTAATGCTTTTTTATAATCCTTAACTACTTTTCCAATAGTTAATTCCTCATTATAACAAGGTATTAATACTGCAATCTTTTTCATAACTAACTCCTCCTTAACTCATATAATGATAATATCATTATAGGAAGTCCTACATATAAATAATAACAATATCTCAATAACGCTACTGGACCTAATAAATTAGTAATCATTAACCCTACTAATAACATATAAGGTACAAGGTTATTAAACTTTAATTTAAATATACATAATAATATAATAAATATCATTAATATATTATGAACTGCATTATTCATTAAAATTGATAAGATAAAGTTATTTTGGAAAGTACCATTTTCCATCATATTATAATATTTATCAAACATAGAAGGTATTTTACTATCAAATGATATTTGACCATTTGTATTATCAAAATCATCAATACTTCTAACTTCAACATAAGTTCTATAAGTTGATTCATCAGGTAATTTATCACCCATATAGAAATAACCTAATATTTGTTGTAAATATGAATCAATATATAACTTAGGATATTTAGCTAAATATTTGAAATATGTTTTAACAAATAACCCTTTGTTTTCAAATATAAATCTTGGATGTAAATTCCATGTTACATGATCACTTTTTCTAAGTTCATAATCAAGGAAACCATTTGTATTATCTAACATAAATAAATCAAATATAGCTTTTTCTTCTTCAGTTAAAGGCGCGTAGTTATATACTCTAGCCAACTGTTGAGAAGGAACACATAACGCTGCATTTAAAGTATTATATTTAGGTAAATATTCTAATGATAATACATATCTATTAATTAATTTATCATAACCTTTATATAGTATTATAGGTGTAATAACAATAATTAATATTGGTATTAATTTCTTTCTTAATGAAATAATTAAGAATAAACTTAAGAATATATATCCATAGAATCCATTATGTCTAACAATAAACATTAAGAATACTAATAATATATACATAATCATATTAAATATTTTTTTATTACCAAAGAATTCATCTCTATACATGACCATATCATATGTCTTAATAAGTACTAATATAACTAAACAAGCAAACATAACATCTTTAGTTGTAGTAATCGCTAAAACACTATGAGTTGGTAAGAACATAAATATAGCTAAGCATATTACTTTATATATAAATGGTAATTTTTTCTTATTAACATAACTAATAATATAAGACATAGTTAAATCTAAAACAATCATTTGAACTATACTATATATTAATACACCATACTTGTAATTTTTAAATAACGCAAAACCTAATTTTAAACATGTGCCAATTAATAAAGTATGAGATACAGGATTCGCATTAGTTAGATAACCAGTACTAATTTCTTTGAATTGTACAGATGAATCATAACTAAATATACCTGGATAAAACGCTAATAATACAGGAATCCAAGCAAGTAATATTAAGATAAATGATTTAATAAATGTATGTTTATCAAATAAGAATTTATCTAACTTATTACCACTAACTGATTCAATCTTCTTAAACACTGAATCTTTCTTACTATAACCTAAATTTAATAATGCATATATAATATTACTAATATCAAATATATGAACATAAGTAATAAATTTATTAATATATGAATCATCAAATATAGTTAAATTATATCCTAATACAAAAGTAATTGATAAGAATATACTAAATATAGTAAAAAACCAAAATACCTTTTTATCCTTTTTTCTTATATCAATATTTAAATGTTTATTAAATAAACAAACTATTAAAATAAATATAATAAATAATAAAGGCATAGCAAATTTATTTTCAGCTAATCCTGAAATATAACAAATACTATTTATACTTAATAAACCAAGTATATATGGTAATATCTTCTTTATCATATCTTCGCACTTCTCTCTCTAATGATGTAAACAGGTCTTTTCTTAGTTTCTAGATATGTTTTAGATAAATACATACCAATAATACCCATGCAGAATAATTGAATTCCGCCTACAAATAATATCATACAAGCTAAACTTGGCCAACCACCTACTGGATCACCAAACGCTAATGTTTTAACAATTATAACAATAATAGCAACAAAGGCTATGAAACACATTACAAGACCTAATATAGTTGCAATTGATAAAGGTGCAGTTGAAAACGCTACAATACCTTCAATCGCGTATTTAAATAGTTTCCAGAAACTCCATTTAGTTTCGCCAGCGACTCTTTCAACGTTTTCATATTCTAACCATTTAGTTTTAAAACCTACAAAACTGAATAAACCTTTTGAATATCTATTATATTCTTTTAATGATACAATAGCCGCTACTACTTTTCTTTTCATAAGTCTATAGTCTCTCGCACCATCAACCATTTCAATCTTAGACATTTTATTAATAATTTTATAAAATTGTCTAGCAAAGAAACTTCTAATTGGTGGTTCACCTTTTCTAGTTACACGTCTAGTACCAACTTGATCATAATCTTCTTCTTTAATGATTCTATACATCTCAGGTAACATTGCTGGTGGATCTTGTAAATCCGCGTCCATCAAAGTAATATAATCACCAGTAACATTTTCTAAACCAGCCATCATCGCAGCTTCTTTACCAAAGTTTCTTGAGAAAGATAAATATTTAACTCTTTTATCTTTCATAGATAAATCTTTAACAATCTCTAATGTCTTATCCTTTGAACCATCATCTACAAACATAAATTCAAAATCAACTTTATTCATTTCTGTTGCTACTCTAGACATTTCTTCATAGAATAATGGTATTGATTGTTCCTCATTATAACAAGAAACTATAACACTAATCTTATCTTTTGCCATTCTTATCACCTACTACTTTCCAACTAATAAATAATATCCAACTTATTAAGCTTACTAAATAAGATACTCTAAGTACTGTTGTACCACGATAATATAATTTAATATTACCACTAGTATCATTATCTAAATCAATTCTTATCCAAGTATTATAACCCATACTTAATTTATAATACTTGCCAGTATCAACATTCTTAGCAGCATATCCTTTATAATATATTTGAGGTATTTCTATATATGTACCATCCTTATAGTTATTTTCAAATTTAATATTAAGAATTGAACCTAAATCTTCAAATGTAACATCCATATCATAATTATTAGACATTGGTACTCTTATATCTAAATCTAAAAGTGACCAATCTGTTTCCATAAGTAAGTATTCACCTGATGCCATAGTAAACTCTTCTAACTCTTCTATATAAGGAGCTTCATCACCTTTATAATAAGTTTCTAATGATTTAACACTACATACTTGATATACCAATGAAGCCGCAAACATAAATACAATAACAACAATTACAATTAAATTTTTATATTTTCTATATGATAAATATTTTTCAAAATATATACCAGCTACAAACGCTAAGAAAGCACATACTGGAACAAATAATCTCCAAGTAAATTGTACAAATCCTACTACTTTAGCTAACTCATCCCAAGGTAAGAATGAACTAGATAAGAATAAACATATAATACCTGTTATATTACATGCAGAAGTAAATGAAAGTAAATCTTTCTTCTCATCTTTCACGGTAACATAAATATAATTAAATACAAAATATACAAATATTAAACCAATACCAGGTGCGATAAATCTTGTTGTAAATTTAGGAATACCACATAATGTTTGATGGAAATGCATCCATAACATATCTTGTCCACTATAATTTTTAATAATTATATTATTTCTTACATAGAATTCCAACATCGGTAATATGAAGAATGCACCTAATAACATTCCTAGTATTGCTGAATATATAAAATATAGTATTCTTTTTGGTTCATTAAATATTCTTTCATAATTAAGAACCATAAATAGTAATGATACACCAACCATAATAACAGTTGATATTAAATGACAATTAATTAATCCAACAAATCCTATTGAGAATATCCAAAATTTCTTATAATCATCATATATTAAGTAATATAAACCTAATATAATAACTGGTATAAATATAAATGACAATGTTTCCCCTAGTGCCGCTCTTACCATTAAATCACATAAACGATATGAACATAATACATATAGTATTGATGAAATAGTAGATGCAAATCTAGATTTACTTATCTTATTAACACAGAAATACATAACTAAACCAGTTACTAAACTTATTAAGAATAAATATATCTTATAACTAGTAACTGTTTTTATACCCATTAACACTAATAAAGCTGGTAAATATAAGAATAAGTTTGAATAACACATACCATTCGCGTATCCATACCCATTAACACCTTCATGAATTAAAGCTTTAAAGTCACCTATTTTAATTAAATCAGCAATAGATTCAATTCTTGATAAATGATACTCCAAATCATGACCTAAAATAATTCCTTTATGAAATAAGAATAATGATGTAATTATTGTCGCGATAAATACTAATATTATACCAATATATTTACTTTTATTAATTTTATCTATCAAATTCTTCATAAACTACTCCTCATCCAACGTCATCAACCATGTATTAGAAGTAATACTAAATGTATTACAATCACTTACATTTTTATCTATTTTAATCATACCATCATTATGTACAACTACTTTATCAATTTCATTGTTATTACATTTTAATGTAACATTAACACTACTAACATCCCTATTACTATCTTTTGATAATCCTAAGTAAAAACGTATATTATCTTTATCAGATACATCTAACTTTTTAACACCTTCAAAGATATCAAAGTTATGTTTTGATTCACCTCTAACTAACTCAAATACATAAATATATGCAGTCTTTCTTTTAAGAATAGATGAAGTTAATTGTTTAACTGAAACAATCTTAAAATCATAATTATTAATAGAATCTATAAAGTTAGCCAAATCTAATGAATCAACTAATGTATATATATGTGATGCATTATCAATTTTATCATTCATTATTTCCTTAGTATAATCATTATCCGCACCATTAGCTACATTAATGATTGGAATATTAGGATTTACCATTTGAGCTAAACCTGCATTACAATAGAATATAGTCCATACTGAATCTTTATCCATCTCTAATATTTCTTCATTACCTCTACTAAATAAATTAGTTAAATTAAACTTATATTCACCTGTAACATCATTGAAATAATTATTAAATATCCAGTCTTCACTATAACTCATATAATGTCTTACATTAACAGTAAAATTATATAACATAAGTGGTATTATTAATGATATTAATAATATTTTTTTATTCTTAAATATATCATAGATATAAGTATAAATTGCAATACCACCTAATACTAAAGCAATTAATCCATATCTAGAATAACCTAATTGGAATTTACTCCATAATAAATATATAAGTATAGTAGATAAGAAGAAACCTAATTTTTCCTTATTAACATTTTCTTTTCTAATATATTTAAATAAATAATATCCAACATACATTATAGAAATAATATATCCATATGCCCATAATGGTTCAACTATTGCTTGATCATTAACCCTACCAGGTCTTAAAGCACCTATAATTGGCCATAATATAGTTTCAATAAAACTATGTGGTCCAAATCTAGTATCCATCCAATTCCATAATCCAAAATATTCAGATTTAAATATAGTATTATAGAATGGGAAGAATGGATTACCAGTAGATATATATGTATAAATCATATATATACTAAATGGTAATATAAACATCAATAATGTAATTAATATATTTTTAATATTTAGTGTTTTATAGAAAGTTCTATTCTTAATAATAAATATTATAAATAATCCAATTAAAGTAAATGCATTTGATATTTTAGCAGCAAAGGCTAAACCAAATAATAATCCAATATAACCATATAATATATTATTATTACCATCTAATTTACTAGTAAATATTATTCTAAAAGCTTCAAATAATATAACTAATGATACTAAATCAATATAATAGCTATCTACTATGTCAATAACTGATACAGTAGTAACAATCAAACTAGAAATAATTACTAAAGGTAATTCCTTCATCTTAGTTAATTTACCTATTATATCTTTAACCATATAATATAATGCAATAACAATTAAATAATTTAATACTACACCCAATCTATAACCCAATATAAATCTAAATATATAGAATAATCTATCAGGGAAAGCATAACTAAATGAATTAAGATTTTTACCTGCAAAAAAATCAAATGTAATTTTATTACCAAATGGATTTTCTTGTAAATATAAATGATAATTAATTGTATCAAAACTTCTATCTGGATATACAATAGTAATTATAAATATCAAACCTAATAATACAAAGAATATAATATCTTCTTTCTTTATATCTAAAGTTATGTTTATCTTTTTATGTATTAAAAAATGTAAGATAGAAGTTAATCCTAACGATAGTATTAAACCTACAATATAATTAATATTAAATAAATATGTAAATAAATCTAATATCCATGTACTAATCATTAAAAATAACAATCCATACATAAATACATTAATACGTAATTTATTCATACTTCACCTACTTTAAATTCCAAACTCTTTCTAAGAATTTATATCTATCCTTAATATTCTTCTTTTGTTCACTAGTAAGATTAATCATCTTTCCAATATAATTATGTACTCTAACAATTTCATTAAAATGCGCTTGTTTCTTAGTTGTTGATGTAACATTATTACCATGTACTCTATAATAATTTAATGGTTTATTATAATAAGCAACTTTACCAGTACTCATAATATTCGCATAAAATAAATAATCCCCTGCTTGTTTAAATTTAGATGATTCTTTAAAGAACTTAGAATAATCACTATTCTTAAATATAACAGATGATACATTCGCGATAGTACAGTTTAAATATTCATAATTCTCAATTTCATTCATACCATCATTAACATAACTCTTATCCCAATGACCAGTTTTTAATATATCTATTTCTGGTTTAATAGTTCTCATAATAATGATACCAAACTTATCAATAAACGCTGTATCAGCGTATGAAATAACTACATCTTTATCCTTTAATGGTTTACATACCTTTTTAAGAAAATTTGAGTCGCAATAGTCATCAGCCTCTGCAATCCATACATAATCTCCCTTAGCAAGTTCAAATCCTTTTTTCCATTGTTTAAATGCAGAACCACTATTAGTTTCATTATAAACTTTAGATATATTAATCATAGGAGATAATTCTTTAACAATTTTATTAATTAACTTTCTTGAATTATCTTTAGATACATCATCAAGTATAATTAATTCACTAATCTTAACATCTTGATTTAAAATACTATATATTCTTTGATATAAGAATTCTTCATAATTATAATTAGGTACTACTACAGATAAATTAATAGTACTTTTTAATTTACTTTGTTTTAAAGCAACCTCTTTTAAATCATCCATACCAATATTATCTTTAATAATTGGTTTTTTAATATGCTCAGAATAGAAATATTCAAATGTAATCATATTATTAACTAACGAATATAACCCCATAGCATTAAATTTCATAAAGAAACGATAATAAATCTTATATTTTTTACCTTGTTCAGTTAAAAATTTAGCCCATCTAGGATTCTTATTTAACTCATATTTTTTACTTAATTTACCAAATTTCTTTAAGAATTCTTTTCTTAGTTTTTTATTTCTATCTTTCGGAATTACATATAATAAAAACATACATAATTGATTATATGTAATTGCATCCCAATAAGCTTTATTGCTTTTATTTCTAGGAATACGCATTTCTAATACATCTAATGCTTTAAATACATTTAATCTCTTATCACTCAATTTTGAATTTTGAACAGATCCACTATGTTGAACATAATTATAATATGTATTTTCATTATATGATATTTTTTTAGCCTTAATTAATATCGCAATAATAGTAGGAATATCTTCATTCATTATTCCTTCAGCAAATGGATACTTTAATAATAAATCTTTTTTAATTATTTTATTGCATGGACTAGCAGCTAACCCATTATCAACAAAGCATAATTTCTTATCATTTTTATTACAAGCGATTTGTCTAATATTTTTATGTGGTTCATCTTCATATTTAACAAATATATCACATACTGATACATCTGATTTATCCTTCTTTAATGAACCCATCATTTCTTCATAAAAGTTTTCTTCAACAAAATCATCACTATCAATAAATGAAATATAATCATATGTTGCAACTTCCAAAGCTCTATTTCTAGAGTATCCTGCTCCACTATTCTTTTCATTTTTAATAGCTTTAATATTATCATATTTTTTAGAATACTTTAAAGCTATATCCCATGTCTTATCTTTAGAACAATCATCAACTAAAATGATTTCTAAATTTTTATATGTTTGATTCAATATAGAATCAATACATTTATCTAAATATTTTTCAACATTATAACATGGAATTATAACACTAACGCCAGTTTTCATCTCATCATCTCTTTCTTAAGTAATTCTAGTGATTTAACTATTTCTTTATTTCTAAATATTAACTTTTTATAATCATCTTTAAACTCTTTATTTAAAGATTGTCCTTCCTTATGAATTAATTCAATACTAGGACTATATAATGTAATTAAATTATCTCTAACACTTCTTAAATATAAGAATTCTTCTTCATGAAATAAGAATGTATTAGGATAAAATATATCATTATATTTTTTATAATATTTTTTTGAAAATATTAATGCACATCCATGTAATCCTACACCTAACATATCCTCAGTACCATTTAAAGGCATCGTATTTTTCTTAGGTCTCATAGTATATATTTTAAGTAAAAATCTTAATAATTTATTTCCATAAATCTTAATTAATTTATTATGATATTTTATTTTAGCTTCTACTTCTTCTAATGTTTTATATACCGGAAATGGATTACAAGATTCAGTTTCTATAGGTAATATTTTAGGTCCTAATATATCAAATTTATATTTTTTATATAACGAATCAATATTCTTAATAAACTCTTTTTGATTAATTACAATATCACTATTAATAACACATAAATAATCAGGTTTATATTTTTCTATCGCGTATTTACATCCTACATTATTACCTTTCGCGAATCCTAAATTTTCATCTAATAATATTAAATCTTTAGTATATTTTTTTATTAATTTAATTTCATCTTTTTCTAATGTATTATTATCAACTACTACTATAGAATATTCACCATCTAATTTTTTAATTGATTCAATACATTCTATTGTATCTTTAGTACTTTTATAATTTAATATAACAAAACTTATCATACTTCTTCCGCAAATCCTTTTTCTAATTTCTTAAATATCGCATAACCAATAATTAATACTAATAAACTTACTAAAAATATTAATCCTAATGCATAAAAATCAGGTGCAGTTTGATAATAGAATATATTTCTATATGAATCTATGATAGTTGTCATAGGATTAAATTTTAATATAGCCGCATACTTACCAAACATACTAGATGCATATAATATAGGAGTTGCATAGAATAACATATTTACAAAGAAATTAAGTATATATTCTGCATCTCTTACATATGTATTAACTGCACAAGTAATAAATAATATTCCTAATTGTAATATATATTGAACTATCATAATTAATGGTAAGAATAGTATATTTAAACTATAACCAATTCCTGTAAACGCTAAGAAGATAAATATAATCAAACAAGATATTAAATAATTTATCATTCCTGATGTAACAATAGATATAGGAAGTATTTCTCTAGGGAAATATACTTTCTTAATAATACCACCATTAATTACAATACAGTTAGTACCACCTGAAATAGAAGTAGTAAACCAAGTCCATGATAATACACCAATAACAATAAATGTTGTATAGTGTTCCATATCATTTCTAAGTAAAATACTAAATACTATTGAATAAATTATAGTTTGTAATAATGGATTTACAAAACTCCATAATACACCTAAAAATGATCCTTTATATTTACCTCTTATTTCTTTACTAACACTAGTTTTTAATAATTCTCTATATTGATATAACTCTTTAAACATATTAATCACACACCTTCAAGTATTCTTCAATAACCTCTTTAGGTTTAGCGTCCATTCTAACTTCACCTTGATTAATCCAAATAGCTCTTGTACATAAATTCTTAACCGCGTTTAAATCATGAGTAACAATTACTATTGTCTTATCACTTTCTTTAAGTTCTTGTAATTTTTTATAACACTTATCTTGGAAGTGTTGATCACCTACCGCTAGAATCTCATCAATTAATAATATTTCAGCATCAACATTAATAGCTACAGAAAACGCTAACCTCATATACATACCTGATGAATATGTTCTAACAGGACTATCAATAAAATTACCTAATTCAGAAAACTCAATAATATCATCTAATCTTTTATCAATTTCCTTTTTAGTCAATCCAAAAATAGATGCATTGAAATAGATATTTTCTCTACCTGTAAAATCAGGATGGAATCCTGCACCTAATTCTAATAGTGATGTTAACTTACCTTTTGTTATTATCTTACCTTTTGTAGGATAAATAATTTTAGTCATCAATTTTAACAAAGTAGATTTACCACTACCATTAACCCCTATTAACGCTACTGTTTCACCCTTTGTAATATCTAAATTTATATTTTTTAAAACCGTTCTATCCTCACTTTTTTTATTCCAAAAAACAAGTCTTTCTTTTAAAGTACTAGGTTTATCATAATATAATTTAAAGTTTTTAGTCATATTTGATACTTTTATAACTACATTACCATCTTTTTGCATACTATCACCTATTTAATTGTACCATATTTTATAATCATTTTAAAGCAAAAAAGAAAAAATCCCTAAGGATTTTTAATTAACTAGAAAATTTAAATTACTATCTAAATAACCAACTCTATTATATACATAATCTTTAAATTTTGATAGCATCTCTTCTGCATCATTATAGTTACCGCTTGGCCATCTTTCTTCATCTCTTAAGAAAGCTCCTGAACCATAAATTTCAGATTCATATTGGAAAAGTATTTTAGATATAGAATCGTCTGACCAATACGTATTTCTTAATTCATTATATCTATCAAGTAACTTATTATTAATATCCTCCTTATCTTCTAATAAGAAGACTGGATTTAATTTCATAATTCTATTCTCTTCAAAACCAATTCCATACATACTTATATTATTCTTAGATCTTAAACTCCATCTATTACCAAATGTTTGATCTAAATCCCATGGAGTTATTAGCATAATATAAGAATTATTATATTTTTTTAATGTTATATAAGAATTGTTAATAGTATTATCTAAAGTAACATTATCAACACCTTGAATTAGATTATAGAATAAATAAATATCAATATAATTATTTAAATCAACTGTAGAAATTTTTTCTTCATCAGTACCATTAAATATCTTATCATAACTATTTTGTAATATATCCCATGCTTCATCACTATATAAAGCATTCTTGATTTCATGGTTTTCTTTTAAGTCTTTAATAGTAAGTGATTTATCATGACCATTCGTACCACTTTTCTTAAATAAATATTCATTATAATAACCATCTTTATTCTTAGATAAACTCATTTGCTTCTCATCAATAGGATTACCTAATGCATATAAACCATTATATTCACCATTTAATATAACTTCTACGTATTTAAATTCATTACCATTATCAATTCTAAAACTATTATTTTTAGAACAACAATCATACCATAATTTAGATGAAAAAACAGTTCTAATTTTTTCTTGATCACTATATAAAGCATTTAATATCCAATCGTTGTCTTTGCGCATACCAAGTAAAGATATATCATTACCTCTAATATTATCACCAGTTGATACCTTATTTAATTTAAAATGATAACCTTTTTTAGAATACGCTAAAGAAGTCGCACCACGATAATGTATTTCACCTTTTGATATAGTTACTCTATTCATTGAATTTTCACGATTATCATATAAATACATAGACATATCTATATATTCATTACTAAGTTTATCAGAATAATCTATTTTTAATATCGGTAATTTAGTTAAAACTATAGATACTACATCATAATATTCATCATTATAAACAAGAGCTTCTAATGGTATATTATTTTTAATCATATCATCAGTTATTTCTTGACGAAATTTAATTTGAACATCTTGTTTTAAAATCCTAGGAGTATAAGATCTACTACTTCCTAATATCATTGAATAATAATACATACCATTATTATCTTTAATTAATTCATCATTATTAAATACCAATTTAAATTTTAATTCATTTTGGCTTCTATTAGATATTACATCTTCCCACTCTGTATCACTTATTAAACTTTTTTTATAACTGACACTATTATAATCACTCATAAGAAAATGAATAATTAATAAAAGTGTCATTATAACTAATATTATTATACTTCTCTTCTTCATAAAATCACATTATATCATTTGAATCATACTTAATTAATGAAAATCTAACTACATCAGTACTCTTCTTTAGTTCACTTATTAGATTCTTAGTATCTTTACTACTAAATTCAATCGCAAAATCAATTCCATCTGATGTATAATTTTTACTTTTAATTGAATACTTTTTAGTATTCTTTTTAAGTAATGCCTCAATATTACCTTCATGTAAATCTTTAGAATGAATAATTAATACATATGGGTTTTTACCAAAACTAATATTTTCTAAAACTAATAAAATTAATGTTACAAATATACTTGTTAAAATAGCTACTTCATATAATTGACAACCACATATTATACCAGTATGAACTGCCCATAAAATATAAACCATATCAATTGGATCTTTAACTACAGTTCTATATCTTATTATCGCTAAAGCACCAATAGTACCTAACGTAATAACTAAATTAGATTGTAAACATAATATAATAGTCGCGATAAAGAAAGGTATTATCGCTAAGCTTATATTAAATGATTTATTATAAAAAGTTCTATGTGATACAAATCTATAAATAATAAATTCATAAACAGATAAAACTAATACAACAAAAAGTACAGATAGAATAGTAACTGTATCCAATTCTTTAGTTAAATAATGACTACCTATATTATTAAAAATATCAACTATACCACTCATTAAAACACCTCGTTAATCATCTTTCTACCAATATAATATTTAGAAAATGATATTCTATTACCACAAATACTTCCTAATGCATTCTTAATATATCCAGGTAATATATCATCAAATTTAACTTCTACTATTGATTCACCTTTAACTTGTAAAGGAAATTTAATATAGTTTCTTGATAAAAATTTATTAACTTCATATGAAGATGATATATTTTTATCAATTGTAATTCTAATATTTAAATTAGGTTCTTGATACACTATTCTTTCATAATCAATAATAGCTTTTGGTTTATAGTCATGCATAAGTATATCTACACATAGTTTTTGTACTAATTTATCATGAGTTTCCCACAATAAACTAGATACATCACCGCTTACCAATTTATCATATATATCTTTAGTAATATTAGTAGTTAACTTTCTACCTTCACCTTGATTCTTAATCTTACATTCTAATTTCATGCTATCATATTCATCATTATAGTAACGTATACGCCACTTAAGTTTTTTAGTATTACCACTTTCAACCATCTTAGCGCATTTATTAAAATAATTATCAAAATATAAACTATGAACAACATACATATTAGTACTATCAGTATGAATATCCTTATCTAATAAAGCACCAAGTCTTTGATTAAGTATATCAATTTTATTATTACTACATATATATTTCCATTCTTTGCGGTATTTACCCATAAAACCACCAGTTATTATTGTAACATAAATTTATTTTTTTACAAGAAAAAACGACTTAGTCGTTTATAAAATTACCATCAAATATTTTAATAGTACCATTAGGAGTAAAAGCTTCAATAACTAAATCTTCTGTTCCTATCATAAAATCAACATGATTATTAGATTGATTAATACCTTTTTCTAATAATTCTTCCTTATTCATATTAATACCATTAGGTATAGTTAAATTAAAGCCATCCCCTAACGCTAAATGGCAAGAAGCATTCTCATCAAATAAAGTAGTTTTAAATACTTTACCAGTATTAGATATAGGTGAATTAAAATCCACCAAAGCACATTCACCTAAATAACATGAATTACTATCGCTTTCAATAATACCTTTTAATATATCTTTCCCTACTCTCGCGTCGTAATCTACTACTTTACCATTTTCAAATTTAATATAAAAATCATCTATTATTCCACCATTATATAATAGTGGCTTAGAACTATATACAATACCTTCAGTATATCTATAATCAGGAGTAGTAAACACTTCATAACTAGGCATATTAACTAACATATTATCCTTAATATCATCAGCTACACTAGTCCACATATTATTACTAGGCATAGTTAAATATAAATCAGTACCTTTACTATTCTTATAATGTAATTTTTGAATATTTAAGCTGTTTAAATAATCAGATTTTTTCTTTAAATTAACTAAATAATTATTCCATGCTTCTATAGGATTATCCATATCTACCATGCACATTTTATATATCGCGTCTTCAAGTTCTTGATATGAACCAAATATATCATTCGCCCAAACTTCATTAGGTACTGCAGCAATTACCCATGGTATTTCATTATTACCTTCCATCTTTCTAAATATAGGTCTAGATTTTCTTCTTGTATTACCTGCAATAGCTATTTTAGAAGGTTCTACATCGTTCAAAATACCAGGAAATTCTGAATCTAGCATCAAAAATGACGCATATTTAGATGCATATGTATCCCAAATACTTTTATCAAAATAACTATCATTAACAATTTCTTCATCAGTTAAATTAAGTAACTTATCACGATATTTATATATATCATCTTCATCTAGATATATCTCTTCTACACCCATCTCTTTAGCTTTTTCTACTACTTTATCTACAAATGATTTATTAACTTTATCATAATTAACAAATAAGATTTTACTCTTATCAAAATTAAGACATCTTTTAAGTAACAATTCAATATATTTTTCTTCCATACTATCACCTTCTTAATTATATCAAAAAAAATTAATTTTATAAATTAACTTTAAATTTATCATTCAATACTTCCTTTTCAGTTCGATTACCAAATATATGATAACAATCTCTATACATATTACCTATATTGTTAACATATTTTCTTTTCTTAAACCTAAAATTATATAAATATCTTTCAAGTAAAAACTTATTATATGTATGATTTATTCTTTTAAATTCAATTAATATACCCTTAAATAATAAAAGTAATATAACTATATATATCAAATCTTTTCTTATAAACATTATTAAAAATAACATAGATATAATTAACATTATCTTTAATGTCTTCTTATATGGTATATATTTATTTAATATAATTGAAAATAATTTATAACCATCTAAAGGATATATAGGTAACATATTAAATATAAATAACCCATAATTATAATAATTAAAATAATTACTAATATCTTTAAATATTATAAAATTTATAAATTGAAATAATGGTCCCATAATCAATATTACAAACTCTTCTTTCATAGGTCTATTTAATTTTTCTTTAAATATTGTAACTGCACCAAAAGGTAATATATTAATCTTATCTATATTCCATTTAAACAATATAGATCCAGTTATATGACCTAATTCATGCATTATTATAATAAATAAAAATGTACATAATTCTTTATATAATCCAGTTATCAAAGATATTAAAAACACTATATAAGTAAATGGATGAATATATATTTTAGTTAATATATTCTTCATAATCTAATATATTTCCATCCTTTATAAAAGTTAAATATAATTTATCATCTATAGTATCTCCTATATAACTACCTTTATCTACATAATCATATAATTTAACCTTATTATTTATATTACTATACCATACTTCTACACCATCACTACCTAATATAACTATAGTATTACCTAACCCTTTTTTATCGCCTTCAAATATAACTAATCCACTATTAATAGAAGGTATCAAATAATTAGTATCAGTATCTAATTTAACACCATCCAAATATGATTCACTATCCTTATATTTCAAAGTTTCATTAAACACAGATTTAACACCTATATCTAATTTAAATGGCAATATACTACCTAAATATTTACTATATAATGTATTTAAATAAGGAAAAGTTAAAGTATTATTATATACATTTGAATATATCATTTCTTTAAATACATTATTCTTTCTTGAACCAATTAATATAACTAATACGACTATAACAGATATAAGTAATCTATTCATAAAACTTTTCATATTATCACCATTAAATAATATGAATTAAACTAATTACATATCACCATTTTCTAAGAAACTATAATATTTATCTTTACCAACAATAATATGATCAAGTACTTTAACACCCATAATATCTCCTACCGATATTAATCTTTTTGTAACATTAAAATCATCTTTACTAGGAAGTATCTTACCAGATGGATGATTATGAACACATATTATTGATATCGCGCCTAATATATAAGCTTCCTTAAATACTTCTCTAGGATGAACTAAACTAGAATTTAAAGTACCTCTAAATAATTCTTTCTCCTTAATTATCATATTCTTCGCATCTAAATATACAACACAAAATACCTCTTGCTTACTATATCCTATCTTACTTTTATAGTATTCAAATACCATATTCATATCTTCAAAATAGATATTATTAATTGATGATATTTTAGTATTAATTCTATTACCTAATTCTATTGCAGCAAGTAAAGTTGAAGCTTTAGATATACCAATACCATTTATTTTAATTAAATCTTCCAACCTAATATATCTTAAATCCTGTATAGTATCGACACTATTCAAAATAATAGATGATAATTCCTTAACATTAATCCCTCTAGTACCATCTTTTATAATACACGCGATTACCTCTTCATTACTTAAACTACTAACACCATATTCTAATAATCTTTCCCTTGGTCTATCACTAACCATAATATCTTTTATCTTAATATTACCCCTCCTTATACTTTAATATACTTTGCTTACATATTTCCTTTATTTCATCTGATTCTTTTAATAACATATCAGTAGTAGATATAATATCATCGAGATTATTATCAGATAAAACATATTGAGATACATTAGTATTAAACCCTAACTCTTTATAATATTCTTCTAACTTAGATAACATATTAGTATCTTTTGTTATACAAGTATATACATAATATTTATCACCTTCATTGATATAAATATAATTACCTAATCTAGTATTATTATTTTCTACTTCTTCTAAACTATTATATTCACCAACATTTAAAAAATAGTATTTATTTGTATTAGATGATACAGTTAAATATCTATCACTATCATAAATCTTAAATATAAATCTAGCCATCAAATATCCTAAACATAAAGATAAAATAGTTAAAATCACATACTTTTTCATATAATCACCAATTTAATACTACAATAAAACAATATAAAAATATGTCAGATTATCACCTCCAAAAAAAAGAAGTAGTCATATATACTACTTCCATCTATAACAAATATATCACACTATTTTTATTAATTCAATCTATCTTCTATTATTCCCTTTAATTCATCTTTTAAAGAATCATTTAATTTTGATAATGCGATATCAAATTCAGAGACAAGAATAAGTTTAATCGCCTCTTTTAAAGATACCCCTCTACTCATCATATAGAATAATTTTTCATTATCTATCTTACCTGTAGATACCCCATGGGCACCTTCTACATCCTCTTCATGACATAATAACATAGGTAAACTTCTTGTTATTGCAGTATCAGAAAGTAATGTAACCTTTTCTAACTCCTTACCAATTGATTTAGATGCACCTGCAATAAAATCAATAGTACCTTTAAAGTTTTTAGAAGCATTACCCATTAAAGCACCGGATACATTTATATAACTCTCATCATTTTGTTTATATAAAGCTGTATAATAATTCATATCAACAATATCGGTATCGCTAGCTAAATATACATTATTGAAATTACATATAGAATGTTTTCCATTAATATTAGAATAATATCTATTTACCTTAATATTACCACCAATATCAATAAGATTTATATCACATTCACTACTTTCATTTATATTACTTTCTATATCAATAAAACTCTTAGAATTTCTTGATACTAGATTTATTAAATTAATATTAGCATTAGAATTATCTTCTAAATTAATATTTAATTTGAGTATATGATATATATTATTTTTAGAATTATATCTAATAGTTATATTTGTTTTAATATCTTTTAATATATTTATATTGATATTATCAACTAATATATTTTCCATAATATAATATTCAATATAAACTTCATTACTATCAACATCTATATCTAGATTATGAGATTTATCAAATTTAAATCCAATACCACTTATAAAGTTATCTTTATCATATTCATTATATGAAATACCTTTTACTTTATAAGAAGAAAACTTATCAATTTTTGGAATATCTAAATCAAGTACTATATTATTTATTTTAGCGTGTTCAGTTGTACGAACTGGAGTTTCGTTTAATATATATTTCATCCTATTGTTCCCTCCAATTCTAGATTAATTAATCTATTCATTTCAACCGCGTATTCAACAGGGAAACTCTTAGCTATAGGTTCCGCGAATCCTCTTACTATTAATGCTTTTGCTTCTTCCTCATCTAATCCTCTACTCATTAAATAGAATATCATCTCATCAGATATCTTACCTATTGTAGCTTCATGTGAGAATGTTATATCATCTACTCTAATATCATTAAATGGTATAGTATCAGATTTAGATTCACTATCTAACATTAATGATTCACATGATAAAGCTAAATTAGCTTTATGTGCATGTTTAGTAACATCAACATTGCTTCTAAATGTACAAATACCACCATCTTTAGATATTGATTTAGAATCAACAAATAAATTAGTCTTAGGCGCGTTTAATACTACCTTTAAACCAGTATCTAGATTTTGGCCTTTACCCGCGAATGATATACCAGTATATTCACAAGTCGCACCTTCACCATTTAGTATAGAAAGTGGATATAACATAGATATCTTAGAACCAAATGAACCAGTAATCCATTCAATCTTACCATGTTCACCTACTATACATTTTTTAGTATTTAAATTAAGCATATTTCTAGACCAGTTTTCAATAGTAGAAAATCTTAAATATGCATTCTTACCTACAAATAATTCTACACATCCTGCATGTAAGTTTAAATCATTATAACCAGGTGCAGAACAACCCTCAATAAACTCTAAATATGCATCATCTTCAACAATAATTAAAGTATGTTCAAATTGACCAGCACCAGGCGCATTTAATCTAAAATATGATTGTAAAGGCATATCTAATTTTACACCTTTTGGTATATATATAAATGATCCACCTGAAAATAATGCATAATGTAACGCGATATACTTATGATCATTTATAGGTACCGCTTTCATAAAATACTTTTTAAATAAATCAGGATATTTAAACATTGCCTCATCAAAATTGCAATAAATAACACCTTTATTTTTTAACTCTTCTTCTAAATTATGATATACCATTTCAGAATCGAATTGAGCACCTACACCCGCTAAACTCTTCTTTTCAGCTTCTGGTATACCTAATCTATCAAAAGTATTTTTAATTTCATCTGGAATATCATCCCAACTTTTTTCCATATTTGAATTTGGTTTAACATAAGTCGCAATTTCTTCAATATGAAGCATACTTAAATCAGGTCCCCATGTTGGATTTTCTAATTCATAGAATAATTTTAATCCTTTTAATCTAACATCTAAAATCCAATCAGGTTCACCTTTTAATTTAGATATTTCTCTTACTACTTTTTCTGTTAAGCCATATGTTTTTAATATACTTTCATCTTTAGCTTTAATATTATAGATATTAGTATCTATAGAAACTTGTGTCTTTGCCATATTAACCTAAATAATCTTTATAACCATTTTTATCTATTTCTAAAGCTAAAGAACTATCACCAGTTTTAACAATTTTACCATTAACTAAAACATGTACATAATCTATATCTAAACCTTCTAATATTTTAGTCGAATGTGTAATTATTAATACTGCATTATCATTATTTTTATACATCTTAATACCATCACGTACTACTTTAATTGCGTCTACATCTAATCCCGAATCAGTTTCATCTAATATCGCTAATTTAGGGTTTAATGTAAGCAATTGTAGCATTTCCATCTTCTTCTTTTCTCCACCAGAGAAACCTACATTTAAATCTCTATCTAAATAATCAGATGGAATACTTAATTTCTTCATTAATTCATTTGTTTCCTTTGCAAAACTATATAAATTAACCTTCTCATTAGAAATATTAGTTTTAGATGTTTTTAAGAAATTAGCAACACTTACACCTGGTAATTCAACAGGAGATTGGAAAGATAAAAACATTCCTAATTTAGCTCTTTTAGTAGTATCTAAATCATTTATAACATTACCTTCAAACTCTATAGTACCATCAACAATATCATATCTAGGATTAGCAAATATAGTATTCGCTAAAGTAGATTTACCTGAACCATTAGGTCCCATAATAACATGAATTTCTCCCTTTTTTATTTCTAAATTTAAACCATCTAAAATGGTATGACCATCATCTACTGCAATAGTATGTAAATTATCTATTTTTAACATAAATACCTCCTACATAAAATCTTTTAGGGTTTTATCATCAACATAATTATTTATATTGTTATATAAACCATTCCAAAATGAATACATCTCACACGTATCTTTTTTATCACAGTTTTCATCCTTAACACATGGTACAGGCGCCATATCACCTTCACATACTCTTAGTATTTCACCAATACTATATAAAGAAGGATCTTTACTAAGCATATATCCACCATTTTTACCATGAATAGATGTTACTAATTTAGCTTTTGATAAAAGTGACATTATTTTTTCTAAATACTTTTCACTTATATTTTCCTTTATAGCTATATCATGAATAGATAAGCTAGTATCAGATTTAGCTAAATCAATCATAATTGTAAGACCATATCTTCCTCTAGTCGACATTTTCATAAAACCACCAATGTCATTATACTACCATTTTGGTAGGAGTTCAATATAAAAAAAAGAATTCTTATGAATTCTTAATTTGTTCAATATATTTTTTTACCTTAGGAGCCCAAGTTTTACTACCAGTTCCCTCATACTTAGCAACCATTGTATCAGGTGTATTTAATCCATATGCATAATAATTTTTCGCGATATTTCTTATAAATCCCTCAATACCTTGTTCTAATGTATCATATCTACCATAAGAAGTTCCTGCATAACAATTAGGTCTAAATTTCATACCACCTACATTATTACATCTAACTACAAAAGCACTACACTTAGCGTTGCATCCAGTTTCATGTAATGAAATAGCAGTAGCCAAATAAGGATCAACTCCATATTCTAATGAGTACTTAGCAAAGTAATATCCAGAACCAGCTAAATCAGAATGTAAGTTTTTATCTAATTTAGCAGTTAATTCATCCATTGTCATACCATCATATACAATTGGATCAGGTATTTCTTCCACTATAGCAACCGGATCTATAGGTTTATCCTCTTCTTTGACAGTAATTTCTCTATTATCAATAAGGTTAAAAATTGTAACTAAAAGAATTAGACATACAAATACAGTTACATCTACTATTAATGTTTTAGTTTTCATTTTATCACCTCACAACATTATCAATTTTAACATATTTAAAACTAATTAGCAATTCCGTGATGACTTTCCCTAGTATTCATAGTAATAGGCGCGAAGGTATAACCATTCGCGATACCATATTCAATTATCTTTTCAACTGCATAAGCAGTATAGTCATGTGTATCATGCATTAATACTACATTATATCTATCTTTAGATAAACTTCTAATAACATTACCTGCAATCTCATCTGCTGTATGACTACCTCCAGATGCATCGCCACTTGACACATTCCAATCAAAATAATGATATCCCATACTATGTAATCCATTTGCCGTTCTACTTATAATACCTCTAGAATAATTTCTACTAACAGTATTAGAACTTCCACCTGGATATCTATACAAATATGTATAATTACCTGTTATATTTTTTATAGTCTCATTCACTATATTTACATCATCATACAAACTTTGATCAGATGCATAAATCTTATTATAAGTATGAGACATACTATGAATACCTATTGAATGACCAGAATCATATTCTTCTTTTACCAAATAATGTAAATTAGAATTACTAGGTACAACAAAGAAAGTAGCTTTTACACCATATTTATTCAAAGTATCCAATATTATTCTAGTATAATATGCACTAGGACCATCATCAAACGTTAAATATATAACCCCTGGTGCGTTTTCACTACCCAAAGTAGCCAATCCAGATGTTACATAAACTTTTCTAGTAACACTTGTCTCATTAACACCGTCACTTACTGTATATATCAAAGTATTATTACCATATTTACTATTATCAATACCACCAGATATACTTACCTTATCTGTTATATCACCTAAACAGTTATCAAAAGCCTTAAATCCAGGATCATCATATGATTCACCTATTTTTAAAGAAACAGCACCACCGGTAAGTTCAATTACAGGAGCTTCTTTATCTTCATATATTAGTTTTCTAGAAACAACTGTCGTATTAGATGAAGAATCCATTACAGAATATATTAAAACATCACCACTAATAGAAACTTCTACCTTACTAGTTATATCACCATCATAGTTATCAAAAGCTTTATATCCTGCTTCATCATAATTAGAACCAGGGCATACATATACTTCCTTATCACCTTCTAATATTATTTCAGGCGCAGTAGTTTCAATTACTCTAACATTTCTTTTTACTTTTCTGCCATTTAACTTATAAATAACTTCATAATAACCGACTTTACTTATATCAATATTATTAGTAACTATTACTTCATCTGTTGCGTCCTTAAATAGTTTAGTTGCTTTATAACCAGGTTCATCATAAGAAGTATCTAATATAACATTAATACTTCCACCTACTAATTCTATTTTAGGATACGCCAAAAAGATAATTAAACCTATAATTATCAATGAAACAATACTAACAATACATATCAAACTACCCTTTTTCATAATTAAATAATAACATAAAATATAACTTTAATCAATAAAAGCACCCCCATTGGGTGCCTATAATGAGATAATTAACACTACATAGTTACTTATCTCACTATTAATATATGTAATATTAAAAATAATATACAGAAAAGACATACCTAATGTATGTCTATCCGCCTATTATATTCTTTTGATTTTCTCCAAATATTATTGAAGCATAATCACCATATTTTCTTCTTACATGTTTATATGCTTTATCCATTGTTTTAAAACTTCTCTTCTTAGAACAATGTGAATCACTCGCGACCATATCAACTAAATAGTTTTTGAGTAACTTATGCGCGTATAAATATATATTGAAGTATTCATTAGGTAATAAAGATGTTGAATCTATTTGAATAATTACACCTAATGAACGAACTTTTCTTACTAATTCAATATCTCTATGAAAAGCATACAATTCTGGATGAGCCCATATAGGTTTATACCCAGCTTCAATTAATCTTTCAAATATAGATATGATATCATCATCATCTCTTTGATCATCCCTTTTAAATTCTACTAATATATATTTAGTACCATTTAAAGTTAATAATTGATGATTATTTAATAAATCAATTGTCTTTTCAGTATACATAATCTCATTACCAAGATATAAATTAATACCTAACTTATTAGCTTCTTCTTTTAAAATATTAAAATGTTTAATTATTTTTTCTAATTTAGAAGCTTCACCATGCTTAACATGAGGAGTACAAATTACATTACTCATTCCTATACTTTTAATTTCATTTAAATACTTAATAGATTGTTCTAAAGATTTAGAACCATCATCTACACTAAATACTATATGTGAATGTATATCTATCATTATTGATTATAACTTGAGTAATAATAATCATACTTATAACCATATTTTTTCTCTTTTTTAACATCAACTTGTGTTAATACAGTTCCTAATAAGTTAGCACCATTAGTTCTTAATTCATCTAAAGTACTAGATACTAATTCTCTATCTACTCTATTTGATTCAATAACATATACAGTACCATCAACTAATTTAGAAACTAATATACCATCTGTTAAGTTAGATACTGGAGGACAGTCTAATAAGACTAAATCATATTCCTCTTTTAATTCTTTTAATAATTCTTCAAAAGCCTTACTATTAATTAATTCTGAAGGGTTTGATACTTGAGCACCGGCAGTTAAAACGTCGATACGTACCTTATTACTTACAAATCCTTGAATTACATTCTTATAGTAAACATCACCTTTAGAAAGTAATATATTAGATAAACCTTTACCTCTTTGTAATCCAAAGTTACGATGTACTTTTGGTTTACGTAAGTCACAGTCTATAACTAATACTTTTTTATCTAATAATGCGAATGAACTTGCTAAGTTAGTAATAAATTCAGATTTACCTTCTGAAGGCATTGTTGAAGTAACGTTAATTAATTTTAAATCAGCAAAATCTAAGTTAGTTCTAATCATTCTTACAGATTCAGATACTAAACTATTAGGATCAGATAATATTTTAATATTTAAAGTATTACCCTCTGCTGGTTTAACATATTCTTTACCCTTTTTACTTCTAATCTTATCATCTATTGAATTTAATGGAATAATACCTAAAGTTTTAACATTTAAGTATTTTTTGATATCTTCATGAGTAGTAATTTTTTTATCAGATGCTTCAAATAAGAATACTAATAATAAACCTACCATCATACCACCTGCTAAACCAATTACCATATTAATTGTTGTTCTTGGTTCTACAGCTTTATCATTTTCAATAGCTTCATCAATTACTTTAATATTAGTAATTTTCATATTTTCTTTTAAATCTTTAATTAATACATTAGCGATTTCATTAGCGATATTAGCCGCGCGAACACTGCTACTATCTTTAATCGCTACAGTAATAATTTGTGTATCAGTCGCACTTGATAAAGTTAATTCATCCATTAATTCTTCATAAGTTAAATTAAGATTTAAGTTTTCAATAACTTTATTAATTACTCTTCTACTTTTAATTATCTCAGCATATGTTTGAACCATCTTTTGGTTTGTTAAAATTCCTTGATAATCAACACCAGCTGAACTTACACTTGGTTCAACATACAATGTTGTCTTACTTTGATATTTTAATACTGCAGTTGAGTTATATAAAAACGCGCCTGCTAAACCTAATATCATAAATATCATAATTAAGAAAAACCATTTCTTAACAATTTCCATTATGCTTGTTAAATCTAATTCTTCATTCATACTAATCCCCCATTCCTTTTATTGCTTCATAAACTCTATCACTATTCATATTATCTTTTCTAGTAAAGAATTTATCAATTCTATCAACATATATTTTTTCAATTTTGTAATTCATCATAACATACGCGATAATTTTTTTAACTAAATCTTCTTCATCAATAACTATCTTACCAAATGCATCTTTTGAATATTTGAAATATCCTTCTTTAAATCCACTATTACGATATTCCTTAATATCAAATTGATAATAAATAACTGGTTTAAGCATATACGCAAAATCCATATATACACTTGAATAATCAGTTACTAATAAAGCAGATTCCTTTATTAGATCATTTAAATCTTCATCTTTAACAATAATGATATTTTTAGATATACTATTAAACTTATCTATATGTTTATATATCTTATTATGAAGATAAAAATATATTTTTATATCTTTCTCTTCAATAAATCTAATTAATTCATCATTATTTAAAAGTGAATTCCATTTTTTATAGAACATTGAGTTTTCAAATTTACCTTTTGTTATATATTTTCTATATGTTGGCATAATAAGTATTTTATTATTATCAACATTAAAATCACATAAATCATCAAATCTAGGTAAACCTAAATACTTAACATAACTTTCTGGATAATTATAATTATCCTTAATATATGAATATTCCTTAGCTGCACCACATACATATAACTTAAATTTAGTTTTATTATAATGTAACTTAGAAATATTATCTTTTGTTATACCTCTTTGTAAGAATACTCTTTTATTATATAAATTTAAACTATGTAATAATTTAAATATAGCTGATGGATAACTATCTTCCATAGTAGTTATATTAACACCAACCATATAATATAAATAATGTTTTAAACTACCATAGTTTATTACATTACCTAATTTAGATACCTTACTATAATCTTTTGCCTTTTTACTAATCGCATAATAAACTTTATCATTTGGATGATTATTTCTAATGTATTTAAATAGATAATATCCATTATCTCTCGCCGTGTTTTTATCTTCAAATATCAACCAAATAGTTTGTTTTTTTATTTTCAATACTAACATATATATTAATGAAGGTATAAGCATTAACATATAATTAAATACTGATAACATATCACTAACCATAAAACCCCTCCTCTTTAAATTAGTCTTTATTATAAAATAAATATATTATTTGTCAAATTGACTATTTTTTAACCGAAGTTGGTTCTATTTCTTCAGAAGTTTCTTCTTTATCTTTCCCTTTTATAATATCTTTTAACTCAACATCATAGTCATTAATTATCTCATATTTCGCGACTGTTCTATTTGTAGAGATCAATATTTTATATATTGGTCTATCAGTTACAAAAGTTGCATCCACGAATACCTTTGCATATGAAGATTTTTCTAAACCATCAATGTTAGCAACTGCCGGCATATCATTCGATAATTCTGGATCTAATATTGCAACATCAATATCTTCACTTCCATCTGACATATATAAAACATACATATCTTTGACATTATAGTCTTCTTCCATCTCATCTATCGGCATTATATAATAATTTTTTGTATCAACCTTAGTCATAAAATCCCCCTCTTTGTATGATTTATTATATAGTAATTTAGTTTTTTGTCAAATTAAAGGATGTTACCTAGTAACACCCATTTTTTGTTTCATTAATTCATATTTTGCTTTCGCTAATTCATTAGTCTTTTTCATACCTTCATCTAATATCTTATCAAGTTCATTTCCATTTAATAATTTATTAAATTTTTCTTGGATAGAACCTATCTTTTCAGTTACTACAGAAGCAACATATCTTTTAAATTCTCCATAT
>JAEEGK010006497.1_pt1 | contig 28144 bp, 24 predicted proteins | sample 8958771 | NCBI WGS metagenome assembly JAEEGK01 (sample SAMN16246547, study PRJNA631951) | gut metagenome | biome: gut microbiome; feature: rumen; material: SC-attached | host: Bos | place: Iran: Karaj | collected 2018-10 | reverse complement strand
CTATCTCAGTTTCTTCTATGGTGCAAAGATAGGCATCATCGGATTAAACGGCGCCGGTAAGTCGACGCTGATGAAAATCATCGCCGGCCTGGACCAGCAGTATCAGGGACACGTGGTGTGGAGTCCCGGCTACACAGTGGGCTACCTGCCTCAGGATCCTCCGCTGAATGAGGAGAAGACGGTGAAGGAAAATGTGATGGAGGGCGTGCAGCATGTGTATGATGCCCTGGCCGAGTACGATGAGATCAACGTGAAGTTCGGCCTGCCCGAGTACTACGAGGATTCTGACAAGATGGACCAGCTGATGAACCGTCAGGCTGCGCTACAGGACGTGATTGATGCCACTGACGCATGGAACATGGACTCGAAGCTGGACCGTGCGATGGCTGCACTGAACTGTCCGCCGGGCGACTGGAGCGTGAAGAACCTCTCGGGCGGCGAGCGTCGCCGTGTGGCCCTCTGCCGCCTGCTGCTGCAGAAACCTGACGTGCTGCTGCTGGACGAGCCTACGAACCACCTCGACGCGGAGTCGATAGACTGGCTAGAGCAGCATCTGCAACAGTATGAGGGCACGGTGATCGCCGTCACCCATGACCGTTACTTCCTCGACGACGTGGCCGAGTGGATACTCGAGCTGGACCGTGGCGAGGGCATACCCTGGAAGGGTAACTACTCGAGCTGGCTGGACCAGAAGAGCCAGCGGCTGGCACTGGAGGAGAAGACAGCTTCGAAGCGCCGTAAGACCCTGGAGCGCGAGCTGGAATGGGTGAGGATGGCTCCGAAGGCGCGTCATGCCAAGGGTAAGGCCCGTCTGAACAGCTACGACCGCATGCTCAACGAGGAGCAGAAGCAGAAGGAGGAGCGTCTGGAGATATTCATCCCCAACGGTCCGCGACTGGGCAACAAAGTGATCGAGGCGGAGCACGTGGCAAAGTCATTCCCCGAGAAGGTGCTCTTCAGCGATCTGAACTTCGTGCTGCCTCCCAACGGCATCGTGGGCGTGATAGGCCCCAACGGTGCCGGCAAGACGACGCTCTTCCGTCTGATTATGGGCCTGGAACAAGCCGACGCCGGCACGTTCAGCATAGGCGAGACGGTGAGACTGAGCTATGTGGACCAGCAGCACAAGGACATCGATCCCGGGAAGACGGTCTATCAGGTGGTGAGCCAGGGCAACGATACCATCCGCATGGGCGGTCGCGACATCAATGCGAGGGCCTATCTGTCGCGCTTCAACTTCAGCGGAGTGGACCAGGAGAAGAAGTGCGGCGTGCTGTCGGGCGGCGAGCGCAACCGTCTGCAGCTGGCGCTGGCACTGAAGCAGGAGGGCAACGTACTGCTGCTGGACGAGCCGACGAACGATATCGACGTGAACACGCTGCGGGCCCTGGAAGAGGGTCTGGATGCCTTTGCAGGCTGTGCCGTCGTCATCAGCCACGACCGTTGGTTCCTTGACCGTATATGCACGCATATCCTTGCCTTCGAGGGTGGCGGTCAGGTATTTTATTTCGAAGGCAACTACTCTGAATATGAGGCAAATAAAGCGCAGCGCCTAGGCTTGGATGAGCCTAAGCGCCAAAGGTATCGTAAGTTGATGGAGGAGTAGGCCCACCCCCGACCCCTCCCAAAGGGAGGGGGGAGAGGTTGATTACTGTACGACGATCTTGTGCGTCCCGCTGGAGTACTCCTTGCTTTCCGTCTCTCCAGGAAGAGTGACGGTAGCGGTGGCTCCCTTGGGAATGGTGAACTGCCACGTCCACCGATCGCCCTCATATCGCCATGCACTCTTGATGAGTCCTGCGGCCGACTGATAGCTAGCTTCTACATGCTGGAGGCGCTTGTCGGGCGTGGGACGCATGATGATATGGCGGAAGCCTGGGGCGGCAGGGTCAGCAGCGATGCCTGCGACACTCTCCCAGAGCCACTGGCATACGACTCCGTAGGCATAGTGGTTGAAGCTGTTCATACCCTGCGGACCCATGCCACGGTCGAGCATGTAGCTGTTCCATCGTTCCCAGATGGTGGTGGCTCCGTTGTCGACGGAGTAGAGCCAGCTGGGGTTGCGGCGCTGGAAGAGCAGCTCGAAGGCGATGTCGGTCATGCCGTTGTCGGTGAGCGTTGGCATAAGGATTGAGGTGCCCAGGAATCCCGTTTGCAGGCAGTTGCCGTGGTCGGCGAAGTTCTGGCGCAGGCGTGCGATGATGTCGCTCTTGGCCTGACCGTCGACGAGGTGGTTTCTCAGGGCGAAAAGGGCTGGCGTCTGCATGGTGTTGAGAATGCTGACGCGGAAGGTGCCGTCGGCGTTGAGGAACTGCTCCTTGAGGTACTGTCGTGCTTCGCTGGCCATCTTTCGGTAGGGTGAGGCATCGCGTCCTGTGGCCTCGGCCATGTCGGCCATCATGTCGGCATCGAGGGCCCAGTAGCAGGCTCCGAGGTAGCGCCAGTAGCTGACGGCATCGGGCAGGGGACCGCTGCTGTTGAAGGCGCTGCCTCCGCAGCTCTCCAGGGGCTCGTAGCTGAGCCAGTCGGCCCACTGGTAGTTGCCGTTCTCAGCGCGCAGGGCCTCATGGTCATATTTCGTCTGGTAGATATGAGTCATGAAACGGTTCATGGCTTCCCAGTTCTCGTCGATGATGTCCGTATCGGCAAACTGCTTCCAGACGGTCCAGGGTACGATGATGCCGGCATCGGCCCATCCCAGTCGCATGCATTCGCCGCCATACTGCCCGTCAGGGGCTACGCCGGGGAATCCTCCGTGCTTATTCTGTGAGTCGCGCATGTCGCGCATCCACTTGTGGAAGAACTGCCGCGTGTTGGCAAAGAAGGTGCCCGTCTCTGCGAAGACCTGTGTGTCGGCCGTCCATCCTAGTCGCTCGTTGCGCTGCGGGCAGTCGGTAGGTATGGAGAGATAGTTGGATCGCTGGCCCCATAGCGTGTTGGATATTAGTCGGTTAACAAGGTCGTTGCCAGTGGTGATGGTGCCCGTCTCAAGGTGACGCGCGATGGAGGTGACGGGCACGGACTCTATCTTCTGTATGGTGACTTCTGAGGTGGCGGTGATGGATACGTAGCGATAGCCAAAGAACGTGGACGTGGGCAGGAAGGTGGCGAAGTCAGCACCAGTATTGGCGAAGGTATAGTCGAGACGCATGCCCGTGCGAGGGATGCGGAGGTTGTCGCGATGGACGCTGCCTTCAGGGCCATCCATACCTCGGCTGCGCGCTCCGTTGCCGTCGTTGAGCAGCTCGGCGGGCAGGCAGGTGAGCACCGTTCCCTCGGCAGCCTTGAACGTGAACGACGGCACGGCGGCACAATTCTGTCCGAAGTCAACGACAAGCGTCTCGCCAGGGAAGATGGTCATCGTCTGGCCGGGGCTGAACTCGCGGGTGATGACGACCTTGCCAAACTCTCCTTCGCGGGCTGCGGTGACACCCTGCCATACGTAGGCCCTGACAGGCTTGAGGGCCAAGTCGTGGCGCATGTAGACCTCGGCTCCTTCGCTGGGCAGGATGTCGCCTTGGAACTCATGGTTCACCTCGGGCACAGACAGACGGGGGGAGGTGTAGCCAGGCTGCTGGCGTGCGTCGTATTGTTCGCCGTCGAAGATGGCAGCATGGAGGACGGGCCCGTCGATGGCTGCGCGCCAGTGCTCGGTGCCAGTGCCCACGTAACGATGTGTGCCGTCGGCATAGGTCAGCTCGAGGACTCCGCGGAAGGCACATTTGCGCCCTATCATACCCTGATGGCCGTAGGGGGTGACGATCTTGTCGGCCCACCATCCAGGAGTCACCTGCACGGCAAGCTGATTCTGTTCGCCAGCCTTGCGACGGATGAGCGGCGTGATGTCGTAGGTGAATGAGCGTCGCGTCTTCGCATGATGGGTGAAGCCGGGCTTTAGTACTTCCTCGCCGACGGGCCGTCCGTTGACGTAGAGCTCGTAGACACCCAGGGCAGTGGTCATCCATCGTGCCTGGATGATGCGCTTTTCGTTATTCACGTCGGACACAAACCAGCTAGCTCCGTCGGCAGCACGTCCGTTTTGATGGTCGTCGACGGGACCGCTTACAACGGGCGCATCGGCGACGGATATCCATTGTGCCGATTGCCAGGCGGAATCGTCGAGGGCTGTTATGCGGAGGGTCTGTTGGAGGTTCTCCTTCGAGGCGCATGCCACTGCGAGCGTCAGGATTAGCACGGCGGCGAGGGTGGGGAGGTGTCTTGTAGTCATGGTAATGGTGTTTTTGTTAGTAGTACTGAATTGTGATGGCCCAGCAGACAGGGCGAGAGACAAAAATCCCCCTCGCTCGCGCGGGAGTGAGGGGGAAGTATGTAAGGGAAATTACTTGTTGACCTGGAAACGGGTGTCGCCGTCCTTGAAGAACGCGTTGATCTGGCGGGCGGCAGCGATGCCGGCATTGGCATTGGCCTCGGCCGTCTGGGCACCCATCTTCTTAGGTGTGCTGAAGTAGCGGCCTTCAAGCTTCAGGAAGTCGGCATTGGCATCGGGCATGATGTCGGTGACGAACTTCAGGTCAGGACGCTCGTTCATCAGACGGAGCAACTCGGGCTCGTTGATGACCTCCTTGCGGGCGGTGTTGACCAGGATGCCGCCTTTCTTCATCTTGTTTACAAGAGCGTAGTTGATGCTCTGCTTGGTCTCAGGAGTGGCAGGAATATGCAGGCTGACAACATCGCACTGCTCGAACAGCGCATCCTGATTCTCGACAGCATGCACACCAGCCTGCTCAATGACCTCGGCGGGGCAATAGGCATCGTAGGCATAGACATCCATTCCGAAGCCCTTGGCGATGCGAGCTACGTTGCGACCCACATTACCGAAGGCGAGGATGCCCAGCTTCTTGCCCAGCAGCTCAGTGCCGGCCTTGCCGTTGTAGAACTGGCGAACAGCCATGACGAGGAGTCCGAAGACAAGCTCGGCGACGGCGTTGGAGTTCTGACCAGGGGTGTTCTCGGCCACGACGTTGTGGGCTGTGGCAGCACTGAGATCGATGTTGTCGTAACCAGCACCGGCACGAACGACGATCTTCAGCTGCTTGGCGGCATCGAGCACCTCGGCATCGACCTTGTCGGAGCGTATGATGAGGGCGTCGACATCCTTCACGGCATCGAGCAGCTGCTGCTTCTCGGTGTATTTCTCGAGCAGTGCCAGCTCATGGCCTGCTGCTTCAATCTCTTTGCGAATACCTTCGACGGCAGCTGCTGCGAAAGGCTTCTCGGTTGCAACTAATACTTTCATGTTCGTATAAACTTAGTGATTAGCCTCAAATTCCTTCATGCAGGCAACGAGTGCGTTGACGCCCTCGATGGTCTGGGCGTTGTAGCAGCTGGCACGGAAGCCGCCGACAGAACGATGACCCTTGACACCGACCATACCCTTCGACACGGCAAAGTCGAGGAAGTCCTTCTCCAGTTCCTTGTACTCGTCGGCCATGACGAAACAGATATTCATTAGCGAGCGGTCCTCCTGAGCGGTCACGGTGCCGCGGAACATCTTGTTGCGGTCGATTTCGCCGTAGACGATCTCAGCACGCTGCTGGGCCAGACGGTCCATTGCCTCTACGCCACCCTGACGCTTGATCCAGCGAAGGGTCTCCAGGGCCGAGTAGATGGGCACCACGGGAGGTGTGTTGAACATTGAACCCTTGTCGACGTGTGTGCGATAGTCGAGCATTGTGGGAATCTCGCGAGGAGCCTTGCCCAGGGCGTCGTTCTTCAGAATGATGATGGTGACACCTGCCATAGCCAGGTTCTTCTGGGCTCCGGCGTAGATGGCGTCGTATTTAGCCACGTCGATGGGACGGCTGAAAATGTCGCTCGACATGTCGGCGATGAGGCGGGCAGGAACGTCGAGGTCCTTGCGGATCTCAGTGCCGTAGATCGTGTTGTTAGTGGTGATGTGCAGATAGTCGACATCAGCAGGGCAGGTCCAGCCTTTGGGGATGAAGGTGTAGTTGGCATCAGCCGAGCTGGCTACCTCGACGACCTCTCCGAAGAGCTTGGCTTCCTTCATGGCCTTCTTGGCCCATACACCCGTGTTGAGGTAGGCTGCCTTCTTGATGAGGAAGTTATAAGGAATCATGCAGAACTCCAGCGAGGCACCACCGCCGAGGAAGATGACTGAGTAGCCCTCGGGCACCTGCAGGAGCTCCTTCACCAGAGCCACTGCCTCGTCGACGACGGGCTGGAAGTCCTTTGCACGGTGGCTGATCTCCATCAGGGAGAGACCTGAGCCATTGAAGTCTAAACACTGTTGAGCTGTTGCCTCGATGACCTCGCGGGGAAGCATCGAAGGACCTGCGTTGAAGTTGTACTTCTTCATAATAATTGAATGTTTATTGAGTTTGATATCCTATGTTCTGAAACACGGTGCAAAGGTACTAATAAGCGCGCGAATAACCAAAAGAAAAAGGCTTTTTTTTGATTTTCTCTGCGAAAGTACCGCCGATGTATGGAAAAAACTCAGGGGATAGTGGCGGTGCGCAGGAATTCGTCCCACTGCCCTTGGTAGCCGTTGAAGACATTGAGGTCGACCTCGGGCGTGATACCCCTGACGTGTCCGTCGGCCGCCAGTTGCCAGATGTCGAGGTGAATGTCGGGCTTGTATTCGCCGTAGCGTGCTATCCAGAAGTGATAGCCTTCCTTGAGGTCGGGAGCCAAGGGAAGGTAGGTGTTGGCGAAGCGCTGATTGATGTAGAGGAGGGGGCGTGTGTGTGTGACCTGTTCGATGACGCGCAACCACTGCCGCACGTTGGCGAAGAGCACCTCAGGTCCTCCCATATCCTCTATCTGCCTGTCGGATGGTTCGATGTCGAGCATGGGCGGCAGGTCACCTCGGCTGAAGCGTGTGTTACTCAGGAAATGGCGGGCCTGGTCATCGGGTGGCGTCTTCGTCGAGAAGAAATGATAGGCTCCCACGTGCAGCCCGTGTTGGCGGGCGCTGGCATAGTCGCTGTCGAAGTAGTGGTTCTGGATGGTGGTGCCTTCGGTCGACTTGATGTAGACGAAGGAAACGGGGTAGTCGACTTTGTCGTGCACGCGGTCAGCACCGATGCGCCGTCCGAGGTGAGTGATGTGCAGGCGGCCCCAGTTGATGGGATAGCGGCGTCGGCCCTTCTCGTGCTGATAGCGCGAGATGTCGATGCCGTAGATGCGGTCGGAGTGGTAGCTCATGCGCTCGCCGCGGAACTGGTCGCGCAGCCATGTGCCGATCTTCAGGTGGTCAGGACCAATGCTGAGTCCGAAGCCTTCGCGCTGGTCGTGTTCCCAGTGGCCTTCGTAGTAGGTGCCGTCTGCAGAGCGGTAGAAACCGTGCCCCCATGCTTCGCCGCGATGGTTCATCATGCCGGCATAAATGCCGAGGGTGTCGATGCGCAGGCCGCTGACGAGGGTGTCGCTCTGGAAACGTCCGATGACGAGCCGTCCCTGTGCGTCGCTGACAAGGCTCTTGCCCTGGTGGCGGTTGAGCATGTTGCTCAGCGTGAGTCGTCCCTGCGGCAGGTAGACGGCCATCGTGGAGTCGCCCTCCTCGGCATAGCGGACGACGATGTCGAAGCCTTCGTCGAGCGGGTTGTGGCGCTCGAGATAATACTTGATTTCGGCATCAATGCGCTGCTGGCGCTCGGCCGCAGCAGCAGGATCGGATGAGGGAATGTCGAGAGGCAAGGACGCATGACGTCTCGGTGGCAAAGGTGCATCACCTCTGTCGCTGCATCCGCTGAGCATTGCCAGCAATAATATGAAAGGTGTAAGTCTCAACTTTCAACAAAAGTCTCCCGACAAATGTCTCTCAACTCTTAACTTCCCTCTCTGTTCTCGTCCCAGAAAAGAAGAGCCTTGATGAATGTCTCGTTGGGATTGTTGTGGAACTGGCGTCCGCGAAAGGCTGCTATAGTCATATAAATAATGTATACCAGCATGCAGAGCGTGAAGGCCGTGGCGTAGGCTTCCCAGGTGGCGCCTCTGACAAAGAGACTAAAGGCTGCGACGGTGAGCAGGAACACACTGCCCAGGATGAGCAGACGACGGCTGCGCCAGGTGTCCTTGAAATCCTCGAACTTCTGCTTCTTTTCCAGATAGGCCTCGAAGGCTTCTTCCGTCGTGCCATAGTTCTCGATGTGGGGCAGGGTAGGGTCGTTCTGGTTGTCAGTGCGGATATCCCAGATGCGGCTCTGCAGCGACTCCAGGTTGACGCTCTCAATGTATGAACGGTCGATTTGGAACACTTTATTGGGCTTGAGGTTTGAGATTTAAAACGTGAGAGTTGAGACTTGAATTCTCAAATCTCAACTCTCAAATCATGAAAAGCTTAGCAGAGCTTGCGCGAGCCGTCGCCGATGACGACATCGTAGACCTTGGGCTCGTGGCCGTACTTGGCAGCGAACTTCTGCTTGGCATCGGCAATGAACTTGTCGTAGAGTTCGTCCTTGACCAGGTTGATGGTGCAGCCGCCGAAGCCACCGCCCATGATACGGCTACCGGTGACGCCGTTCTCCTTGGCGATGTCGTTGAGGTAGTCGAGTTCAACGCAGCTCACCTCATACTCCTTTGACAGACCGTAGTGGGTCTCGTACATCTTCTTACCTACGGTCTCGTAGTCACCAGCCAGCAGGGCATCGCAGACAGCAAGCACGCGGTCCTTCTCGCCCAGCACGAAATGAGCGCGGGTGTAGTCTTCCTCACCCACCTCGGCACGCACTTCCTCAAGCTGTTCCCAGGTGCAGTCGCGCAGGGTCTCGAACTTTCCTTCCGGATGCTTGGCAGCGATGTGCTTCACCACGTTCTCGCAGGAATTGCGGCGGTCGTTATAGGGTGAACCGGCCAGCTCGTGCTTCACCACGCTGTCGAGGAGCACCAGACGATAGCCCTCGGGCTTGAATGGGAAGTACTCGAACTCGCGTGAGCGGCAGTCGAGGCGCATCAGGCAGCCTGCCTTGCCGAAGACGCTGGCGAACTGGTCCATGATACCGCAGTTCACGCCGCAGTAGTTGTGCTCAGTAGCCTGTCCGGCGAGCACCATGTCCCACTTCTCAACCTTGTTCTCGCCAAAGATATCGTTCAGGCCACAGGCGAAGCAACTCTCCATAGCAGCACTCGATGACATGCCGGCGCCGAGGGGTACGTCACCTGCGAAGGCGATGTTGAAACCCTTTACGGGCACACCCAGCTTCTGCATCTCCTTCGAGATGCCATAGATGTAGCGGGCCCAGGAGGCGCGGGGGCCTGCAGGGTCGTTGAGGTGAAAGTCCACGCGGTCCTTCAGGTCGATGGCATAGGCCATCACAGTGTCTTCAGTACCATTGGCACGCATCTCGGCCATGATGCCCTTGTCCACTGCTCCTGGGAACACGAACCCGCCATTATAGTCGGTGTGCTCACCAATCAGGTTAATACGTCCAGGCGATGCATACACGTTGCCGGTCTTTCCGTCAAAATGCTTGATAAAGCGACTTCTTACAAATTCAATGTCCATCATAAGTTTTGAGTTTTGAGTTTTGAGATTTGAGATTTATGAAAATCTCAAGCTCAAATGTGGTTAATAATTGTTGTTGTTATTAATGGGTCAATAATTAAGATGTGGGGTTGATGTTCAAGATCTGAGGCTTTGTCGCTTTGACTATCTTGACGAGAACAACATAGACATGATTCCAGTCCTGGAAAAGTGAGTCATACTGGTTGTCGTCAAGATAGTTCGCACGACGAAGAAGGTCTATCCAAAAGCCCGTTTCGCCTGCCTCTTTTAATGCAATGCTCATCTTGTAGGCAAAGTCATCGCGGCTGTGGGCATTCTTCCCTTCAAAACTATTTGCTCCGATGCTTGTTCCTGAGCGGAGCAATTGTTTTGACATCACATATTCCTTCTTCTCTTCTGTTAGATATTTATACAACTTTACTATTCTCAAAGCAAAACTGCTGGATAACTCGTAGATGTTATTTGCAATATCTTGCTCCATGACAGCAGTCGAAGTATAAATCTCAAACCTCAAATCTCAATTCTCAAATCACACTGGGATGTCCTTGTTAACATTCTTGCAGCCGATGGTGCTGTAGAAGAGGATGTAAGCCAGCATGGCGATGATGAGCCAGTAAGAGGCGATAGGGCCGGCACTCTTGGCAATGGCTTCCTGGATGAGCGGCATGATACCACCACCGACGACCATTGTCATAAAGATACCACTGGCAGCCTCAGTATACTTGCCCAGTCCCTCGACGGAGAGGTTGAAGATGCCACCCCACATGATACTGGTGCAGAGTCCGCAGAGTGCGATGAAGATAGCCTTCAGAGGCACGTCGTGACCATTGAAGCTGAAGGTGACACTCTCAGGCAGGAAGATAGCGATGAGCAGCAGGCCGATGGCAACGCTGGAGACAACGGTCATCTGCAACGTGGTGCTGAGCTTGCCCGACAACACGCTCGACGATGCACGACCCACGAGCATCATCAGCCAGTAGCTGGCTGCCAGCGTTCCGCCGATGGCTGCCGATCCTTCAAATCCCAGATCGGTAATGTAGAAGTTGAGCTCCATGGGAATACCGATTTCGACACCCACGTAGAAGAAGATAGCTATGACACCGAGCAGACAGTGGCGGAAGGCCAGCGGGCTGCGCTCGAACTTAGGCTGCTCCTTACCCAGGGTGGGCTCAGGAATCTCGACGCGACTGATGATGACATAGGAGATTGCGAAGACGGCCATGCCGATGAACAGCAGGGGTGCCACGTTGCTCATGCTGGTCTCAGCTGTCACGGTACCTACGAGCAGACCTGTGAGCAGCGGGGTGAGCGTAGCAGTCAGTGAGTTCATCGTGCCACCAATCTGGATGTACTGGTTACCCTTGTTGCCACCACCTCCGAGGAGGTTCAGCATAGGATTCACGACGGTGTTCAGCATGCAGACGCAGAAACCGCAGATGAAGGCACCGAGCAGGTAGATAACCAAGTTGAGGGCCACGGGTATGCCGTCGTAAGTGAAGACATAAGTTCCATCGCCTGCGATGCTCGACAGATACTGCAGGGCCAGACCGACGATACCCACGATGAGTGCTATGAGGGCAGTCTTTTTGTAGCCGTACTTAATAAGCATCTTTCCTGCGGGAATACCCATGAACAGGTATGCTGCGAAGTTCATCAGGTTACCCCAAGCCTTGGCAAAAGGATAGGTGAAGCCCCAGATGTTGCCGAAGGGGGCGCCCATGTTCGTAACGAAGCTGATCATCGCGAAGATGAAGCACATGGTGATAATAGCAATCAATTTGCTATTGTTCTTCTCTTGTGTCATAATTTGAGTTTTGCTTTTGTAGATTGATTATTCTGTGATTCCGAACTTGTAGACGGTCTTCTGCTTGTAGCGGTGGTGCGGGTTGAGCACGACGCTGGGGAAGTAGGGACGGTTGGGGCTGTCGGGGAAGTGCTGGCACTCCAGGCAGACGGCTGAGCGACGTGGGAACGTGGCACCGCCAACGCCTTTATAGTCACCTGTCAGGTAGTTGCCTGTGTAAAGCTGTACGCCAGGTTCGGTGGTGTAGCATTCCAGCGTGCGTCCGCTCTTTGGCTCAATGATTCTTGCTGCAAAGCTCAGCTCGCCTTCCTCATGCTTGTTCAGCACGTAGTTGTGGTCATAGCCGTTGCCGAACTTAATCTGCTCGTTGTCAGCATTGATGTCCTGTCCGATGGGCTTCGGGGTGCGGAAGTCGAAGGGAGTTCCTTCTACCTTCAGTATCTCACCCGTAGGAATGGCAGTCTCGTCAGTAGGCAGATAGAAGTCGCCGTTGATTTCCAGAATCTGGTCGTCGATGGTCGGCGTGGGGTCGGCCGTGCCTGCCAGTGAGAAGAAGGCATGATGAGTCAGGTTGACGATGGTCTTCTTGTTGGTGGAGGCCATGTACTCGATGATGAGTTCATTGTCGTCGCTCCAAGTAAATTCAACTGTTACGTCAACTTCGCCAGTGAAACCCTCTTCGCCATAACTACTTACGCGATGCAGAGCCAAAGAGCGTGGCCCCATCTGACGAGCATCCCAGACGCGGGCGTGGAAGCCGGTGGGACCGCCGTGCAGGGCGTTGGGACCATTGTTGATGGCCAACTGGTAATCCTTGCCGTTCAGCGTGAACTGTCCGCGGCAGATACGGTTGCCGAAGCGTCCGATGAGTGTCGACAGGTAGGGCTCGGGCGAGTCGATGACAGACTGAATGTTGCCGTGTCCCTGAATGACGTTACCTACTTTGCCTTCTTTGTCAGGCACCATAATTGAGCAGATTGCTCCACCGTAGTTTGTGATGGCCACCTCGAAGCCTTTGCGGTTGCGCAGGATGTAGAGGTCGGTCTTCTTTCCGTTAACAGTGGTCTGAAAGTCTTCGCGCTTCAGGCCACAGAGATTCGCATTTTCTGTTAAGTTTCCCATAATGAAATTGGTTATTAGTTACAAATATGTGGCAAAAATACACAAAAAAGCCGACATGGGCAAACATATCGGCAAAAAAATGGTGTTAAAGATAACTAAATGTTTGTTTTCATCAGGTCGGCCACTACATAATTGCTGCCTCCAACGAAGATAAAATCATCGTCTTTGGCTTGTTGCAAAGCAGCGCTATATGCTTCTCTCACAGTGGGATAGTACTCTCCTTGCAGCCCAATCTGCCGGCCTGTTTCGCACAACAAAGCCTCAGGCATGGCCCGATGTGATGTTCCTTTGGTAAAGTAGTAGATGGCATACTTAGGAAGCAAAGCCATGACGCTGACCACGTCTTTGTCCTCGAGCATGCCGAACACGATGTGCATCCTGTGGCACTCCACTTGATGCAGCAGTCGGCTGAGGTACTGCCAGGCTCCCATGTTGTGGCCGATGTCGCAGACCACGGTGGGGCGAGTCCTCAATGTCTGCCAACGGCCCTGCAGGCCAGTGAGGCTGGCTACATGGCCAAAGGCGCTGTCGAGACTAGCTTGTGAACTGTCGAGTCCCAACGCCTCGATGGCACAGAGAATGGTGTTGGCATTCTTGGCCTGGAACGATCCGCCTAGTTCTCCGTCGATGGTGATGCCTTGACGTGTGGTGTAGCGCATGCCCGGCCTGTCCTTCAGAGGCTCTGCTGTAGTGATGCGTGGCGCATCCTCAGCATATATAAGGTGTGCCCCAGTCTTCAGGGCGACCTCGTCGAATACCGGACGCGTCTCTTCCCTTGCCTCGCCGATGATGGTGGTCACACCCCGTTTCATGATGCCCGCCTTTTCGCGGGCAATCTCTCCAAGAGCGGATCCCAGCATTTGCGTATGGTCGAGCGAAATGTTGGTGATGATGCTGAGCTCGGGAGTGATGATGTTGGTGGAGTCGAGCCTTCCGCCCAGTCCTACTTCTATGACGGCGATGTCAATCTCCTGGTCATAGAAATACTTGAACGCCATAGCCGTAGCAACCTCAAAGAAAGAAGGTTGCAACTGCTCGATAAAATCTTTGTGCTGGGCTACGAAGCTGACTACATATTCATGCTCGATGGGCTTGCCGTTGATGCGTATGCGCTCGCTGAAGTCAACGAGGTGTGGCGAAGTGTAAAGGCCGACCTTGTAGCCGCAGGTCTGAAGCATGGCTGCCAACGTGTGCGATACCGATCCCTTGCCGTTAGTCCCTGCCACATGGATGGTGCGGTAGTGACGATGTGGATGACCCAGGTGCTCGTCCATCGCCAGCATGTTGCCCAGGCCGGGCTTGTAGCCCGACTTGCCTTGCAGCTCATAGTTGGCTGTCTTTGCAAACAGGTATTCAATAGTCTCCTGATAGTCCATCGCTCTTATTACTCAACGCTCAGTTATCAGTTCTTATCTATGAGAAGTAGTTGCGGAAGCGCTGGAAGATGCTCTCCTTCGTCTGGCGGTCGCCTTTGAAGTTGTCGCTGTTGCGGAATGACTCGATGGCTTTCTTTTCATCGCGTGAGAGCGTCTTGGGTACGTAGACGCTGATGTTTACCACCAGGTCGCCTCGTCCCTGACCATAACCCTGAACGGCAGGCAGGCCCTTACCCCTCAGACGCATGGTCTTTCCGGGCTGGGTGCCGCTTTCAATCTTCACTTTCAGAATCTTTCCTTCGATGGTGGGAATGTCGACCTCGCCTCCGAGCGCAGCTGTCGGGAAGTCGAGCAGCAGGTTGTATATCAGGTCGTTGCCATCACGAACGAAGTCATGGTTGTCCTCCTCCTCAATAAATACCTGTATGTCGCCGGCTACGCCACTACGCTGTCCGGCGTTGCCCTTGCCTGGAACATTGACCACCATTCCCTCGGCTACACCGGCGGGGATGTTGATTTCAACCACTTCCTCGCCTTTCACCACGCCAGTACCGTGACATTCGTGGCACTTGTCCTTGATGATCTGACCCTCACCTTGACAGGTAGGACAGACGGACTGTGTCTGCATCATGCCGAAGATGCTCTGCTGGGTGCGTGTCACCACGCCGGCACCGTGACAGGTGGGGCAGGTCTCGGTGCCTGAACCGTTCTCGGCACCCGTTCCGTGACAATGCTGACAAGGCACGTCCTTGCGCACCTTGAACTTCTTGGTAACACCTTGGTTGATCTCCTCCAGCGTCAGGCGTACCTTCAACCTCAGGTCGCTGCCTCGATGCTGATGAGTACGGGCAGAACCTCTTCCGCCAAAGCCTCCGAAGCCGTGGCCTCCGAAGATGTCGCCGAACATCGAGAAGATGTCGTCCATATTCATCGAACCGCCGCTGAAACCTCCGAAACCGCCTCCGGAGCCGAAAGGTCCGTCGAATCCAAACTGGTCGTATTGCTGCCGTTTCTGCGGGTCGTGCAGCACATTGTAGGCCTCAGCTGCCTCCTTGAACTTCTCTTCAGCCTGTTTGTCGCCAGGGTTGCGGTCAGGATGATATTTGATGGCTATCTGCCGATAGGCCTTTTTGATCTCTTCCTCGGATGCCGTCTTGCTGACGCCCAGCACCTCGTAATAATCACGCTTTTGAGCCATGGTTATTGTCTGTTGTTAAGTGGTTATTGTCCGACGGCCACCTTGGCGTGGCGTATTACTTTATCATTGAGTTTGTAACCTGTTGCCAGACAATCGATTACTTTTCCTTTCTTGTCGTCGCCCATGCCAGGCACCAAAGCCTCGGCATCGTGCAGGTCAGTGTCGAAGTCGGCACCTTCCGTCTCGATTCTCTTCACGCCCAGGCTTTCCAGCGTCTTCATCATCTTCTGATAGATGAGTTCCATGCCTTCACGCAGCACGACGGGATCGTCGGTCTTCTCACCGTTCTTCAGGGCGCGCTCCATGTCGTCAACTACGGGCAACAGGGCCACGATAGCCTTCTCGCCGCCATTCAGGATGAGCTCGGCACGCTCCTTGAGTGTGCGCTTGCGATAGTTGTCGAACTCGGCTGCCAGATACTTGTACTTCGTGGTCACCTCTTCTATCTTTGCCAGGGCGATGTCCAGCGGGTCTTTCTCTTCAGCATTCTCGACGGGAATTTCACCCTCGCCGTCCTCTGCCGAGGCATTGTCTGCCACATTGTCACCTGTCTGCTGGTCTGCCATTTCGTCAGCCCTCAGCTCTTCCTCTTCGTTATGGTTGTCTTTTTCTGTCATAATTGCATGTGTTTAATCGTTTTCTAATAGTATCAGCAAATTGTGTGCCAAGCGGAGTCTGTTTTGGACTATCTGCTATGTCATTGCTATAATTTATTTGACAAATGCCCTCTCATATTTTGAAATTTGTCACTCAACTTTTTTCTCGCTCCAAATAGTGCCCGAATTTCGCAAGTTCGTAAATTGCTGATAATGAGCATACTATGCAAAAGCGGCCAAATGGGGCTTCTCCGGCGGCGTGCTAGGTCAACCGATATGGCCTCTTTGGTATGCCTCGACGGCCACTTTGAACTGCTCCGACGGCCACTTTGTAGGTTCAAGGAGGCTGCGGAGGCAGTACAAGGAGGCTGTGGAGGCAGTACAAGAAGGCCGTCGGAGCACTCCATTAGTGGCCGCCCAGGTACTTCAAAAGTGCCTTCGGAGTACCCTCTTGCGCTGTTCTAGAGGCTAAAAAATGGCGTTTTTGAGGGTGAAAGTCGGTTTTTGGCACATATCGAATCGCTTTCGGACCTCTTCCAAAGTCCGAATCGACTACTTTTACCCCTCATTTTTTGCTAGATTGCTCCGTTTCCCGGATGCTTTTTTCGACCAATTTTCTTTACACAGATTAGTTGTCGAGCTCAGTCTGGGTCTGCCTGCTGACCAACTCGATGCGTTTGCCGTCTTCGTCCCAACGATAGGTTTCGATCACGCGTCCGTCCTCGTCGTTATAGAAGCCTTTGATGGTTTTCTCGTCACGGTCGAAAACGGGGTTGAGAATGCCCTCGAAGTCGTCGACATTGAAGAATTCGCGCGTGTCAGGATTCCATACGTATGCTGTATAGGAATCGTCATCGAAAGATGGTCCTCCCATGCCGCAGTAGATGAGCAGATCAGGGTAGCCGTCGAAATTGATGTCATCCTCTCTGTACCATTTTATCTCGTTGTCGGCATGCAAGCTGGGAAGTCCCATCAGCTCGGCGCTACTAAATGATTTGTCTGTCTCCTTGCCGTCGACACAAGCGATGATGTTGACTCCCAGTACCTCGCTTCCCTCGTCTTCTTCATCGGCAAAGTCGTAGGCTACTCGGAACGAATAACGGTCACGCGTGGGCTTGTCGTTGTCACTCTCTGCTGTATCGATTGTCTGTTCGTCGTCTGTGTCAAATAGTTCCGACTCTGGCTGCTCTTCGTTTTGGACTTGCTTTTTGTTCTCTGTGCAGGCGGCGAACAGCAGAAATGCCAGAGTGAGAATGGAAAATACGGGCTTCATAGGTTGATGAGTTTTTTATTGTAATCAGTTGATTTTCTCTACTTTCTGCTTGGTCATGGTGAGCTTTCCGTCTACCCATTTCCATTCCTCTTGTACGAAGTCGTCGGGGCCGTTGCGGTACGAAGTGTAGATGGTCTTTGCGTCCTCGTCGATTTCGGGCTCGATAAAGTGCTCAAACTCTTCGCAGTAATCCCATTGACGGCTCTGCGGATTCCAGATGTAGGCCTCGTACAGGCTGCTGGCCGAGCCGGAACCTCCTAGCCCCACATAAATGAGCAGGTCGGGCTGTCCGTCGAAATTGACGTCAGGATAGCTGAGCCAGGGGAAATTCTCGGCCTGTGGATGGTCGAAGGATCCGCCGATGTCGTAAGTGCAGTCGAAGTCAGTTGGCTCGCCGTTGGCATATTCCTGAACATGTATCTCGGTGATCCACTGGTCATCCTCGTCAAACTCGAAGGATGTCTTGAATGTACGTGCGCTGCGGTCAGGCAGGGACTCAGAGTAGGATTGTGATTTGCGGTCGACACATTGCAGCTTTCCCTGCTTCCATTTCCAAACCTCGGTGATGAGACTATCGCCGCTGTTGTTACGATACTGGCTGCGGATGGCCTTTGCCTGCTTGTCAACGACGGGGTTGAGAATGTCGGTGAAGTTGTCGACATGCTCGAATGTCGCCTCTTCGGGAAGCCAGCGGAAAGCATGAAACATTTCGTAAGGTGGCATACCTATATATATAAGGAGGTCGGGCTCGCCGTCGAAATCGATGTCGGGTTCTCGAATCCATTCGATATTCTCTCTGGCATCCTCGTCGTACTGACCTGCCAGTTCGTCGGGCTCAAAGCTGAAGTCGGTCTCCTCTCCTTGGTAGTAGCCTTGCACGGTCAGGCCGTTGCTCCATCCACCTCCGATGTCGTTGAAGGTGACTTTAAAGGTGTAGTCGCTGCGCTGAGGCTGATCCTCAGCGTTGCCTTTGCTTTTGCTTCCTGCGCAGGCTATTAGCAGTAGCATCAGCGTTGTCAGTAGTGCTGTCTTCTTCATATTTCAGGTCTTTATGGGTTTCGTTTGCAAAGATAGTGCATTTTTGTAAGTTGTGCAAGTTTTTCTTGTTTTTTCTTTTCCTTTTGCGTTGTTTCTGTGGTGTGCTTCCTGGCTGTCGGCGAATGACGTGGCTGAAGTAAGAAACGTCAGCAAAACCTCTATTCTTGGCATAAAATATGTTAAACGACTTCAAAATCCGATTCTTTTGCCCGTTCTTTGCCCCATTTCCAAATTTTCTTTGTATCTTTGTAGCCAAATAGTAATTCATTAATCTATTAAACAAACAAAGGAAAGAGACAATGGCAAAGATTGTAACACTAGGTGAGATTATGCTCCGCCTGTCGCCTCAGGGCAACGACCGTTTTATCCAGAGTGAGAGCTTCCGCATCATCCCCGGCGGTGGTGAGGCTAACGTGGCCATCTCGGTGGCCAACTATGGTCACGAGGCCTACTTCGTGAGTAAGCTGCCCAAGCATGAGATTGGGCAAATTGCCGTCAACGCCCTGCGTCGCTATGGCGTGAATACAGAGTTTGTGGCTCGTGGTGGCGACCGCATTGGTCTTTATTATGCCGAGACAGGTGCATCGATGCGTCCCTCGAAAGTTATCTACGACCGTGCACACAGCTCTATTGCTGAGGCTGATCCCAGCGACTTCGATTTCGATAAGGTGATGGAGGGTGCTCAGTGGTTCCATTGGAGTGGCATCACACCAGCCATCAGCGACAAGGCCGCCGAGCTGACTCGTCTGGCTTGCGAAGCAGCCAAGCGTCATGGCGTAACCGTCTCAGTCGACCTGAACTTCCGCAAGAAGCTGTGGACCTCGCAGAAGGCTATCTCCATCATGCGTCCGCTGATGAAGTATGTTGACGTGTGCATCGGCAATGAGGAGGACGCTGAGCTCTGCCTGGGCTTCAAGCCTGATGCTGACGTGGAGGGCGGACAGACCGATGCTGCTGGCTACGAGGGCATCTTCAAGCAAATGATGAAAGAGTTCGGCTTCAAGTATGTCGTGTCGACCCTGCGTGAAAGCTACAGCGCTACCTACAATGGCTGGAAGGCTCTTATCTACGACGGTAAGGAGTTCTATCAGTCGAAGCGCTATGAGATCAATCCCATCATCGACCGTGTAGGCGGTGGCGACTCGTTCTCGGGCGGACTGATTCATGGTTTGCTTACTAAGGAGACTCAGGGTGAAGCTCTGGAGTTTGCTGTAGCTGCCTCAGCCCTGAAGCACACCATCAACGGCGACTTCAACTTGGTTACTGTCGACGAGGTGGAGAGCCTTGCAGGTGGTAATGCTAACGGACGCGTACAGCGTTAAAAGCATCTTGGAATGATCGCTTAAAACTCCGACAGCATCTATGAAGCATTTTGAGTATAAAGTGATTACTCGTATTATTGGCGTCGAGAAGCGCTTGAACGAGTTGGGCTATGAAGGCTGGGAACTCGTTGCATTCGACGGTGGTACTTATGTTTTCAAACGTGAATATACTGTATAACGAATAATGGCAAAATTTGACAAGATAGCCGTACTGAAGAAGATCGGCGAAACGGGCATGGTGCCCGTGTTTTACAACAAGGATTTGGAGACCTGTAAGAATGTGGTGAAGGCCTGCTATGAGGGTGGCGTACGCGCATTCGAGTTTACTAATCGTGGCGACTTTGCCCAGGAAGTGTTTGGCGAGCTGGTGAAGTGGGCCGACAAGGAGTGCCCGGAGCTGGCATTGGGCATTGGCTCGGTGGTCGATGCTCCTACAGCAGCGATGTACATACAGCTGGGTGCCTGCTTTGTCGTAGGACCGCTGTTCAATCCTGATATCGCTCCCGTATGCAATCGTCGTCTCATCCCCTACTGCCCGGGCTGCATGACCGTCTCGGAGATTGGCAAGGCTCAGGAGTTGGGTTGCGACCTGACGAAGGTGTTCCCCGGCGACGTCGTAGGCCCCAACATGGTGAAGGGTCTGAAAGCTCCCATGCCTTGGTCTAAGATCATGGTCACTGGCGGTGTGTCACCCGACGAGGAGAACCTCACGAAGTGGTTCAAGGCCGGCGTATTTTGCGTGGGCATGGGCTCGAAGCTCTTCCCCTCCGACAAGGTGAAGGCCGGCGACTGGCAGTACGTCACCGACAAGTGCAAGGAGGCTTTGGGCTACGTTCAGAAGGCAAAGAACTAAATTCCCAGTTCCATCCTGTCGAGAAAGTACGACCTGAGAATGGCGGACTGGCAAAAAGGATTGAGTATGAAGAGAATGAACCTCAACAAATGGGTCGGGCTGCTCGTAGTGGCAGCCCTGACCTTTATGGCAGGCACATCCTGCACACAGAACAAGAAGTCGCCCCCCGTCGACGAGGGGGAAGCAGCCACCGAGGAACAGGAGGAAACTTCGCTCGATGAACTGGAGAACCTGGCAGAGGCACTGAAGAAATACAGGACCGTACAGCCGTTCTCCGAAGGTCTCGCCATCGTTATGGATGATGATACCGAACTCTGGGGAGCCATCGACAAAAGCGGCAAAGAGGTGATTCCTTGTAAGTTCAGAATCATCACCAACGACTTTCACGAAGGAGTGACCTTTGCCTATCCTGACGAAGAGGAATCCCCTTGCGTCGTTATCGACAAGAAGGGAAAGGTGCTTTTCGATATTGATTTCACTTATCACTGTCGGGAGTTCAGCGACGGTCTGCTCGCCTTCTGCAAGCCGCATGGCTTTGAAGATTACAGCGATATGCCGAAGGTGGGTGACATCTTGTCGTTTGGTAAGCTCGGCTTCATCGACAAGAAAGGCAACGTGGTCATCCAGCCCGACACCTACGATGTGCCTATGGGCGAAGGCCCCATTATCAGCACCTTCTCTGAGGGACTGTGCAAGGTTTGGAAGGACGGACACCCCATCTTCATCGACACTAAAGGCAATGAAGTCATCGACCCTAAGGCTGGAGATGTAAGCGACTTCAGCGACGGCATGGCTAGTGTGTTCATGTATGACGACGGCACGATGGGCTTCATCAACAAGCGGGGCGAGCAAGTCATTCCCCCCAGTAACAGGTTCGAGGGTGCAACGCCCTTCAGTGAAGGACGCGCATTCGCCCTCAAAGATGGCAAGTATGCGCTCATCGACAAGGAAGGCAACGAGCTCACTCCGTTCCTGTTTGACGACATCTCGCTTTACGAGGGCACGGAAGGCGAGGAGCCGATAATAGGCATGTTCCATGAAGGTCTTGCCGCTGTGGCAAAGAATGGGAAGTTCGGCTACATCGACCGCGATGGCAACACCGTCATACCTTTCCGCTACAAGCCTGGCTATGACGAAGATAACGAATGGTACAATAAGCAGGCAGCCTACGACTTCCATGAGGGAGTTGCACGGGTATGGAGCAGCAGAACCAAGAAGTATGGCTTCATTGACAAGGAAGGTAACGAAATCACTCCCTGCCGTTTTGATGAGGCTAGCGACATGAGCGGCGGTCTGGCCCTCGTGCAGATCGGGGAAGACTACGGCTTCATCGATAAGGAAGGCAATTGTACCCTCGACTTTGACGAATAGGGAGATAAGTTGAAAAGAACTTCATAGTGAAGAATGTGCATGTAGAAAAGATATTGCGCCTGTTGGCATCGCTGCTCGTGCTGACCATTATGGCATGCGGCGATGCCCGGCATTTTGATGCCGACAGGTTCAATGATCTTTCCTATGCATACCATTATCGTTCACTCGACTTTACGGAGTATTATGCCCAGCAGGCACTCGAGGCATCGGCAAATTATGCTGATGGCAGGGCAGAGGCACTAAACAACCTGGCTTTCGTTCGTATCGCACAGATGCGTTACGAAGAAGCGTGGCAGCAACTAGAATCCATCCCAACCTTCTGCGACAACCAGCTGGAGCTGCTCATCTGCCATATTCAGCAGATGCGTCTCTGCCAGCGAAGATCCCAGAATCGGGCGTTCTACGATTATCGTGAGCAGGCCTATAACACTTTAAGACGTATCTATGAGGAGCGTAGTCAGCTGAACGAGCGCGAGCAGATGAGGCTCATCTATGGTGAGAGCGAGGTGGCCATCGTCAATTCCACCTATTATTATTATGTAGGTCTGGAACGGCAGGCAGCTCAGGCGATGAAAGGCATGCCTTATGAGCTGGAGCGCGACACAGCCCAATACCTCAACTACCTTTACAACGTAGGATCGGGTGGTATCATCACCCAAGGCACTCAGGAGCAGATCAACCAGCAGGAGTTCGACCACTTGATGCGCTGCTTCATGCTCTCGCAAACGACCGGCATCAACTATTTCGTTGCTAACTCCCTCGAGGCACTTGCCGAGCACCTTATGGTCGCGGAATATCGGGAGAAGCTCGTGGCCGACAATCTGCCAGCTTTCAAGTTCTTCAATCCTGAAAGCGTGGAACTCGACTCCTTGCCGCAGTATCTGGCACGTCGCTCGCTGGAGCTTTTTACAGACTTCGGCGATGTCTATCAGATAGCTGGTGCCCATCGTACCCTGGCCTCATGCTATCTGCAGGAAGACAACTATGAACAGGCCTTGCACCACCTGCACCTCGCCCTTCAGGATACCATCATCAACAAGGCTCCTGACCTCGTGGCCAGTATCCGCGAACAACTCAGCGTAGCCTATGCTGCCATTGACGACAAGGAAAACAGCGACCTGAACCGTAACCTCTATTTGGACCTGCAGGAGCAGACCCGTCAGGATCGTTCTCTGGAAGCACGGGCGGGACAATTGGAGCAGGAGGCAGCCCAGCTGAACATGCTCATCATGGCAGTCATTGCCGCCATCGTCTTGCTGGCTATGCTCCTCGGGCTGTCATATTATTGGAAACAAAAACGAAATCACTCCAGTCATCAGAACGAGCAGTTACGACAGGAAGAAGACGAACTGCAGGAACAGCTTGCCATGAAGCGCCTCCATGTGGAAAAAGGCGAGCGCTTGGCATTGGAGCAGCGGGCCAAAATCTCGCTCATCAACGGCATCACGCCTCTCATCGATCGCATCATCTACTCTGTCTCACGTCTTGACCGAGAGGAACTCTCCGACAGTCAGATAGAGTATATCAGCGAGCTCACCGACAACATCAACGAGCAGAACGATGTGCTCACCCATTGGATTCAACTCCGGCAGGGAGAGCTGAGTCTGCATATCGAGACCTTCGAACTCCAGCCCCTCTTCGATATTGTTGCGATGGGCAGGCGCAGCTTCGCCATGAAGCAGATCACCCTTGAGGTGACACCAACCGACTGCCGTGTGAAGGCAGATAGGGTGCTGACGCTATTTATGCTAAACACCCTTGCCGACAATGCCCGGAAGTTCACTCCGTCTGGCGGCCATGTGCATGTCTATGCTGAGGAGCATCCTGACTATGTGGAGCTCTCGGTCAGCGATACGGGCATCGGCATGGATGAGGAGCAGCTGGCACACGTATTTGACCATAAGGTTATCACAGAGGAAAAGAGCCAGACCTCCCACGGTTTTGGACTGCTCAATTGTAAAGGCATCATCGAGAAATACCGCAAGATAAGCCAGATATTCTCCGTATGCCAGCTATCGGCAGAAAGCAAAAAGGGCGAGGGAAGCCGTTTCTTCTTCCGCCTTCCTAAGGGAGTCGTGCGTACTCTGCTGGTCCTGATGATGCTTGTTCAGGGGGCTCAGTTCACACATGGCTCCACAGAGGATCTGTCCAAGGCTAGTATCTATGCTGATTCTGCTTATTTCTCGAATGTGAATGGCACCTACCAGCGGACACTTTCCTTTGCTGATTCCACCAGGAACTATCTCAATGCCTATTACCTTCAGCTTTTCCCTGAAGGAACTGACACGCTGCTGCGCATGGGCGATCCATCGGTTATCGCTTCGGAAATCACGTGGCTTCACGACAGTCTGAGAATCAACTACGACATCCTGCTCACCATGCGCAACGAGATGGCTGTGGCTGCTCTCGCCCTGCACGAGTGGCCTCTTTATCAGTATAACAACCGCATCTATACGCAGCTCTTCAAGGAACTCTCGGCCGATGCCACTCTCGATGACTATTGCCGCAAGATGCAGCAGTCGCAGAACAACAAACAGGTAGCCATCATCCTGCTCGTATTGCTTCTGCTGTCTATCTTTGTCGCTGTGGTCTGGCAGGTGGCAGTGTCGCTGGGCAGGGCTGCACGTCGGCAGCAGGAACAGCAGGACCGGTTGGAGATGACTCGCGACGAACTGGCCCGCACAGAGCAGGAAGAGGCTGCGCTCCACGTTAGTAACTCTGTGCTCGACAACTGTCTCTCGGCCCTTAAGCACGAGACCATGTACTATCCCAGTCGCATCAGGAATCTCATCGATAGCGGTGATACCAGTCCGCTACCCGAAGTGGTGGCTTACTATCGTGAACTCTATGGTATCCTCAGTCAGCAGGCCATGCGTCAGACGGAGCACACTCGTCTGCATCTGCAAAAGCTCGACCATGAGATCTTGGGCGACCCCGTGCTTGTACATTATATGTTTGAGCTCTTAAGGAAGCAGTCGGGCGAGAAGAAATTGAACATCGGCTATCAGGTCAAGGATGACAAATATGTGGTGTGTACGGTCAGTATGCCTGCCCTGCAGCTCACTGAGCAGCAGGCCGCCACGCTCTTCTCTCCTAGCATAGAGAATATCCCATACCTGCTGTGCCGCCAGATTGTGCGCGATCATGGTGAGGCCACCAACCTGCGTGGCTGTGCCATTCGTGCTGAAGTGGTGGACAACTCAACGCTAATCATCATTACACTACCAAGAATATGGAAAATTTCAAAGTCATCATCGTAGAAGACGTGCCCCTGGAACTGAAAGGCACGCAGGGAATCATACGGAATGAGATACCCGAGGCAGAAATTATCGGTACTGCTGACAACGAGGCTTCCTACTGGCGCCTTATCAAGCAGCAACAGCCCGACCTCGTGCTGCTCGACTTGGGACTGGGAGGCTCCACCACCGTAGGCGTGGAGATCTGTCGTCAGACTAAAGAAATGTACCCGCAGGTGCGCGTACTTATATTTACTGGTGAGATCCTGAACGAGAAACTCTGGGTCGACGTGCTCGATGCGGGTGCCGACGGCATTATCCTGAAGACAGGCGAACTCCTTACGCGAGGTGATGTGCAGGCTGTGATGTCGGGCAAGCAACTTGTGTTCAACGAGCCTATCCTGAGGAAAATCGTGGAGCGCTTCAAGCATAGTGTGGGTTCTCAGCTGGCCAAGCAGGAGGCTCTGGTCAATTACGAGATTGACGAGTACGATGAGCGTTTCCTCCGCCATCTTGCCTTGGGCTATACAAAGGATCAGATTACGCAGTTGCGTGGAATGCCCTTTGGTGTGAAGAGTCTGGAGAAACGTCAGAACGAACTGGTGCAGAAACTCTTCCCCGACGGACGTAGCGTTAATGCCACGCGTCTTGTGGTCAGGGCATTGGAGCTCCATATCCTCGATGTGGACAATCTGGAAGCTGACGAGGAGTGATGTCGTCCTTATGAAGAAGGCCGTTGGTTATATTGCGTTAGTCTTGGTGCTGGCATTGCTAGTACTGGTGTTGGTTTCGTGGCTGCTCTCGGCGACGACGGGCGATAGCGTGCGTTCGCTGCTCTCATCAGAAGGCATCCGTTTCTTCTTCGGAGGCTTCGTCAGCATGCTCCAGACATCACAGCTCATCTGGCTGCTTCTGCTCGCTATGGCATGGGGATGCCTCAGGGGCAGCGGCCTGTTCGACATCTTCTCTTCACCAATAGGCTATAGGCGACGTCAGGCACTGCTTTTGTTGCTGGGAATCTTAGCAGTCTATGTCTTTGTGGTGGCGTTGCTAACCATGATTCCACATGCCGTACTTCTCTCTACGACAGGACGCCTGTGGCCTTCGGCTTTCAGCCGCGCCCTTGTCCCGCTGGTGAGCTTTGGCATCATCCTGCTCTCTACGGTCTATGGTCTGGTGTCTAGGCGCTTCTTGTCGATAGCCGACGTCTTCCAATCCCTTTCCGACGGTATCGTCACCGCAGCCCCTCTCTTTGTGCTCTATGTGCTGTTCGTACAGCTTTTCGAATCACTCCGCTTTGTCTTCTGGGCCTGATTCCTCCTTCTCATGGAAGATCTTGTGATGGATGAAGTCTGATCCTTCCAGGCAGAACAGAACCAGTATTGTTGCCACAAAAGCTAGAAAGTACATGCCGGCGCCTGCCGTCATGCCAATGGCTGATGTCACCCATAGGCCGGCAGCCGTGGTCAGACCTTTCACAGCGTTCTTTTGGAAAATGATACATCCTGCTCCGATGAAACCGATGCCGCTCACCACTTGAGCCGCAAGGCGGCTGGGATCGCGTTGGATGCCTTGAATACCCATGAAATCATCGAAGCCGTGAAGCGACAGCACCATGAATAGTCCGCTGCCAAGGCCTACTAGGAAATGAGTGCGGAATCCCGCCTCTTTCGAGCGGTACTCGCGTTCTAGTCCGATGGCACCGCCAAGCAGTGCTGCAATCACAATACTTAAGATATGTGTACCTATCATAATTGGTTTTTTAAATATGGGTTATACTGTTTCTCATCGCCTATCACGGTCTTTGGGCCATGACCCGTGTAGACGTCGACATCGTCGGGCAGCTTACTTACTACGTGGCGGAGGCTTTCCATCAGCTGAGGCCACGAACCACCAGCCAAGTCTGTGCGTCCCACGCTCATTCTGAAGAGTGTGTCGCCGGCAAATACCGCCTTCTCATCTTTAATATATAAGAGCACGCTACCAGGCGAATGGCCTGGCGTGTGCAGCACGGTTACCTGATGACTCCCAAATGTGATAAGCTCACCATCCTTTAGGTCCTCACCTAGCGGAGGCATGTTGAAGTGAACTGACGTTCCCATGAAGTCACGCACTTGCTGGTCCATGCTGTCATAGATGACCTTATCGGCAGAATGCAGGCGAGGCTTCAGTCCAAACTCCTCGTAGAGGGTGCTCAGTCCGAAAATATGATCGAAGTGTGCATGCGTGCATAGCACGTGACGCAACTTAAGATCGTTGTCCTTCAAATAGTCGACAATAGCCTTGCGCTCGGCATTGAATAATGCTCCGCAGTCGATGATGACGGCCTCCTTGGTCGTGTCGCTCACCACAAAGCAGTTCTCTTGCAAGGGGTTGCATGTGAAAGTCCTGATGTCTATCATTCCTTTATTATATAGGTAAGTAAATGCAGTATTTCTCCTTGAACCAAGGTTCAATAAACCATTGGCTCAACGGCGAAACCTCAACGATACGCTTAAAGGGTTTTATCTCCTCCTGGATGTCGCCGCCCTTGAGGCAGAAGATACCGTTGGGCAGGGCGTTATGCTGCTCTTTTGAGATGTTCTTCCTCACTATCTTCACCAAGTCTGCCAAGGGCATAACGGCACGGCTCAACACAAAGTCGTAGTGTCCTTTCTCTTCTTCACCGCGACGATGGACTGGTGTGCAGTTCTGCAGTTCGATAGCCTGACACACCTCCTGTGCCACGCGAATCTTCTTGCCAGTGCCGTCAATGAGCGTGAACTGGCATTCTGGAAACAGTATGGCCATTGGTACACCGGGAAAACCGCCTCCAGTGCCGAAATCCAGTAGCTGTGTGCCGGGCTTGAAGTGAAGCATCTTGCCTATAGCCATAGAATGCAGTACGTGGTGCTCGTATAGATTATCTATGTCACGGCGTGAGATAACATTGATTTTTTCGTTCCACTCATGGTAGAGCGCATCGAGTGACGACAGTTGCTCCAGCTGGTGCTCTGTCAGTTCCGGGAAATACTTCTTGATTGTTTTCATGCCTGCAAAGTTACAAAGAAAAAAGTAGAGTGGAGCATGGCTTGTGGTTAAAAATAGATAATTGTAACGTCTAGCTTGCAAATTTTCCTCATTTTCTTTGGAGATGTCCGAAAAATCAAGTAACTTTGCACAATTGAAATACTTTTATCGTTAATCATTAATATCAAGAACTAATGAGTCAAAAGAGAGTTTACCTCTTCGGCAACGGTAAGGCCGAAGGTAATGCAAAAATGCGTGAGGAACTCGGTGGTAAGGGTGCTAACCTTGCCGAAATGAACCTGCTTGGTGTTCCCGTTCCTCCAGGTTTCACAATCACCACAGATTGCTGTAACGAGTACTATCAGGTTGGTCAGCAGAAGATCATGGAGCTGCTGAACGACGATGTGATGGCTGCTGTGAAGCACATTGAGGTACTGATGAACTCTAAGTTCGGCG
>JAEEGK010006494.1_pt1 | contig 28153 bp, 25 predicted proteins | sample 8958771 | NCBI WGS metagenome assembly JAEEGK01 (sample SAMN16246547, study PRJNA631951) | gut metagenome | biome: gut microbiome; feature: rumen; material: SC-attached | host: Bos | place: Iran: Karaj | collected 2018-10 | reverse complement strand
CCAGGCCGGCGGGTGGGAGCAGCAGGGTCAGCGGGGCAACGAGCCCAATTTTCCGCAGAAGGGAGAAGAAGAGCGCATATTTCGGATAATTGAGGGCGACGAATGTGGACTGCCCCGCCTGCTGCAGGGCCATGAACGGGAACGCACCGAAATAGATCCGGGCGCACCGGATGGTGAGCGCAATCAGGGCCTCATCCGAGGTGAAAATCCGGATGAGCGGATCCGGCCACAGCATGAGGACCGCCCAGAGGGCAATATTGATTCCCAGGCCGCTGAGGAATGTGAACCGGATGCTCTCCGATACCCGGTGCCAGAGGCGGGAACCGTAGTTGAAGCTCATGACGTTCTGACCGCCCATGACGATGCCGCTGTTCGGGAGACTGACGATTTCCCGCAGGGAATTGATCAGGCTCATCGCCCCGACATACAGGGTGCTCAGCGCACCGCCCCAGGCTTTGAGCATGACGTTCACAACGGCCTGGGTAATGCTGTTGGTGATCCGGAAGCAGAAGCCGGTAGCCCCCAGCTTCAGGATGCCGCCAAGCTGCGACAGATCGACCCGGAAACCGGTCAGGCGGAGAACCGCCCTGCGGCCGCGGAGGAACAGCAACACCCAGACGGCGCTGACGCCCTGGGAAATGACGGTCGCCCAGGCCGCACCGCGGATGCCCATATCCAGCGCATAAATGAGCAGCGGATCGAGGAGGATATTCAGCCCCGCACCGATGATGACCGTGACCATTCCGACCTTCGGGAAGCCCTGGGCGTTGATGAACGGATTCATTCCCAGGCTGATGAGCACCGGGATGGAGCCAAGCACATAAATCCGGAAATAGGCAAGCGCCGGCGGCAGCGTTTCCGCATCACCGCCGAGCAGCGACAGGACAGCCGGGGCTGCCGCATACAGCACCACGGTCAGGAACGCACCGACCAGGACCAGCATGGTAAACGATGTGTTGATGATGGATTCTGCTTTTTCGTGGTTTTCTTCACCCCGGGCGATGGTGGCAAGCGTCGCTCCGCCGGTACTGAACAGATTGGCGAAGGCCCCGATGAGCGTGATGAGCGGGAAAGAGATACCCAGCGCGGTCAGCGCGAGCGTGCTCCCTTCCGGCATATGGCCGACGTACATCCGGTCCACGATGTTGTACAGGACGTGGACCAGCTCCGCCAGCATCATCGGCAGGCCGAGGCGCAGGATGATTCCCGAAACCTTTCCCCGGGAGAAATCGCCCTTGTCAGCAGCCAAACTAACACCTTCCCGAATCGTTATTTCTTCCAGCATTGTAGCCGCACGCCCCGGCAGCGTCAAGGGACGGAAAGTTTCCCTTGACTTAGAGTGAACTCAAAGCCTTATGATCAATTGCAGGCAAGAGAATGACGATACAGAAAGAAGGTTCCCGTATGGCGATTGACCTGAGCAGGATGCCCAAACTGGGCTTTGGCATGATGCGGCTGCCCCAGAAGGACGGAGCGATTGACATCGACCACGTCTGCCGGATGGCGGACGCCTACCTGGAAGCCGGCATGAACTATTTTGACACCGCCTATGTGTATCACGGCGGAAACTCGGAAAAGGCCGTGAAGGAAGCCCTGGCGAAGCGCCATCCGCGGGACAGCTTCATGGTGGCGACCAAGCTGCCGGCCTGGTGCCTGAAAACGGAAGCGGACCGGGACCGGATTTTCAACGAGCAGCTGGAACGGTGCGGACTGGACTATTTCGATTTCTACCTGCTGCATTCCATTGAGGACGGCAGCAACGGTGATACCTATGAGCGGCTGGACTGCTTCAGCTGGGGCCTGCAGAAAAAGGCGGAGGGCAGGATCCGGCATTTCGGGTTTTCCTTCCATGGCAGCCCGGAGTACCTGATCCGGATCCTGGACAAGCATCCGGAAGTGGAATTTGTCCAGATCCAGCTGAACTACGCGGACTGGAACAATCCGGTGGTCTGTTCCGGACAGCTGTACGAGATCCTGCATGAGCGGAATATTCCGATGGTGATCATGGAACCGGTGAAGGGCGGCAGCCTGGCGAGCCTGAAGCCTGAACTGGAAGCCAGGTACAAAGCGGCCCGGCCTGACAAGTCGGTCGCATCCTGGGCACTGCGCTATGTGGGATCCCTTCCGGGTGTGATGACCATCCTGTCCGGCATGAGCACAGAAGAGCAGATGCAGGACAACATCAACACGTTCCGCAACTTTGAACCGCTGAGCGAAAAAGAGAAGGCGCTTGTGGAGGAAGTGCGCACGGAGATGCTGAACGTCCCGCAGATCGGATGCACCGCATGCCGTTACTGCACGGACGGATGCCCGATGCAGATTTCCATTCCGGATGTATTCAGGGCGGTCAACACGATGCGTTTATGTAATGAAGTGTTCCGGCCGAAAAACTTCTACAACGGTGTGGTCGGCCAGGGCCACGGCCGGGCATCCGACTGTATCGGCTGCGGCCAGTGCGAAGGTGTATGCCCGCAGCACCTGCCGATTATCGACCTGCTGAAGGAAGCCTCCGGGCTGCTGGATACCTGACAGGAAAATAATTGATTGCCGGGCCGGCTGTATGCCGGCCCGGTTTCTTCCTATTTTATCCCTTGACAAACCGGAGCAACCGGTTATTGTAGGAAGCGACAGGGGGAGATTGTATGCAGGAGATACTGACAGTGGCCGAAATGCGGCAGAGCGATGCGGCGGCCATTTCAGCAGGCACACCGGGGCGGGAGCTGATGCGCCGGGCCGGAGAGGGAATTTTCCGGGCCGGAGCATGGAAAGCGCCGGCTGCGGTGGTCTGCGGAACGGGAAACAATGCCGGGGACGGATTTGTGCTGGCCGGGCTGCTGGCGGACGCGGGGATCTCCTGTGAAATCCTGCTGCAGGAGGAAAAGTTTACACCAGACGGCCGGTACTGGTTTGACCGGTGCGCGGAAAAGGAAATACCCGTCCGCATGTGGGCGGATGTATCCTCCCTGGACGGGTACGGCAGTATCGCGGACTGCATATTCGGCACCGGATTCCACGGAAGCGCTGCCGGCGAAGCGGCACGGATGATCCGGATGATCAACGAAAGCGGCGCCTATACGGTGAGCGCGGATATCAACAGCGGCCTGAACGGGGACAACGGCATGGCGGAAACGGCGGTACACAGCGATCTGACGGTTTCCATCGGCAGCTGGAAGCCGGGGCATTTCCTGAACATGGCAAAGGATACCATAGCGGAAAAAACGAATATCGACATTGGCATTCCGCCGATGGGACACGGGATCCGGCTGATGGAAGAAACGGACGCATCGGAACTGTTCCTGCCGCGGAAGCATTTCAGCCACAAGGGAGTATACGGATATATTGCGCTGATCGGCGGCTCGTTCCGCTATTCCGGGGCGATCCGGCTGGCGGCCATAGCCAACGCTGCCACGCGGAGCGGCGCGGGGGTGGTGCGCCTGTGCGCGCCGCGCAGCCTGTGTGAAAAGATGATGCCGGAAATCCTGGAGGCAACGCTGTTCCCGCTGGCGGAGGATGCCGGCAACATGGTATTCCGGGAGGAAGAATTCCGGGAAGCCATCCGGGGAACGAAGACGGCAGCGTTCGGAATGGGCGCGGGAATGAGCGGGGAAACGGAAAAAGCTGTCCGGTACCTGACGGAAAACTATGAAGGCACCCTGATCCTGGACGCGGACGGGCTGAACGCGCTGGCCGCTATCGGGACGGAACGGGTGAAGAATGCGGCAGGGAAGGTTATCCTGACGCCCCATATCGGGGAATTCGCCCGGCTGAGCGGAAAAACCGCGGCGGAAATCCAGGATTCACCGGTGGCGCTGGCGGAGGATTTTGCCGGAAAGCACGGAGTGATCCTGCTGCTGAAGGGTCCCGGCACCATTGTGACGGACGGAAAGGAAACCTGGATCGCCGACCGCGGAACGCCGGGAATGGCGACGGCGGGAAGCGGGGACGTGCTCAGCGGTATCCTGGCGGCGGTGGCGGCCGCCCATCCGGACAAGCTGCTGAAGGCGGCAGCGGGAGCAGCATGGATCAACGGACGGGCCGGGGAAACCGCTGCCGGGAAATTCGGTGAGGCGGCCATGACTGCCGGGGATACGGCAGGAAGTGTTGCCGGGGTTGTCAAAGCGCTGGAAATAACGGAAAGGCCGGCCAGGAAATGACCGGCTTTTCCATATGCTGCATTACGGAAAAAAACAGGGAAAAAAGTTCCGGGATGGAAAATCCGGTTTCGTTCGTTTGTATAGGCGATGGGCAACCTGCCCAGGAAAGGAAACAGAAACATGAAGACGACAAAAACGAACGGAAACCATATGATGAAACGGATACTGGCACTGGGACTGTGCCTGCTGCTGGCAGCCGGAACAGCCTGCGCGGAGACGATCTCCGATATCGGCAGCTATCACAGCGGCTGGCTTTCCTACCTGTGCACCATGCCGGACGGCCGTATCCTGATGGGCGGCGGAGAAACGGACGGGACGGACAGTATCAGCTCCCATGCGATCCTGGTATGCCTGAACAAAGACCGGAGCATCTGCTGGAAGAAGACACTCGACGCAGGAACCGCGGATAACAGCATCTCACTGGGAACGGTCCTGGAAGACGGAACCATCGCGGTGGTCCAGTACGATAAAGTATGGAACAAGAAGGTCCTGTTCTTTACCCAGGACGGAACATTCACCGGGAAGGAATTCGCGATTCCGGAAGAATATACGGATTACGCCGCGGAACCTTCCTTCCTGATGGCGTACCGGACGCGGGGCAATGATCCTGCCGAAACACTGCTGCTTGACTGGAACGGAAACGTGACTGCGCGGTATGACGGCCTGATTATGAAGGATGGCATCGGGGACCTGATCCGCGGGAAAAATGAACTGATCATCTACGGAAATGATTCACAGGATAAATATCACGCGAAGCTGCAGAAGCTGGATGGTGCATCCGACCGGACGGTATGGGAGACGGTGCTGGACTTCCAGCAGGCGAACGCGGGAATGTCCCGGCTGGGAGATGCCGCAATGACCGCGGACGGCGGGTTTGCGGCCTTGCTGCAGGAGAATGTCCCCGGAACGGAACCGGACATGTTTGAAGGAAGAAATTACCTGGTCCGGTTCAATGCGGAAGGCCGTGCCCTGTGGACCGCCGGCCTGGAAGTGAAGGACGGGCTGTATCCTTCGGACGTATTTGCATATAACGGAAAAATCGCCGTGCGGTACAGCTCACCCGTTGAGGAACCCGATTCCTTCCCTTTCCGCTGGTTTGATGAAGCGGGAAAGGAGCTGGGGATGACGGAGATGAAACTGAAAGCGGAGGATTTCCCCGGACTGAAGGAAGCGGCCGGGAAAGAACAGAACCTGAGCCAGGAAACCAGCTATATCACGCTGGATGAAGTGATCCCCATGGAAGACGGCGCATGGCTGCCGGCAACCATGAGTATCTTCGGAACCAACGAGGAACAGGGATTCCACAAGGTGAATGCGGACGTTCCCTATATCATGGTGCGGATTCCCGAACCGTAAGGCGGCTGAAATGCTGCGGTGAACCTGCCCGCGCGGCTGACCGGCCGCGCGGGCTTTTCAGGTTATCCGCCTCTTTCTGACAGGCCAGATGGCAGAGAAGGACAGCAGGAAAGGCATGCCTGCCCTTTCAAAAAGGGCATGGTTCTGGTATAATATCTTCACTCGGGCAGAATCGAACAGGAGGACTTCTTCCATGGAAAAACTGACACTGGAAGACCTGGACAGTCTTCGGATTGAGGAGATGAACGCGGACGAACTGCGTGATCTGCTGGCCCGGCTGGAGGAACTGTACGACGAGATCAGCGCGATGGAACCGGATGAGCCGGACGATGACGAAGAAAGCGACGAATACGACGAGTGGCTGGAGACCGTGGAGGACATCGACGACCTGATGGATGACATCCAGGACCGTCTGGAAAAGCTTTCCTGAACCCAGGACGGTCATATACGGAGGAGAACGGATGACACAGGAAGACCGGGAACGGATGGCGGTGGCCATGCGGGAAGCGGAGAAAGCCCTGGAGGAGGGAGAAATCCCGGTGGGCGCCGCTTTGTTCCGCGGAGACACGCTGCTGTGGGCGGACCATAACCGCCGGGAGCAGGCCCACGATCCAACTGCCCATGCCGAACTGCTGTGCATGCGGCACGGCGCTGCGGAGAAAGGGGACTGGCGGCTGAATGACTGCACGCTGTATGTGACCCTGGAGCCATGCCCCATGTGCGCCGGTGCTATGGTGATGAGCCGGGTGGGCCGGTGCGTGTTCGGCGCGGCGGATGCGGAGAAGGGATGCTGCGGCAGCATTTACGACCTGCCGGCAGATCCGGCCCTGCACAGCACGACCGAGTGGGAGCAGGATCCGGACACAGAACAATACTCGGAGCTGCTTTCCGGAAGCTTCCGGCAGAAGCGGAAGCCGGGACGGGAAAACGATCAGGAATAGAGCACTGCGGGAGGAAAGACATTGGGAACGAAGCGGAAAAGAATCCTGGCCGCCGTTCTGCTGGCGGTTTTGTTTCCCGTGCTTTTTTCCATTCCGGCAGAAGCGGGGGAACGATACCTCTTTCATCAGAGAAGTGTGAAAATCCTGAAGGATATGATCGGGCTGATGAAAAAGGAGAACCTGAACCAGACCGCGGAACGCCGGGAGAAACTGGCGGCTGACCTGGAGAAAATCCGGAAAAGCAGCGATTCCGACTTCGCGATTGCAGATGCGATTCTGGACTGCTGGGAAAACGTAATGGTCAGCGAGAATTATCCGCTTGTGATTTACGGAGGCGGGGAGTATGCGCCGGAACTGGATGATTCCGGAATTGAGGCATATGAACGGCACGCGTTTGTGGTGATGGGATACGCACTGAGCTACGGGAAGATGCAGAAGGAACTGGAAGGACGATGCAACGCGGCAGCGGCCGCAGCCAGGTCCTGGCCGGACAGCATTATCATCTGTACAGGCGGGGCCACCGGGGGAAGCAATCCGGACAGGCATACCGAAGCAGGCGAAATGAAAGCCTATCTCACGGACAGATGCGGAATCGACCCGGAACGGATATTCACGGACACAGAGGCAAAGCTGACCGTGGATAACGCGATGAACACGCTGGAAATCATGAAGGAACAGGATATCCACGTCTGTACGATCGTGACATCCGATTACCACCAGCGCTGGAGCCAGCTGCTGTTCCGGGCGATGGCTGCAATCTCCTGTGAGGAAGGGTATCCTGTAGAAATCGTATCCAATTACAACTACAGGGGAAGTGAGAAACACAGCGCCGAAAGCATGAGAAGCATGGCACTGTCCCAGCTGAACACGCTGATCAGTCGTTTCGGGACGGTTGACTGACCGGACAACAAGAATAAATTGTCGGAGGAAAAGGTTTTATGTTACAGGATATTATCGGAACCAAAGCGGCCCTGTTTTCAGACAAGGGCCAGACCGTACTGCGGGGACACGAGAACCGGAACCGCAGGGTGGTGCTGCTGAAAGGAAATATGGTGCAGAATTCCCGCAGTGAGGGCCGGGGAATCAGCGCACGGGTGAACCTGGACGGCCTGCTCGGCTTCGCCTCGATCGCCGAGTATACGCCGGATGCGGCGGAAAAGGTGCTCCGGGCGGCAACGGAAAACGCACGGTTCCTGGCCCGCCATACGGACAGGAAGATGATCCTGCCTCCGTCCATGGGGACCGGCACGGTTCCGCTGAACCGGGATGTCGTGGATACGGAGCAGCAGCGGATTATCGAAGCGTGCCGGCAGATGGACCGGTATATCGGGGAGCATTACCCGAAGCTGACCAGCCGGACGCTTGTGTATACCGAGGATTCCATGGATAAAATCATCTACTCTTCGGACGCGTACTGCGGACACGTGACCGTTCCGCGCTGCTATATCTATGTGATGCTGGACGCGGAATCCGACACAGGTGTGCCGGTGGAACTGTTCAAACCCTTCGGCGGATATGGCAGCTTTGCGGATCATTTCAGCAATGTGGAAGTGTACTATCCGGAACTTGACGAGCTGTACCAGCGGCTGATGGACAAGCGGGAAGGCGTGTACGCCGAAGCCGGATACAAAACGGTGGTGCTGGGAGGCAACATGGGCGGCATGCTGGCGCATGAAGCGGTCGGACATACCGTGGAGGCCGACCTGGTGGACGGCGGAAGCGTAGCCGGACCGAGCCTGAACAAGCGGGTGGCATCCGACCTGGTGACCATGGTGGACTTTGCCCATACATACAACGGGGGAACTGCCCCCCTGCCTGTTTACCTGGATGATGAGGGAACCCGGGCGGAGGACGCGGAGCTGATCCGGAACGGGATCCTGACCGGGTATATGAATGACCGGGAAAGCGCGGAACGGTACCATATGGCGCCGAAAGGAAACGCGCGGGCATGGTCATTCAGCGATGAACCGGTGATCCGGATGCGGAATACGTGCATCCTGCCGGGCACCAGCACGGTGGAGGATATGATTGCATCCGTGGATGACGGATATTACCTGATCGACTCCGGAAACGGCCAGGCAGACCTGACCGGGGAGTTCATGTTCGGCGTAACCTGCGGATATGAGATCAAAAACGGCAAGCTGGGACGGGCCCTGCTGGATACAACGGTGACGGGCGTGGCGTTTGACATGCTGAAGACTGTGGATATGGTATCCAATGAGGTGGAATGGGCCAGCAGCGGTTTCTGCGGCAAGAAACAGCCGATGCCGGTCGGTATGGGCGGACCGCATATGCGCTGCAAAATCATGATCGGCGGACGCTGAGCGGAAGAAGAACAGGAGGACAGCCAGATGAGTGATATGATGAAGACGGCGGATCTGATGGACCGGATCCTGGCCGATGGAAAAATCGTGAAGTATTCCTACACGGTTTCTGAATCTGAAAAGCAGGAAATCAACATCCTGAACGGCGACTTCAAGCTGATGCGCACGGTTTTCAACAACGTGGCCTCCCTGAAAGTGTTTTCCGGGAACCGGATGGGGTCGGTAAACGGGAACGATATTACGGAGGAAGGACTGCGGAAGCTGGCTGCGGACGGTATTGCCGCAGCAGAATCCTCCCCGGAAGATGAGTGCTATGACATTGCCCCGGACCAGGGCAGGGATGTTTTCCGGCAGGGGACGGAACAGGCGGACCTGGACCGGTTCGCGGAACGGATCCGGGAATTCCTGGACACGGTGGCGAAGGATTATCCGACGGTACGCATTACGGCGATATTCGCATCCTTTGACAAATGGCACTGGATCAGCCGGAACACGAACAGCACCGAATTCGAGGGATTCGGCGGGCAGTACGGCCTGGATATCGAAATGTGCGCGGTTGAAGGGGAAACCACGACCGGCCTGGACTATACGAATGTGACGGTTGACAACCTGGAACGGCCGCTGATCGAAGCCGGCAGTATCCGGAGCCACCTGGAGAGCGTACGGGACAGCATTCATCCGGAAACGCTGGAAGGTAAATTTGAGGGCACGGTGATCATCACTCCCTGGATGACAGCCGGGTTTATCGAAATGCTGATTGACAACTATGCGGCAAACGAAGTGGTGATGAACGGCACCAGCCTGTGGCTGGACAAGGTCGGGGAACAGGTGGCCAGCGGACTGCTGACCGTGGGTCTGAAACCCTATGATGAACGGATTGTGAACGGTGAACGGGGTACATCGGACGGATACCGGTCGGAGGATGTTACGCTGATTGACCACGGCGTACTGAAGACGCACCTGCTGAACCTGTACGCATCGAAAAAGACCGGGCGTCCGGTGGTGAAAAACACCGGGTTTGACCTGGTGGTGGACAACGGAGACACCCCGCTGGCCGACATGATCGCATCGGTGGACCGGGGACTGTTGCTCGGCGGTTTCTCCGGCGGGGATCCGGGAACGAACGGCGAATTCTCCGGGGTGGCGAAGAACAGCTTCCTGATTGAGAACGGCAAAGTGAAATGCGCCGTGACCGAAACCATGGTGAACGGCAACCTGGGTGAGCTGGTGAAGAACATCCGTGCGGTATCCAGGGAAACATGCTGCGACGGCAATATGGTACTGCCGTACCTGGCGGCGGACGGAGTAATTGTTTCCGGTAAATAATACAAAGCAGAAGGGCGTCGGAGGAATCCGGCGCCCCTGCTTTTTTCCCGGAAACCCGGATATACACAAAACGGATATGATCTGACCGGAAACGGAGAAGATCGCCGAAAACGCTTGAAACGGGATTCCTGATTCAGATATAGTATACCTGAAAGCAGACAAATATATCATATGACCCGACCGGGCTCAATCCGGCAGGCTGCCGGATTCCCGAAGGAGGCTGAAACAAAGCCATGACAAAGACATTATGCGTTACTTCCCGCAGCTGCAGCGTACTGCTGGATCCGGACGGACTGTATGAAGCCCGGGAGAAGCATGTGCTGTACCTGGACGGGGAGCGGATCGGGGAAGAATACCGATCCGTTGCATCCCTTTTCGACCTGGAACCGGATACGGAATACGAGCTTCAGATTGAGAGCGGGGACGGCAGCCGGGAAACGATGAAATTCCGGACCCGGACGGAAACCTGCACGCTGGATGTGCGGGATTTCGGCGCAAAAGGCGACGGGGAAACCGAGGACACGGCCATGCTGCAGGCAGCGATCCTGTGCTGCCCGGACGGCGGACGGGTTGTGGTACCGCCGGGAGATTATGTGACCGGACCGCTGTTCCTGAAAAGCCGGATGACACTTGAAATCCAGGACGGCGCCGCACTGCGGCTGCTGACCGACCGGAACCGTTTTCCGGTGCTGCCGGGAAGCACTCCGGCGGATAACCAGGATGGCGAAGTCCTGCTGGGCATGTTTGAAGGCTGCGCGGTGGACGGGTTTGCGGGAGCGCTGAACGGCATTGACCTGACGGATGTTGCGGTCATCGGTGAAGGAATCATTGACGGACGGGCAGACGAAAGCGACTGGTGGATCCGCCCCAAGGAAATCCGAATCGCCAGCCGCGGAAACCTGTTCTATACCCAGCGGTGCAGGGGAATGCTGGTACAGGGGCTGACATTTATGAACAGTCCCAGCTGGAACATCCATCCGGCATTCAGCGAAGACCTGGATTTCATCGATATCCGGGTACAGGCTCCCTGGGACAGCCCCAACACGGACGGGTTTGACCCGGAAAGCTGCCGGAATGTGCGGCTGCTTGGCGCGGAAATCTCGGTGGGGGATGACTGCATCGCCATCAAGAGCGGCAAGATCGGCCTGGGCCGGAAGTACAAGCGGCCATGCGAGAACCTGGAGATCGGATGGTGTGCCCTGCTGGACGGGCACGGCGGTGTGACGGTCGGAAGCGAGATGGCCGGCGGGGTGCGAAAGGTCCGGGCCCATCACTGCTACATGAAGGGAAACGACCGGGCACTGCGGATCAAGACCCGGCGAGACCGGGGAAAGGACGGAATCGTGGATGACATCCTTTTCCAGGATATCCGGATGGACGGCGTGAAGATGCCGCTGATCGTGAACAGCTTCTACTTCTGCGACGCGGACGGCAAGTCTGAGCGGGTACAGAGCCGGGAGAAACTGCCGGCAGACGAGACCACGCCGGAAATCGGGACGGTCTGCTTTGAACGGGTGGAGGCCTCCGGGTGCAAAGCCTGCGTGGCATACGCGATGGGGCTGCCGGAGAAGCCGATGAAGCAGCTGACGCTGCGGGACTGCCGGTTTGATTTCGACCCGGAAGCGAAACCCCTTGTCCCGGCGATGGCGCTGGGCGTGGAGGAATGCTGCCGGCGGGGAATCATCGCGAAGTATATCCGGGGCCTGACCCTGGAAAATATACATACAACCGGGGTGGAAGGCGACCTGCTGGACATCCTGGAGGTTGAAAAACTCGATATTGACGACAAAAAATAAAACGGAGGGAACACACATGGACATTCGGTACAGCTGCAACCAGAGGGATTTCAAACGGTATACGACAGAGGAAGTCCGGAAGGAATTCCTGATTGAAAAACTTTTTGAGGCGGACCAGGTGACGGCGGTGTACAGCCATGTGGACCGGATGGTCACACTGGGCATTATGCCGGTGAAGGAAAAGGTATCGATTGACAAGGGAATCGATATCTGGCACAACTTCGGCACGGAATTCTTCCTGGAGCGCCGGGAATGCGGCATGTTCAACGTCGGCGGAGCCGGAAAGGTCACCGCGGACGGCCAGGTTTACGAGCTGGGATACAAGGACTGCCTGTACCTGACCCGGGGCGCGAAGGAAGTGTATTTCGAGAGCGATGACGCAGAGAAGCCGGCGAAGTTCTATATCGTTTCCGCTCCCGCTCACTGCAGCTATGAAAACCGGCTGATCAAGATCGCGGACGCGGCCAAGAAGCCGTGCGGCGACGCGGCGACCAGCAACAAGCGGGTGATCAACCAGTTTATCCATCCGTCGGTGCTGAAGACCTGCCAGCTGAGCATGGGCATGACGGTGCTGGAGACCGGAAGCGTATGGAACACCATGCCGGCCCACACCCATGAGCGCCGGATGGAGGTTTATTTCTACTTTGAAGTTCCGCAGGACAATGTGGTCTTCCATATGATGGGCGAAGGACAGGAAACCCGGCACATTGTGATGCAGAACGAGCAGGCGGTGATTTCTCCCTCCTGGTCCATCCATGCGGGCGCGGGAACCAGCAATTACACGTTCATCTGGGCGATGGGCGGAGAGAACCAGGCGTTTGACGATATGGACAACATCCCGACAACCGAACTGAGGTAAGGAGGAAACAAAAATGGATATGAATGCTTTCAGCCTGAAGGGAAAAATCGCGTGGATTACCGGCGCCAGCTACGGAATCGGCTTTGCCATCGCGGAGGCCTATGCGGCCGCGGGCGCAACGATTGTTTTCAACGATATCAACCAGGAGCTGGTGGACAAGGGCCTGAAGTCCTACGCGGAAAAGGGAATTGACGCGAAGGGCTATGTCTGCGACGTGACCAATGAGGAAGCGGTGCAGGCGCTGGTGAAACAGATTGAGCAGGAAGTCGGCGTGATCGACATCCTGGTGAACAATGCCGGTATTATCCGCCGGATTCCCATGATCGAAATGAGCGCTGCGGAATTCCGGAAGGTGATCGACGTGGACCTGAACGCCCCGTTTATCGTGGCCAAGGCTGTGATCCCGTCCATGATCGCGAAAGGACACGGAAAGATCATCAACATCTGCAGCATGATGAGCGAGCTGGGCCGGGAAACCGTTTCCGCCTACGCGGCGGCGAAGGGCGGCCTGAAAATGCTGACCCGGAACATCTGCTCCGAATACGGCGAGCACAACATCCAGTGCAACGGTATCGGGCCGGGCTATATCGCCACGCCCCAGACCGCTCCGCTGCGCGAGAAACAGCCGGACGGCAGCCGCCATCCGTTTGACCAGTTCATTATCGCCAAAACACCCGCGGCCCGCTGGGGAACCCCGGAAGACCTGCAGGGACCGGCGGTTTTCCTGGCTTCCGATGCCAGCAACTTCGTGAACGGCCATATCCTGTATGTGGACGGCGGCATCCTTGCCTATATCGGAAAACAGCCCTGATTTTGCAAAAATTGAACTGAATTATCCATAAGCACAACCCTTTTTGTCTTTGCAAAACAAAACAAATTGATGTATAATACAATATGAATAGAGACCAGAACAGCCAAAAACAACGGAGGAAGCGCCGTGCAGACCCGTCGAACGCTTGGACAGTACAGGATTATTGATTTATCAATATTTGCGGTAATCATGATGCTGTCCGAAACGTTGATTATCCGCGCAGCCACTGAATGGTTTTCCGCGGCGGCATGGACCGTTTCCGTGGTGCCGGCAGTGACCGCGATCGTGATGGTCCGGTGGGGCCCCTGGTGCGCGCTGCATGCAGTGCTGGGCGGAATCGTGACCGTACTGGTGCAGAAGGGAAACGGTACCCAGTTCCTGATTTACGGAATCGGAAACCTGGCGGTACTGGCGGTGTGGCCGCTCCTGCGGAAATGGGGATGGGAATCCCTGCACGGGAATATCCTGCGGGATTTCCTCTTCGGAATCCTGGCGGTGCTGGCCATGCACGCAGGACGCGCGCTGGCGGCGCTGATCACCGGAACACCGCCGGAAGCGCTGCCGCTGTATATCACCACGGACATCATCACTTACCTGTTTACGGCGCTGATCGTCTGGACCGCGTCCCGCCCGGACGGCGTGCTGGAAGACCAGCCGCATTATGTGCGGCGGATCGCGGAAGAGGAAAAGCACTGAAACCCCGGTGAAACGAAGCAAGACCCTGAACGGAGGAATGCGTATGAAGCGTCAGGCAGGGGATTACCTGATTTACGACGAGGCGGCCGGTACCTGGCGGGAGGATCCCGAACAGGCGGTCCGGGATGACGTGGAGAAGCATAACTGGCTTCACATCGGACGCACGGTCCTGAAGGACTGGCGTCTCTATCTGATGCTGGTTCCCATGCTCCTGGTCTTCCTTTTCTGGCGCTATATGCCGATGTATGAGCTGCTCGGCGCCTTCAAGGTGACCGACGTGGTGAAGCCTGTGGCGGACCAGAACTTCCTGGGCTTTTCCAACATCAAGGCGCTGCTGGTCGGATCCGGAACATACACCAACCTGAGCAACGAATTCTGGCGGGCGATGCGGAACACCTTCCTGCTGAGCTTCTACGGACTCCTCTTCGGATTCCCGATGCCGATCCTGCTGGCGCTGTTCTTCAACGAAGTCAAGTCCGACCTGCTGCGCAGCGGCCTGCAGGTATTCACCTATCTACCCAAATTCATGTCCACCGTTGTGATGACCTCCCTGGTGATCATGCTGATCCAGCAGGGCAGCTCCACAACGGGGGCACCTCCCGGAATCCTTTCCCAGCTGCTGGCTTCACTGGGCCTGATCTCGCGGGAAACCGCGCAGGCCGGCCTGCTGAATGACCCGGCTTATTTCCGTGCAATCTACCAGGTGAGCGGCATATGGGAGACAGCCGGATACGACAGCATCGTATTCTTCGCGGCGATCATCGCCATTTCACCGACCAGCTACGAGGCGGCCCAGATCGACGGCGCCAACAAATGGGCGCAGATGCGGTATGTGGTGCTGCCCGGCATCCTGAGTACCATCGTGATCATGCTGATTACCCGGATCGGCTCCATGCTGAGCATCGGATATGAAAAGGTCCTGCTCCTCAATGAGCAGCGGGTTCAGATCTACCAGACCTCCGAAGTCATTTCCACCTTTGCCTGGCGGATCAAGACGACCCAGAACCAGAACGGCCTGGCTTCCACGGCAGAGATGCTGAACAACGTGGTGGGCATGCTGCTGGTGATCGGCGCGAACACCATCGCCCGCAAGGCCTCCAACGTGAGCCTGTATTAAGGAGGTTTTGACGAATGAAAAGAAGACTTGAAATCTCCGAGCTGATATTCAAAATCTTCAGCTACCTGTTCCTGACGATGTTCGCGCTGATGTGCCTGTATCCGTTCCTGTACGCGGTATCAGCTTCCATCAGCGGCCGCCACGCGGTGGAATACCAGGAGCTGATCCTGTTCCCGAAGGACGTGCAGTTTGAAGCCTTTGCATCCATGTTCGGCAACAACCAGTTCTGGAACGCCTATTCCAATACGCTGTTCCTGACGATCTACGGAACGATCTGGTCCCTGGGCATCGCGATCCTCGGCGGTTACGCACTGAGCAAGAAAAGGCTGCTTTTCCGGAAGGCATTCAACTTTTTCCTGGTATTCACGATGTGGTTCTCCGCAGGTATTGTTCCGCAGTACCTGAACTACCTGGCCACGAAATCCGTTTTCAACTCCATGGGAATCATGGATGACAAATGGCTGGTCGTGATCGCCATGGGTATGGCGGCCATGAATATCATCCTGCTGCGCAACGCCTTTGAAAATGTCCCCTCCGAGATTGAGGAGGCGGCCATTGTGGACGGAGCGACGGAGATGCAGGTGCTGACCAAGGTGTTCATTCCCATGAGCAAATCCACCATCGCGACTGTGGCACTGTTCTTTGCCATCAGCCGCTGGAACGGTTACTTCTGGGCCCGGCAGATGATCTCCAACGCCAATGAGCAGCCGCTGCAGGTGTTTATCCGTAACCAGCTGGAACAGTATACGGACCTGGAACAGCTGGGCGGCTGGACCGCGAACTACGCACCGGATTCAGTGATCTTTGCGCTGATTGTCTGCTCCATTATCCCGATCCTGATCATCTATCCGTTTATCCAGAAGTACTTCGCGAAGGGCACCAATGCCGGCGGCGTGAAGGAATAACCGGTATTCTTCACCGGGACATATGGAACCCGGTGTGAAGGAAATAAAAACCTATTTTTTGAAGGAGGCTATCCCATATGAAAAAACTCTTATCCCTGGTCCTGGCATGCATGATGCTGCTGACCCTGTCGGCAGCCGCGAGCGCCGAGGATGTTACGCTGCGTATGGCCGTCGGCTATAACAACGCAAACACCGGCCTCGCCTTCAGCCCGGATATCGCCGGCGACGGAATCACCCTCGCTGACGGCAACACCTACCACACCGGTGACCTGAAACCCACCTGGGTGGAAATGGAAAAAATCCTGTCTGAGATCACCGGGAACAACGTGATCGTGGACGGAAGCCCCTACCAGGGCAACGGCGACGCCAAGGAATTTGAATACTGGAAAGAACAGCTGGAAAACGTTGATATGGTGCTCGGTCCGTCCGTAACCGTCAACGCATACGGCGAGACCGGCAGCCTGGTCAACCTGGCTGAATATACCGACAAGATCCCGAACGTGATGAAGTACCTGGACGAGAATCCCATTGTCCGCCTGTCCATCACCGCGAACACCGATACCGGCGCGTTCTACTTCGCCCCGTACTTTGACGGTGTGAACGACATCGAGAAGATGCCCCTGATGCGTGTGGACTACCTGCAGAAGCTGCTGGACGGCGAAGGCGCCTTCGAAGCTGCTGCCTGCAAGGATACCGCAGCTCCTGTTTACCAGCCCTTCATGCCGACCGAAGGCAAGATCGAGATCGAAACGCCCACCGCGGACGGAACCGGTGTCCAGACCCTGACCAAGGATTATGACGCCTACGGCAACATCGTTGCGAAGATGAATGAAAAGGGCGTCATGAGCGGTGTTGAAGCGGTCAACATGCTGCGTGAATACATCGACAAGACCTACGGCGGATACTACGGAGCCACCCGTTCCAACCTGTTCTGCGGATATGACGCCTGCTGGGACGCTGACGAAATGGTCGCCCTGCTGCGCTGCGTCGTAACCAACCCCCAGACGCTGAACGGCACGGACCTGATCCAGGGCCTGTTCTCCCGCGAGGAGAATTCCGCCGGACGCCGTTATGACATCCACCGCCTGGGCGGCCTGCTCTTCGGCGTACGCGGCTACGAATCCCGCCAGGATTTCCTGTATGTCGGCACGGACGGAGACCTGCATGATGCCCGCCAGAGTGAAGATGCCTACATCGCTGCCGCGCGGATGCACGACATCGCAATGGAAGGCCTGATCTCCGCTGACTTCATGACCAAGGCCGCCACATCCTCCACCAAGAATTACCTGCCTGATGACCTGGGCTTCATGAGCTACGACTATAACCAGACCCAGACCATCCTGAACACCAAGCTGCAGGAAGGCGAGAAGTACATGGCCATCATGGTTCCCGTTTCCCGCTGGTTTGACGGGACCAATGAGGAAGGCGTGTACATGCGCTTTACCGAGAGCTGGCGTTCTGTGAAGAACGGCAACTGCTGGGCAATCTCCAAGAAGGGTGTCGGCGACAATGAAGCCAAGCTGAATGCCCTGCTCGCGCTGATCGATTACACCTATTCCGAGAAGGGCCAGATCCTGATGAGCTACGGCCCGGACGCCTTCATCAAGACCAAGGATGACGGCAGCTATGAGACCTTCAACTTCAACGGCAAGGAAATGCCCGTTGTTGCCGACGGCACCCTGGAAAACCTGTGGGCGCTGGCCAACGGCAACTACACGAACTTTGCCCGCCGCTACCTGGGCTCCACGCTGTCCTTCATCAAGAGCCAGGCCTTCGAATACCAGTGCACGCATGAAGTCGGCAAGGAAGGCGCCGCGAAGCTGTCCGCCGCCATCGCCCTCGGAACCATCAAGCATCCGGAGCTGGCCCTGACCGAGAATCCCTGGTACACCTCCGTGCCCACCACGCTGCCGCAATACACCACTGAGACCGACGACCTGAACAAGCTGAGCGACCTGAGCTCCAACTTCAGCGGCGACTTCAACCTGTTTGACGATATCGTCGTGAACGGCATTCCGAACGGCCTGACCGCCGCGGAACAGGCAGCATCCGTGGAAAACGACTGGTATGGATACTCCTACACTGAGCTGAAGAACGATGCCTGGATCCGCCTGAAGGATTACTACAACGCGACCAAGTAATCACTGCTTCGGCTGTTATGTGATTTAGACCAGGACCGGGCGCCCGCGCTGAGCGGCGCGGGCGCCGGGCCCTTTCTGAAGGGGCAAGGATCAATTATGTATAAGAAACAGGTTGCCTTCCAGAAAATTGTGTGCTTTGCCGCACTTATCGCCGGCGCGCTGTTCTTTGTCTATTCACTGGGAATCATGACAGACCTGTATGATACGCTGTATTCCATGATTCCCAATCCGAACAACCTGGATTCCGCCAAGGTATCCGGCGCCCGGATCTATTACGACATGCAGCCCTTCAACCGCACACTGCTGCGGGCTTCCATCGGCATGATCGTACTGGCCTGCCTGCTGTTTGTTACCAATACGCATTCACGCCGCAAATACTATGCCGGCAACGCGGCTGCCACCTTCATCAACGCGGCGGCTGAACTGTTTATGGCTGTGTGGTGCCATATCCAGGTGAGCGCCTTCAGAAGCCAATATCTTTCCACGGTTGATTTTGCCGCACTGGAAAAACGGCTTTCCCGCTACGGAACCTATACGGATTCCACCTTCTGGTTTGACATTCACTATGCTGTCTGTATCCTGGCCGTTGCCACGGCCGTTCTCCTGATTGTGAACTTTATCTGGAAGAAGAGAATGATGCGGGGAGAGAAAGAACTTCTTGCCTCCTCCGGAAAGGCGGTGTCAGCATGAACGATGACCGTTCCGTACAGCTTGACCGAATGAGGTATACCAAGAACACAGCCTCCTCCCGGCTGGCGCTGCTGGCGATTGTTTTTGACGTTCTGTTCTTCATCAGTATCTATAAATCGGATGTGAGGACCTATTACTATACAGCGACCATCGGGGGTTCCATCATCTACAACCTGGTTTTCCTGCTGGCGGTCTTCCTGTGCTCGGAGGGCGTGAAAAAGTACCAGAAAGTCTATTCCTGGGTGATGATTGTGCTGGGCATCCTCCAGATTGCACGGATATTCATTATCCCCGCGGACGCCCACCGGACAATCATCGGCAGTGAACCGGTGATGGGAAATGCCCAGTTTATCTTTACGGTGGCCTGCCTGGCCCTGTCCGCCGTCTGCCTGTTCACGGGCGCGGTGATCAACCTGAAGAAAAGCCGGGACCTGTCCGCGCATCTTGCCTCTTTGCAGGCGTAAGGAGGAAACGAAATGGCAGAGCTTCAACTGCAGCATCTGGATAAAATCTACGACAACAATGTCCAGGCGGTTTATGATTTCAACCTGGATGTGGCAGACGGTGAGCTGATCGTACTGGTCGGGCCTTCCGGATGCGGAAAATCCACCACGCTGCGCATGGTTGCCGGACTGGAGGATATTACCCACGGGAAACTGCTGCTGGACGGCCGGGACATCACCGCGGCCCCGGCCAAGGACCGGGATATGGCGATGGTGTTCCAGAACTACGCCCTGTACGGCCATATGACGATTTATGAAAACATGGCATTCTCCCTGACGCTGCGCCGGGAAAACCCGAACGTGATCCATAAAAAGGTCATGGCAGCCGCGGAAATCCTGGACCTGACCGCCCAGCTGAACAAGAAACCGGCCCAGCTATCCGGCGGGCAGCGGCAGCGGGTGGCCATGGGCCGCGCAATCGTCCGCAGCCCGAAGGTATTCCTGTTTGACGAGCCGCTGAGCAACCTGGACGCGAAGCTGCGGGGAGCTACCCGGCGTGAAATCCTGCTGCTGCACAAACGGCTGAACGCGACGATCCTGTATGTGACCCATGACCAGACAGAAGCACTGACCCTGGCGGACCGGATTGTGTGCATGAGCATGGGCCATGTGCAGCAGATCGGCACGCCGCTGGAACTGTATGATTCACCGGACAACACCTTTGTGGCAACGTTTATCGGCCTGCCGCCGATGAATATGCTCGATACCGTCTTTGAGGACGGAAAGCTGAAGGGCAAGGGATTTGAAGTCTCACTGGAGGCAGACGAACAGGCGCTGCTGGCACCCTGGAACGGAAAGCCTGTGATCCTGGGCGTGCGGCCCGAGTACATCGCGGAGGGCGGCGAACTGAATATCCGGGTCAGCTCGAATGAAAACCTGGGCATGAACACGCTGGTGCACGGGACAATCGCGGACGGCGTACGGATCACCGCCAAATTCCGCAACTGGATGAACTACAAAAACGGCGATCTTGTACCGGTGCATTTTACCCGGAAGCTGTTCTTTGATCCCGAAACCACCCGCGCTATCCGGAAGGAGGGGAAATGACCATGGCAAAGCAGCCTTCCCGGATCAGGGAGTTTTTCAGAAAACGCCTGGTGGCACTGAAAAGGCGGCCCCAGATGATCGCCTTGGCCGTGCTGGCGATCGCGTTCATCTACTATTCCTTTAACCTGAGCTCCATCGCCAATACCACGGCACTGATCAACGGGCCGCACATGGGCCTGTCGTCCTTCGCTGTGATGCTTCTTTCCGTGCTGAGCCTGGTCTGTTTCCTGAACGCGTTCCCTCACCGGAAAAAAGCGGTGATTCCGATGGTCATCCTGACGTTTGTGATGCTCGCGATCCTGATATTCTGCGATTATTACTATGACGGCCGGATCGTGGCAGCGCTGACGCGTGCGGAGAGTCCGATTGTACCCACCGGGAAAAACGCGTTTGTGGCGGTGACCCAGAACGTGATTGCCGTCCACCGGATCCTGCTGATTATCGGCGCCGCACTGTTCGCACTTCTGCCTGTATATTCCAAACTGCTGCGGAAGATCAACACCAGTATTGAGGTGGAAGAAAACCAGAATATGGGCACCATTGACATCAGCGGTGAGGACGCGTGACGGACATATGGGGAAGAATCATCCTGAAATCCAAAAACGGCCGCCGCGGAACCCGGAAGGAGAAAAGGACACCTCGGCCTATTACCGGCTGAAAAAACAGGCGGTGGAAGACCTGGCGACGGCGAACGAGGAAAACTCGCCGCCGGTGCCCGCGGCAGAGCTCAGGAAATACCGCAGCGGACCGAAAATCAAAATGTCCGACTGGGTGAAGGCAATCCTGATCAAGCTGTGGATTGCCGGCATGATCTGCTATTTCTTCATCTGGGGAATCAGCACGATTGCCATCAACCCGTGGGACCAGCTGCTGGTGATCGGTATCACCCTGGGACTGGCAACCAACCTTATGACGAACAATATTTACCGGTTTATCGCAAAGACTTCCGGAGCGTACGACCGGTGGATGATGTTTCCGGGAAAGAAACTGTACTTCCTGCCGCTGGATGTGGTATACGCGGTGCTGCTGACCGCCTGCACCATCATGACATACAACGGGATCAACCTGCTGGCGGCCGGGGGAAATGAACAGGCCGGAGCCGCCATCGGAGTGGAACCGATCCTGTTCGGCATTATTGTGACGGCCTGGGACCTGCTGTTCCTGGGCTGCAAGCGCCTGGCAGGGCGGATCCTGGCGGACGCGAAACAGAAGGTATCCGCCGGATCCTGAAACCCCGGCGGCATTCACCGAGAAAGGGAGGCATCCCGATTGGCAGATTCAGCGTACACGGACCTGGACCGGTATATTGACCGGCTGATGGCCGAATCCTCCCCGGAGTATACGGCATGGAACGTGGAGCAGCACAGGGGAAAAACACCGGTCAAATGGAACTATGTGGACGGGTGCATGATGACCGCCCTGCTCAACATGGCCCGGATTACCGGGGAAAAACGCTATTTTGACTTCGCAGAGTCGTTCATTGATTCCTTTATCCTGGAGGATGGTTCGATCCGGACCTTCCGGACCGAGGAACATATGCTGGACGATATCAACGAGGGCCGGGTGCTGTTTGAACTGTATGACACCACGGGCAAGAAAAAGTACCGCCGCGCGGCGGAATTCCTCCGGAAAGTGCTGGACAGCCAGCCCCGGACCGAAGAGGGCTCCTGGTGGCACAAGCAGATTTATCCGAACCAGGTATGGCTGGACGGCATCTACATGGCACAGCCCTTCGCAGCCCTGTATGAGAAGCATTTCGGAGGCGGGGACTATTCCGATATCCTGAAGCAGGTTTCGGTGGTGCGGGAACGGATGCGCGACCCGAAAACCGGGCTGTACTACCACGGATACGACGCCAGCCGGAAGGCCTTCTGGGCGGATCCGGAAACCGGGCTGAGCCGGAGCTTCTGGCTGCGGGCAATCGGCTGGTTCTTTGCGGCACTGGCCGACCTGTGCGAAATCATGCCGGAAAGTGAAACCGGGCTGCTGAGGGAAACATTGTCCGACCTGGCGCGGGATATCCTGCCGTTTGCGGATGCGGAGACCGGGATGTACTACCAGGTGGTGGACCGGCCGGACGCGGAAGGAAACTACCTGGAGACCAGCGGCAGCTCCATGGCCGCCTACGCGATGCTGAAGGGAGCACGGCTGGGAATCCTCCCGCCGGCTGCGGGAGACCAGGGGCAGAAGACATTTGAAGGTATCGTCCGGACGAACCTTTCCTTCTCGGACGGAAACCTGAACCTGAACAATATCTGCCTGGTGGCCGGACTTGGACCGGAAAACAACCGGCGCCGGGACGGCACCCTTGCCTACTACCTTTCCGAACCGATTGTGCGGAACGAGGCGAAAGGCATCGCCCCGCTGCTGATGTGCTATACAGAAATGAGGAGGAGGTAACCCTCGTGGCAACTTTATCCCTGAAGAATGTGAACAAGATTTACCCCAACGGGTTCCACGCGGTGCACAACTTCAACCTGGATATCGAAGAGGGTGAATTCGTGGTTTTTGTCGGACCTTCCGGATGCGGAAAGTCCACGACGCTGCGGATGATCGCAGGCCTGGAAGAGATTTCCAGCGGGGAGTTCCTGATCAACGGGGAACGGGCCAATGAAAAGGGCCCCCGGGAGCGGGAAGTCGCCATGGTATTCCAGAGCTACGCGCTGTATCCCCAGATGACTGTATATGACAACATCGCATTCGGCCTGACCCTGCAGGGCGTGGATGAGGATGTGATTGAGGAGCGGGTGCAGAAGACCGCGAAGATCCTGGGCCTGACGGATTACCTGGACCGGCTTCCCCGCGCACTCTCCGGCGGCCAGCGCCAGCGTGTGGCGATCGGCCGTGCCCTGATCCGGAAGGTCGGGATATTCCTGATGGACGAACCGTTGAGCAACCTGGACGCGAAGCAGCGCGTGACCATGCGCTCGGAGATCGCCCAGATTCACCAGGAAACCGGGTCCACCACGATTTACGTAACCCATGACCAGACAGAGGCCATGACGCTGGCGGACCGGATCGTTGTGATGAAGGACGGGTATATCCAGCAGGTCGGGACCCCCTACGAACTGTACTTCAAGCCGGAGAACGTATTTGTGGCCGGCTTCATCGGCGAACCGCCCATGAACTTCGCACGGGAAACCGTGAAAGACGGCGCCATTGTATTCGGGAACCAGCGGATTGACCTGGCGGCGTACCGGCCGGATATCGCGACAATGGAAGGGAAGGAAATCGTATTCGGCTTCCGTCCCGAAGCGGTTGTGCTGCAGGAAAAAGAAAATGCCGCCCGCATGGAATGCCAGGTGGAACTGACGGAAATGCTGGGCGACTATACGAACGTCTATATTACTTCCGGCGAACAGCATGCCATCCTCAAGGTGGACAGCCATGACACACCGGAAACGGACGGAACGATCACCTTCTGGATTCCCGCGGAAAGCATGTATTTCTTTGACGGGGAAACGGAGAAAGTGCTGTAAAACAAAAAACAGCGGGCAAACGCCTGCTGTTTTTCTGTGCGGTTACAGCTGGACCCGGACACTGTTTTCATCCGGGCGGATGATGGGCTGTTTCAGGCGGGACTCCAGGTAATTGCGCGGGGCTGTGCCGTACTTGGCCTTGAACATGCGGGAGAAGTACAGCGGATCATGGAAGCCGCACAGCAGTGCGATATCGCCGACCGTGCGCGCACCGGCGTCATCGGTCACCAGCAGCTCGGCTGCCATTTTCAGGCGCTTGTCCATCAGGTACCGGTGCGGCGTGATGCCCAGCTCCTTCTGGAACATCTTCCGGAGATAGTCGTAGCTGAAGGGCAGGGAATGCATATAGGTATCCAGCTCATAGGAGCTGTCGGCATAATTGGCGATGATATTGTTTTCGATCTGCGCCACAATCGGCGTCAGGGAACGGCTGGTCTGGTAGGCGGTGAGGCAGCAGCTGAGCAGGTCGCCGTATACGGACAGGAGGGAAGCGGCTTCCTTCCGGTCGGAGTAGAAGTGGAAATATACGGCGTTGAACACATCCAGCAGGAAATGGTTGGAATCATCCGGAACCACAAGCGGGGCTGTAAACGGAACGGCGGGGGAAACCATGTTGACATGGATATTCTGGAAACCGTCCACCCCGGCATTGGCATGGGGAACCATCGGGGGAATAACGACCACATCCCCGGTGCGGTAATCCAGGCGGCGGTCATCAAACAGGAAAGAACCGGCGCCGCCGGTGCAGTAAACAAACTCCCAGCTTTCGTGCGCATGCCGGGATACGGTAAAGACCGTCATATGCTTGCCCACATAGGTGATTTCGTTCACACAGGCCCCTCCCTTCGGGGTGTTTCCGGTATGATACAGCAACTTTCTATTATTGTATCACGGGATCGGTTCCGGTACAAGTTTTTCATGGAGAAAACAGGACAATGACCGGACGGAAGGAACGCAGCAGGCGGAATAACAGCCGGGGAACCGGCTGAAACAGGAACAGGAATGATATGCGCATGATGATTGTGGCAAAAGACGGGAGCGGGGATTATACCCGGATCCAGGAAGCGGTGGACGCCGTGCCGGAAGGAACGGGAGAGCCGGCTGGGATCCTCGTGAAGGCCGGCGAATACCGGGAGAAAGTGGTGATCCACCGGGACGGCATCCGTCTGACCGGCGAGGACCGGGACAGGACCGTGATTGTGTGGAACGGCTGCGCGAAAGACCTGTATGCGGACGGGACGGAGAAAGGGACATTCCTTTCCTCCACGCTGATGACGACCGGCCGGGATATCCGGGTGGAAAACCTGACCATCCGGAATGACGCGGGGGACGGCCGGGAAGTCGGCCAGGCGGTGGCGGTCTATGCGGCCGGCGACCGGGGCATATGGCGGAACTGCCGCCTGGAAGCCCACCAGGATACGCTGTTCTGCGGACCGCTGCGCATGCCCAATGTTGTGGAAGACGTCGGAGAACGGACCGGAAACGCGGAGCGCTTCCCGCGGGTGGAGGACGGGCCGCTGACCAGGAGCCGGCAGTACTTTGAGAAATGCCTGATCCGGGGCGATGTGGATTTTATCTTCGGACCGTACCGGTGCTGGTTTGAAAAGTGCGTGCTGGTAATGAACGAACGCGGAGGCTGGTATACCGCGGCGAACACAAACGAAGCCCAGGCGTTCGGATTTGTTTTTCACCGGTGCCGCCTGACGGGTGAGTGCAGGCCCGGGGAGGGCTTTCTCGGGCGGCCGTGGCGGAAATTCGCGCGGACGGTATTCCTGGAATGCGAAATGGACACGCATGTTGCACAGGAAGGCTTCCGTGACTGGGATGAAGAGCGGGTGATTACCGGGCGGTGCGGCGAATGGCGCACCACCGGCGACCGGGCGGACCAGGGTACCCGCCACCCGGCACAAAAACGGATATCTGACATGGAAGCTGCCGGAATCACCCGGGAAAAAGTGCTTGGCGGGGAGGATGGATGGCAGCCGGAATAACACATCCGAAACGGGAGGGAAAAAGGCCGTTCCATTCATGTACCGGACCGGGAAGCCGTGCTATGATCTGAGCATAGGATGGTGAGGAAATATCAGGCCGGAAGGCAGCGGACAGAGATTGACGCGAAACTAAAATTGCAGTATGTTACCTTTATCAATTATTGACATGAAAACGAGGGGATTGCAATGGCACAGCTGAATTACCAGGTACTGAAGGAATCCGGATACAAGGGGTATATCCTGGAGAATGCCCCGGAAAAGGTGATGCAGTTCGGGGAAGGCAACTTCCTGCGGGCGTTCGTGGACGACTTTATCGACATTGCCAATGAAAAGGCCGGATTCAACGGCAAGGTGGTGCTGGTCCAGCCGATTGCCCAGGGCCTGACGGACCTGATCAACCGGCAGCAGGGACTGTATACCCTGTACCTGCGGGGCAGCGAGAACGGCCGGAAAGTGGACGACAAGCGCGTGATCAGCTGCGTCAGCCGGTGCGTGAATCCCTACGGCGATTGGGACAAGGTGCTGGAGCTGGCCCGGAGCAGGGAACTGGAAATCATCGTGAGCAACACTACCGAAGCGGGTATTGTGCACGAAAATGAGAGCCGGTTTGACCAGGAACCGCCGATCAGTTTCCCCGCAAAGCTGACCCGCGTGCTGTATGAAAGGTACCGGGCCGGAATGCCCGGCGTGGTTGTGCTGAGCTGCGAACTGATCGACAACAACGGCAAAGAGCTGCTGAAGTGCGTGAACCAGTACGCGGCGGACTGGCAGCTGGACGAAGGCTTTGTCCGCTGGGTGAACGGGGAGAACATCTTCTGCTCCACGCTGGTGGACCGGATTGTGCCCGGACGGATCCGGGATCCTCAGGAAGTCGCCGCGCTGGCGGAAGCGAACGGATACGACGACCCGCTGACGGACGTGGGCGAAGTGTTCGGTATCTGGGTCATTGAAGGACCGGACGGCCTGGAAGACCGCCTGCCGTTCAAAAAGGCCGGGGTTCCCGTGATCGTGGTGCCGGACGTAACTCCGTACAAGAAGCGGAAGGTGCGGATCCTGAACGGCGCGCACACCGGCTTCGTGCTGGGGGCCTACCTGGCGGGATTCGACATCGTGCGGGACTGCATGCATGACGACACGGTGCGCGGATTCATGAACAAAATGCTGAACGAGGAAGTGATTCCCACCCTGCCGCTGGACAAAAAGGACCTGGATGAATTCGCCGCGGCGGTGCAGGACCGCTTCAACAACCCGTTTGTGAACCATGAGCTGATGAGCATCAGCCTGAATTCCACCTCGAAGTGGCGGGCACGGAATATGCCGTCCTTCCTGGAATACATTGAGGAGAAGGGCGAACTGCCGCCCTGCCTGACCACCAGCCTGGCGGCCTATATCGCGTTCTACTCCAGTGACATTCAGGAACTGAACGAAAAAGGCCTGGTGTGCCGCCGGCCGAAGGGCAACGAATACACGGTCAGCGACGACCGGCCGGTGCTGGAATTCTACCTGGCCCACCGGAACGATACGCCGGAGGAACTGACCCGTGCCGTGCTGACGAACACGGAGATGTGGGGACGCGACCTGACCGGAATTGCCGGCCTGGAAGCGGCAGTGTCGGAGCAGCTGGCCCTGATCCGGAAGGAAGGCGCGCTGGCCGCATTCCGAAGCTGCCTGTGACAGAAGAGGGAGACAGGATGAACGAACTGGTACGCATTACCGGAAAGGATATGGTCGCCGTCGCGCTGAAGCCCCTGAAGGCGGGGGAGCGCGTTTCCTGCGGGGACAGTGAGATCACGCTCACGGAAGACGTGCCCATGGGACACAAGGCCGCGCTGCGGGATATCCGGGCGGGGGAAGCGGTGATCAAATACGGGTTCCCGATCGGGGAGGCCACACAGGATATCCCCGCGGGCGCGCACGTCCATACCCATAACCTGCATACCCTGCTGAGCGGGGAAAAGGAATATACCTGGCAGCCATCCCGGCCGCAGGTGCAGATGCATGAACCGGCTGTTTTCCG
>JAEEGK010006493.1_pt1 | contig 28154 bp, 20 predicted proteins | sample 8958771 | NCBI WGS metagenome assembly JAEEGK01 (sample SAMN16246547, study PRJNA631951) | gut metagenome | biome: gut microbiome; feature: rumen; material: SC-attached | host: Bos | place: Iran: Karaj | collected 2018-10 | reverse complement strand
CATCTTCTCTTGCCTTCTCTATAACAGGTGCGGAAATACCGGCACCCTTTGCTATCTCCGTAGCAGTCTGCACGCATCTTTCAACAGGGCTTGAATAAAAATATCCCACAGGATAATCAAGTTCTCTTCCGATCCTGTTTGCTATCTCTATTCCTTCGGGCGTAAGAAGGAGTTTGGAATAATCCCCATCGGGAGGATTATCGAATCTGATCGAATGTCTCATGTATACTTTGACATTCCTGTCCTTGGGAAGCTTTAACGCATCTTCCCTCATTGCTGCGACGATAGAATTAAAAACCATTACTTTATTACCTTATGCAAAAATCTCGTTCAAGTTCTCGATATGATTCTTCTTATCGGAAACAATGATAACCTTGTCTCCCTTTTGGATACATGAATTTCCTCCCGGGATGATCAGCTCTCCGTCTCTGATAATGGAAGCAACAAGGATATTCTTTTTGAGTTTGAATGTGGTTTCCTTAAACAGTATTCCCGTCTTGATAAAATCATCCCCTGCGGTAAACTGAAGAACCTCGGCTTTATTATCCGCAACAGAACAATACTTCTCGATCTCGTTGGGTGCATCTCCTGCCTCACAGTTGTGCACGAAACGGATGAGCTTATTTACAGATATTTCTGCCGGTGAAAGCGTTATATCAAGATTAACTCTGTGAAGAAGTTTTAAATGTCCCGGTTGTTCGACTCTTGTAAGAATTGAAGGAACGTTCCTGGACCAGGCATACATGCTGGTAACAAGGTTAGCTTCATCATTATCCGTAAGGGATACCACCGCATCAAATGATCCGATGCCTTCTTCTTCCAGAACATCGGAAAGATCACCCTCGGAATATCCGACGTGGACGGAGGGATATCTCTCCATAAGTTCCCTGCACCTTTCAAGATCCGACTCAAGGAGTGATATGTTCTTTCTTTTCTCAAGAAGCATGTTGAGGAGGTACTCCGCGGTGATGCCGCCTCCCACTATCATTACCTTCTTTGCCGAATGTTTGATTATACCGATCTTCTTAAGTATCTTCTGGATATCATCGATACCTGCGGCGATTCCGATACTGTCGCCCGCTTCGATTTGGAAAAATCCGTCGGGAACATAAAGCTTGTTATCACGAAGTACGGTTCCCACAAGTATCTCAACCTCTAATTCCTTGCGGATATCGATGAGGGTTTTCCCCGCAAGAGGCGATCCCTCCATGACGGTAACGGTTATCATCTGCATATTGTCACCGAATACGCCTTCCGGCCTTACGATACCGGGAAGGCCGATGCTTAGTGATGCAGCTTCAGCCATGTCATACTTGGGATTAAAGATAAAATCTATATTCTGTTCCTTTTCGAGAGTTTTTCTCTCTGAAGCAAAATCGGGCTGGAAAACTCTTGCCACGGTACGAAGCGTTCCGACAGCCTTTGCCTGCATACAGCTGAGAAGATTGATCTCATCTACCGGAGTAAGTGCGATCAGAACATCCGCAGTATCGGCTCCCGCTTTCATAAGGGTTTCCTTGGATGCACCGCTTCCAACAACTCCGCTGACATTGTAGTTATCGGTAATATCATCAACAAGATTCTTTTGTTTATCGATTATGGTAATGTCGTAACTTTTCTTGGCAAGAGCTTCTATGAGAGATCTTCCCGTGCGTCCTGCACCGACTATTATGACTTTCATATTGCTACCTTCCTTACTTTCTGTTTTTGATCATTCTGTCTGTTTTATGTTTCTCAAGTGCGAAATATACATTCTTTACGGTAAGTCCCTGAACAAGTACCGTAAAGAAGATCGTTACATAGGTTACGTTTATGAAAATATCGTACACGTCCTTCGGCAGAAACTCTTGGGTTCCGAATGCAAGTGCAAGGGACAATCCTCCCTTGAGTGCGGACCATGTCATAAGTGTTACATATTCGAATACATTATAATTACCCGGAATGTTCTTCTTGCCTGTAAGGAGGCTGCTTATCGTCACTCCGAAAGATCTTGCACATACATTGATGATGATCGCAGCAGGAGCAAGGATGAAGATATATCTGCTTACATCAAGATTTAAAACAAGCAGTCCTATCATTACGAACAGCACCGAGTTCAGAAGGCTTTCCATGATATCCCAGAAATCCTTATACAGATCTCTCGTATCGATTACCTTGGCTTTTCTTTCAATCTTGGAATACGCAGCGGAGAAATACATTCCGCACACAACGGATGCGATCACTCCCGAGAATCCGAGATGCTCGCAGATGATATAAACAAGCGAAACATCCAGGAGTGATATCAGAATATACTTGATGGGATCTCTGGTTACTTCCATCAGTTTAAACAGAAGGAATGAAACTACGAATGCAACAGCAACTGCTCCTACAATCTCTTTAAACATCAAAACAGCGAAGTTACTGTCACCGCTGTGAATAACGAGGCTTCTTACAAATATGAAAAGTGTTACGCCCGTTCCGTCATTAAAAAGGGATTCGTTCTCGATTACGGAACAAACATTTTTCGAAAGACCTATCTTATTCAATATTCCGGTAGCGGCGATCGGGTCGGTGGGCGATACAACACATCCGAGAAGAATGCATGTAAGGATGTCCATATCAAAGTGAAAGAGCATTGCTACCAGATAAAACAATACGCCGTAGAAAACGGATGAAAGCATTGTGGTAAGAAGTGCCAGCAAGCTGATCGCACGAACATTTTCACGGAACTTTCTCATATTGACCTTACTTGCTCCGGAGAAAAGCATAAAACACAAAACTCCGTCCATCAGATACTCTTCGAATCCGAAGTCACCGAGTCCGGCAACGAAACTGTCCAGACTTTCTATCTGAAGGAGTTTGCTCGATAAGAGAAGTATCATCGATATGATGAATGAAAATAGAATAAGAGCTATATCGGATTGAATGTGGAAATACTTTTCATTCATTATTCCGATAAGAACTATAAATACCAAAATGATGATAAGAAATAATAAAATACTCATAAACGCTCAGGTTCTCTCTTTCGGACACAGATCATTTGATAAGCATCTGTACTCTGTTATAGTAGTTTAACTTGGAACTGCTTGAATCAGTCTCAACGACTGCGATATTTGTTTCCGGGAATTTTCTCTGCAGGTGAGGATACAATCCTCTTCCGGCGCACACATTAGCCATGCATCCGAAAGGTGCAATGCACAGCACCTTCTTATAACCAAGATGGGCATAGTCGCAAACCTCCGCGCCGAGAAGCCATCCATCCCCTATGGTAAGCGTATGGGACACATATCCTTCCGAGCCCTTTGCCATGTCTTCATACTTATTCAGACAATGAAAACCGTACTCGTGAAGCGCATCTATCATATCCGACTGACATGACACCATCAGTTTCTTTACGATCTCGAATCCCAAACGTTCAAGATTATGCTTCGCGGGTTTGTGTGAATCCACGTAATAAAGCATGTACCATGAAACGCCGTTTACATGTGCTTCCGCATTGTTTTCCTCAAGGTACTTTACAAGGTCCCAGTTACCGAGTCCGCAGTATTTAACATAGAATTCCGCAACGACTCCGACAACTGTTCTTTCTTTTCCGTCTCTTTTGATATTTGCAAAGGATTCTGCGATCTTACGGAAATTTTTCTTCATCTTTCCGAGAGTAAGATTTTTACCGAGCCTTAAATCTTCGGAAAGCTTATCGAGCCATTCTTTATAGAGAGCATCGGTCTCACCCTTATTTACTTCATACGGTCTTACCTGATTTGCAAGAAGCATCAGGATATCCCCGTAAAAGAGACCGAACAATCCTCTTATCGCTGTATCAAGTGAGATCTTCAGCTGAATATCATCGCGTACATGTCGTACATTAATCGTCATTACGCGTACATCTTCAAAATGCGACTTATCAAGAGATCTTCTCATCAGGCCGAGATAACATGCTCCTCTGCATGCATCTCCCGCTGTCGGCATAAGTATGAATGTTTTCTTGGGATCATACTTTCCGCTTCTTAATGCCCTGACAACCTGTCCCGCCATAAGTACGAAGGGATAACATATATCGTGATTGGAATACTTTAGCCCCTCCTGCCTTACTTCGAATTCATCACTTTCATCCAAAGGGATGACTGCATACCCCTTACTCCAAAACATATATTTGAGAAGGGGGAAATGATTATCCAGCGTAGCGGGGATAAGTATTGTATTTTCTTCAGTTTCACTGCGAATCTTATACATACGCTATGATTTTACCATTTTTTGACCGGTTAGACACTGAAAAGATAAAGAAAGACCGCCGAATGAGCCCCGGCGGCCTTTCTGATATGAATATCCTGTGATCTATCCTTTGAAATCGATATGACTTCCCACCATACGCTCCGCAGCGGTCATTACATGTCCTGCAGCGCTGTCATAGGAATATGTCTGAACGTCCCTTACAAGATCCTTGAGAGAATGTGATGAAAGAGTTACGTACTCTTTTTCTTCGGGAATCATTCCTTCTTCCGCGGAAGCTTCCGTTAGCTCTTCTCTGATACGCTCCTCGGATTCCTTCTTCTCGGCTCTTCTTTCTTCCCGTTTTTTCTCGATGCGCTCTTCCTGAGCTTCCTTACGGGCTTTCTTGGCTTCAGCCCTCTTATGCTCTCTCTTTTCCTCAGCTTTACGCTCTATGCGCTCTTTCTGAAGATCTTGGGATTTCTCGACTGTTGCAAAGAAGCTTTCATTGCCGTTTGAATCAACCGACATACCGAAATTCTTGACGGCAGCACCGCTGCTTGCCAGGGAATTCTTGGCTTCAAGAAGCTTTTGCTGTGACATGGCGATGATTCCTTCGTACTTATTACGATAATCTTCATCCGTTGCCATACGCTCAAGCTTTTCTTCATCGATAAGGACAACCTGCTTGTTTGCATTTCCGTAAGCAGCGGCATTGGCCTGAACCTGTGCCTTCATGTCCTTACTTACGACGATGAATTCCATGTTGCCGAACTTGGATTTCAGCTTGGAATAATAATCCGCCGCAGTATCCGAGAGTTTAACATCACCGATCGTAAATCCGTAATCCGTCTTACGGGGGATCAGGCTGCTTGTTTCACTCAAAGGATTCCAGGGCTTCAATGAAACCTTGGAAGAATTACCGTTTGATGCGGTATCGGTCTTAGCAGTTTTTGCAGTTTCTGTGGTTTTGGCCGAATCGATACGTTTCTGCTCTGTTTTCCAGGCTTCGGCGTTCTGCTGATATGCAGAGATCTCGTGAATACCCGCCATACTCTTCTACCTCCTTGTAGTTTTTGATCAGGTCAAGCACCCTTTGACAAAAATCCGTTTCATCAATGCCTGCGCGTGGGCAAAATAAGGGCACTTTTAGTTATCTGATACTTATATCGGCACGTTCCGGAACAAACTTTATAACTTTTTTTATAAAACTATGTTGACATACTTCATCTGTCGTAGTATATTTACCCCATCAGACATAGTACGACTGTCGTAGTACGTCTGACGTGGTACTAAAACAAACCTGACGAGGTGAGTGAGCGGTCCGGCCGGCCGCAGTACCATGTAAAACCTAAGAAACCTATTAACAGGAGGAAGAAAATGGTAGAGATCAGCAGTGATGTGATCCGCGGTTACAACGATACAATGATTCTCTGCATTCTCATGAAGGGTCCTTCATACGGCTACGAAATTTCCAAACAGATCAAACTGATCTCGGAAGAAAAATACGTTATCAAGGAAACAACCCTCTACTCGGCCTTCACGAGAATGGAAAAAAACGAACATATCGAGTCATTTGTGGCAGACCCGGATCCCGACGGTAACGGTAAAAAGAGAACATATTACCGGATAACCGAAAAGGGTAAAGAGTACTACAGGGAAAAATGCGAAGAATGGGCCCTGACCAAAGACGTGATTGAGAAGTTCATCCAACATTAAGGAGAGAAAAATGGAAACTATAAAAAATTATCTGGAATCGATGTTTGCTTCCATGCCCAACACTCCGGAAGTGCGCAAGGCAAAGGCAGAACTCCTTCAGATGATGGAAGATAAATATATTGAACTCATCTCCGAAGGAACAAGTGAAAATGCCGCAGTCGGAACAGTCATCTCCGAATTCGGAAATCTTGACGAACTTGCTGAGAGCCTGGGGCTTACCAAGGAAGTAGAAGTCGCAAGAGGAATGGAAACCGAAATGCCCCGCAGATTTATCTCTCTCGACGAGGCAAAAGCATATCTCTCAAACAGAAATAAAAAAGCTCTTTTCAGATCACTGGGCATACTCCTTTGCATCATATCGGTAGCCTTTGTGATAATCATGACTCCCGGTGATTTATCATTTTTCAAGGGAGTAGCTGCCATGATAATCAGTATCGCTATCGGAGTAGGTTTTCTGGTATATGCCGGATTTTCGGATCACGAATGGAAATTCATCGGTCACGAAGCCTGCAGCATTGATATGAATACCGCTTCATACGTCAAAGATAAAAAGCGCAGCTTTGAGCCCATAAGAGCTTTATGCGTATCCCTCGGTATAGTCCTGTGTGTAGTCTGCTGGACACCCAATATTCTGATTCCCTTCAGATATCAGCCTCTCGGCGCCGGGATCATGTTCCTGGTCATCGGATTCGGAGTTTTCCTCATCGTTTACCCCAACTCCATTGCAAGAGGCTTCGACAGACTGCTTAATGTCAATGCAATGAATACCATCAGCGGACAATACGCAAACGGAAGCAGTTACAACAGACCCGTCAGGTATAAAAGCAAGACCGCTCAGACGATTGCTGAATTATACTGGCCCACTGTTACATGCATCTATCTTATAATCAGCTTCCTGACTTTCAGTTGGGGCTCAACCTGGATCATCTGGGTCATCGCAGGTGTTTTCCACAGAGTCGTTACCATCAACTGTATAGCGGATGAAAACTAGGAGAGAAAAAATGACTAAGATATATATAACAATAATTTCTATCATAACAGTCATAGCAATTATATTCGGATGTTTCATACACATCTTCAACAGAGGACATTTTTCCTTCCGTCCCGTCTCGGCTTCTTCCGTCAGCGACACCATTGAACTCTCCGGAGATGTTGATACCGTTAAGATCGATATGAATTATTCCGGAGTCACCATAGCTTACGCAGATGAAGTACGTGTGGAATATACCCTTCCCGAAAATCTTGTTCCCGATATTGAGCTTAAGAACGGAACCCTTTCCATACTTCAGAAAAATTCCGTAAGACTCGAAAGCACCGGATGGAACGATTATTCCATCACCGTTTATATTCCCGAAGACACCGCTCTTGATAAGCTTGATCTTGACCTTAATGCAGGAAACCTTGAAATTGCAGATATTCCCTGCGCTGACGTAAATGTTAAGTGTGATGCGGGAAATATAGAACTGGACAATATCGAGTCATCAACCATGAATGTAAGTGTGGATGCGGGAAATATCGAAATGACCGATTGCTCTGCGGATAAAGTAAGTATCAGGGCAGATGCAGGAAACATCCAGCTGGACAGATGTACGATCGATGTTTTCAATGCAGATGCGGATGCCGGAAATATCGATGCCGACGATTGCACTATTAACAGCGGAGAAGTCAATACCGATCTCGGTAATATATCTCTCCAAGGCGAAATCGGTAATGTAAAAACACATACATCCCTAGGTCTCGTCAATCTGGATGATTAAAAAGTATTAATATGTCGTAAAGGATTTTAGTTTTACAATGGACAAAAGAAATAACCGGCTGACTTGTATTACAGCCATCATAGCGGCGGTACTGCTTTCCGTTGCATTCACCGCTTTATCAACGCTCATTCCCCACGGTAATATGAGCGAGGAGGAATACGGTATCCTCGGATATTTTACGGTAGCAGGATTGAACTTTATAGGAATGACAATTATCCTGGCTGTCAGTAAAAGACTTGATATATTGAAGAACACCCCCAAAGGAAGTTTTATCAACGGTATCAAGATAAGTATCATCTTAGTGATCTACTGCATCGTCACTTTCAGCATAAACCTGATCTCATGCATCAGATCACATTCGGGCACTGCCATGTCTCCCCTGTTCACAGCGATATTTATTTCGGCGCTCTTCATGGGCGCAGGTATAGGTGAGGAACTCATGTACCGCGGAATGATAATGAGCATGATCAGAGGAGCCGCAGGTTATAAGTCACGTAACGGACTTATCCTGGGAATGACCGTATCAAGCGTATTGTTCGGACTTACTCACTTGACAAACCTGTTTTCCACAGATGATGTCATCGGTACTTTCGGTCAGGTGATCTACGCCATAGGTGTGGGATTCTATCTCGCAGCCGTTTATGCAAGAACAGGCAATATCTGGTACAACATCGTTCTTCATTTTTTCGTGGATATTGCATCTTTCATAAAGACAATATTTACATCTTCTGAAGTCACGGTAAGTGAGATATTGGGTGGAGATCCAAAGGGCGTCATCATAATATCCGTAGTCTCAGGTATTGTCTTCTTATTCATGGGAATGTTCATCATAAGAAAAAGCAAAATGCCGGAGTTATCATAAGGCTGAAACAATAGGGACGGTTCTCTCTGACTTGCTCCTCCGGAGCAAGTCAGAGAGAACCGTCCCTATTATCTCATTGTCTCTTATCAGCGTTTAATCCTTATATCCGTCAGTGCTACCTGATCACCGGTTATCGATACATACACTTTCTCTTTCTTATTCTTCAGAGTCGTGGTATTGATGATGGATATTCCGCCGTTTTCGGTTTCGGTGATTATCTTATTCTTATAACGGGTAAATCTCACACCGCATTCGAAACCTTTACGGTTAAGTTTCTTCCAGTTATCCCAGTTTGTGAATCCCTTACCCTTATTTACTTCCGTCTTATTTTCAGCTTCGGATCCGCCGCTTTGCACCTCACCGTCCAAACGGATCATGGCAAATTCTTTATATCCTCTTCCCATTACTTTTCCGTCATCGGAAGTATACAGGAGCAGATACGGACAATGCCATACAAGATTCGATGAAGGAAGACTCATGGTATGGAATATAAGGCGCATACTGTCCTTTATCTTAACGCCTTCTGTATTATCGCTCCTTATACTGTCTATCTGGACATTCGGAATATCACTCTCCAGTCTGTTGATATAATTGATCTCTTCGGAGATTCTGGGTATATCCGTTTCGGGAACTCTCTTACCAGTTTTCTCCACTTCGATCGAAGATATGTGGCAATTCTCACCAGTCAGTCCGATATAGGCATATTTGGAACTGTCAGGAAGCGACAGAACAACTTCACTCCTGTAGCCTCCTCCTTCCAGTTTTACCTGAACATGATCCCTGTTTCTCGCAACTTCTATGAAATAGATCTCTTCCTCATCCTGTTCTATTTTCTCAAGCGAGATCAGTTTCATATTTCTTGCTCCGGAGCATACAAAATGTCCGTCAAACCAGATCTCACCGAACTCTGTGTATCTGGTATCTTTGATTGCTCTGTCGGTATCGTGGACTCTTTCATCGAGAGAATCGAATAAGATAACGGCAGGACCGGAGAACGGATTCTCTTCATTCAAAGGACTTGCACTGAAAGCGATTATCTTTTTCTCGGGTCTGATCCTTATTCCGTACGATATGGCGCTTCTGTATTCTTCGCAGCTAAATTCATTCTTAAATATCGTATCTACATTTTCCGTCTCTTCCTTCATCTGATAATCGACATCGCTGTCGATCAACTGAAGCATGTAACTCGTATATAAAGGATCGTACTTAAATCCGGATTCCTTGATGAGTTCTTCTCTTACGACGGACTGCGGGAGCGGCTCTCTGTAACTGTTCCTGGTGGTCATGGAATCATATGCTTCCGCTACAGCGATTATCCTGGCAGATTCCGGTATTTCATTTCCCTTTAATCCTCCGGGAAATCCGCTGCCGTCATATCGCTCCATATGGTATTTTGCGCCGTATGACAGATGAGGATAATTTGAGATTCCGGACAGGATCCTCTCTCCTATCAAAGGTTCCTGTCTCATCGTATCGATCTCTTCCTTGGTAAGATTCTCTTCCTTTTTAAGTATTTCATCCGGAATTCCTATCTTCCCGACATCATGCAAAAGTGCTGCCTGATATATCTCCTTACATTCATCATCACTCTTCCCGTTCATCTGAGCCAGCATATAGGAATAATCCGCCACTCTCACCGAGTGACCTTCGGCATAATCTACGCGGGCATCAATCGCATTTACAAATGCTTTGATAGTCTGTTCAAAGAGATTCTGGATCTTTACCTGATCTGTTTTCAGATTCTCCATTTCCGTGTTCTGTGCCGCGGATATTTTGTCATTGATATCTTCATATGCGAATACATACAAAAATACCGAAACTATGGCAATCGAAATATTGATAAGAGACAGACCGTATAAAAGTGCCTGGACTCCTCCGGCTGCGATCGGAACCAATGTAAACAAAAGAAGTGATCTGAGTATTTTGGGACTGATCTTTTTTCTATGCTGGATAATAACCGAAAGATCCAGTAAAGGTCCGGAAAATGCAAGTATGTAGTTAAAATAGAACAATGCCTCGCGATGATATACATTACCCGAATCGATGGTATAGACCCATCCCGTAAACAGATTTATGACAAGGAGCGCCATACTCACGGATGCAAGTGTTCCGGCGAGTTTTAACCTCTTCGGAGTAACGAGATTACAATCCGATCTGACAACTTCAGCCAGATACAGATTGAAAATAAAACTGATCACGGAATTCAGGAAAAATACGACAAAATTACTGAGACGGATCATCACATCTGCGATCTGCCCCACATCTCCGGCATACTTATACGCTTGCCGCTCGAATATCAATACGCAAAAGGTTGAGAACTCTATCGCTATGAGAATAGCTTTTTTTCTTGGAGACAAGACACGTGTAAAGATCAACAGAAATACCATCACGCAGCATACACCGCTGAGTGAAAGCATCAGATCAAGTTGAAAGTTTTGAAAGAATTCTAACATTTCCTATATTCCTGCAGATACAATCTATTTATGACGGATAAAAAAGGCTTTCAGCTGCTGAAGCAGTTCATCTTTTTCGATGGTCTTGAGGAAATACCCCTCCGGTCTCAGTGACAGCACAGCCATAACGCTCTCTTTATCGCTTTTCCCGGTGAGGAACATAACCGGGATCGATGCAGTATCAACATCATTCCTAAGCATTTCAAGTACCTGCGGACCGCTTGTAATAGGCATCTCATGATCGAGAAGAATGAGATCCGCTTTGTTTTTGCCCAGCCATTTGATAGCCTGCAGACCGGAGTTAGCCATGGATACCTTATATGGTCCCTTTAGCCATTCTCTTACAAGTGCAAGATAGTTCGGATCGTCATCAACGATCAGAATGCTCTTTTTGAAATCACCGGCATTCATCTTGTTCATAACATCCTGAACATCCTTGATGAATTGAGTTGCATCGATGGGTCTGACATATTCCTTATAAATGAGCTGTGCAGGAATTCTGTCTGTGATGTATTTAATGTCGGGTTTCTCTCCGATCACCGTTACGATCTTCTGATCATCATTCAGCTTATCTTTGAGGAAGATAAGTACATCTTCTCCGGGATGCTCCCTTTCTTCCGCATAAAGAGCTATAAGTGCGGAATCATCCCATCCTGAATTGATGTCATTTACGCTCCAATTTGCAAAAAAAGCATCATAACCCGAATCTTTCAGTTTTTTGATCAGTACCCTTATGAGAAATGATTCTTTTTCTCCGGTTACCATTATCCGGTTATTAGGCATATATTCTCCTATTTATCCTGAATCAGTTTTTCCATCTCATCCCAATTGAGTGCCTTCAGATAAGTCTTGAGTTTTCCGAATACTTCTTCGTCCTTTTCCGGAAGCTTATATGAAAGTACCTGTTCGATTATCATCTCTGCCGAATCATAGTCCATTTCCGGAACCACTTCTCTGAGTGCTTTATACGCATCCTTAAGTTCATCAGGATTTACCGCAGGTTTTTCCTCTTTCTTTCCTTCATCAAGTTTGGATAACTTAGTCAAAAACGCTCTGTGGAGTTCAAGCATCTTAGATGTGTTTTCATCTATGAACTTTTCATCGTTCTTGTTGCCTGCCTCTTCCAATCTTTCACACAGAGCGGACAATTCCCCTGCTCCCACAATTCTGGCTGAAGTCTTCAGAGCATGAACTTTGACGGTAAACATTTTGATGTCTTTGTCATTAAATGCATCCTCTATAACTTTGGAGGTCGCATCGATCGTATCGCGGAACATATTGATCGCCGTTATGTACTGAGTTATTCCTCCGGATGCCTTGATTCCGTCCTCAAGATTTATGCCTTCGACATCTTTCAGCCACTTAAGGTCATCGGGAATCTGAGTAAGATCTTTTACCGCATCTTCTTCTCCCGGTTTCATCATGATCTCTTCCGGAAGATGCCTCATTATCGCCTTTTCAAGTTCGCGGCTGTCTATGGGCTTGGCAAGGTATCCGTTAAAGCCCTTTGATACGTAAAATTCGGATCCGCCGGACATGGCATTTGCGGTAAGTGCATAAACGGGAAGATCGGGTTTTATCTCTCTGATCTTCTCGAGTGTTTCTATTCCGTCCATTCCCGGCATCATATGATCGAGGAGTACTACATTGAATTCATCCACTCTGACTTTATCAAGAGCTTCCTCACCGCTCGTAGCCGTAGTTACAAATACTCTTGTTGCTTTCAGAAGTCCCTTGATGACCGTGAGATTCATAGGATTATCATCGACAACAAGTATATTCGCATCAGGAGCTATGAACTGAGGAACATAAGGCTTGCCGGATTCTTCTCCCGCAAGTTCGTCAAACACTCCAAGCACATCTTCTTCATCGAACTTTTGCGTACATACAAACGTAAACTCTGATCCTTCACCGTAGACACTTGAGCATTCAAGAGTACCGCCCATCAGCTCAGCAAATCTCTTGGAAATATCAAGTCCCAGACCGGTTCCCTGAATTCCACTGTTCTTCTCTTCATCAAATCTTTCGTACGCATTGAAAAGCTTACCCATGTCTTCCGGTTTGATACCTATACCGGTATCCTTAACAGAAAATGAGATCTTTACTTCTTTTTCTTCCTTGGACAGTATGGATACACTGAGTGTAAGACCTCCAAGATCCGTGTACTTAACCGCATTTGTCAGCAGGTTCATAAGGATCTGTTTTACCTTAGGCTCATCACCATACATGTGAGCGGGAAGATCTTCGTCAATATCATAATCAAATGTCAGATCTTTTTCGTTACTCCTGATCCTGGTCATCTTGACAAGGGATCTGAGCATTTCAAATGTATCGTATCTTTTTTCGATTATATTCATCTTGCCCGACTCGATCTTCGACATATCGAGCAGATCGTTGACCAATCCGAGAAGTGATTCGGATGCATCTCTTATATCCAGAGCATAGTTGATGACCGACAAAAAGTATGGCTTGGGAACATCCGCCGGATCTTCTCTGAGTATCATCTCATCCATACCCATGATTGTATTAATGGGTGTGCGGATCTCATGTGACATATTTGCCAGGAATCTGGACTTGGCGGAATTAGCACGCTCCGCTTCATCACGTGCGATCTGGATCTCTTTGTACTGTCTTCTGATAACGGTTCCCGACATGATCCTCCAGACAATTAGTCCGCATATCAGACCGACCACTGCAATGAGCAGAATTCTCATACCGAGAAGTTCAGACAATCTCGGTTGCTTAACTATCGAGTATGTTGTTTCTTCGATCGCATTACCGGTAACCCCGTCGAGTACCTGTATATGCAGTGTGTAATTACCATACTTAAGTCCCGTATATTCCAGAGACGACAGTCCGCTTCTGGGCACCGTAATACCGGAATCTTCTGTACCTTCCAGATATACCCTGATCATAGGATTGGTCATTGTATAGTCAAGCACCGCCGGCACAATAGTGATACGTGCATTTGTCGAAGGAATCGTATAAACACCCTCCGCATCCGGTATGATTTCCTCTTCTCCTACGAAAATAGAGCGAACTCCCATTCTCAGATATGATACGGATTCAAAGAAATGATTAATATTTACTTTGTTAACTCCCGTTCTTCCGGAAATATAGAGATTACCGAATTCATCCATACAGCTGAATGAGTTACTGGTGGGGACACTGGTAAGACCGTTTGCGGTCGTATAAAGCTTGTAATCGGTGATCGTATCATTGATCATGTCACTGGCTTTGACAGAAAAGATACCGTACGAAGAAAGCACCCAGATATCACTGTGTTTATCAAAGAACATATCGAAATTATTATTGTACGGAAATGATGTAACCGTATGAAGCGAATCATTCCATAAATACTGGATCGAATTGGATGTGATAATCCAGATCACCCCTCTTGCTTCGTCTCGCCTGATCCTTAAGATGACATCACTCGATAATCCGTCATCTCTTCCGATGTGCTTTATTTCGGAGCCATTGATCACATATACACCGTCACCGTCGGTTCCGACATAAAGATTTCCGTCAGAATCCGATTCAACGGTAAGGAAAATGGTATTTTCCACACCATCATCCGAAGTGACGGTTTTAATTACCTTTTCGTTTTTGATCACCGCCAGTCCACCGTTAGTTCCTACCAAAACAGAACCGTCATCCGCGATGGCAGCACATCTTACCGAATTATCCGGAAGTCCGTCTTCTTCGGTGATCGTAGTCAATTTTCCGGAGGAATCCATATGAACAATACCCATTCCAGCCGAATATGTGCATATCCACAGATCATCATCCGTTCCCTCCAGAATGCATCTGATCCTGGCCGTTCCGAAATATTCCGATATATTTTTCTTGATCTGCTGATAATAGGGATTGATGATATGAAGTCCGGAATCGGTTCCTATATAAAGATTATTCTTATAATAGCAAGTAGTGTTAACCACTTCTTCTTCAAGTCCGGACAGTTCATAGAGATCGATAAAATTATTGGTTACAACCTTCATTACTCCCTGTCTTGAAGAAGCAAGCCAGAGATTGCCCTGATAATCCGACGTTATCATCTCTATGGCATTATGCATCGGTATATTTCTGAGCTCATGAAATCTTTGATCAATGTCCAGATATCCAACGGTGGAATTTGTCGCAACCCATATGCGTTCACATGCATAAGAAATACTGACTATACCCTTACCGAATGAAACATTGGTTTTTTTCATCCTTCCCGTAAGGTCTCCGAACATACCGTAATAAACGGTCCCTTCTTCGGTTCCGAAATAAACATATCCTTCGTTGCGGGGATCGGCAAAGATCGTCGTTATAGATTCATCTCCGATGTCATCACTTCTGTAGAAATGTTCAATCTCTTCGGAGCCAAGCATAAAGATGCTGCCGTTTTTGGTCACACCACATACATATCCGTCAGGAGTCGAGGTAAGTGTTGAGATGATCTCGTTATTGATCCTTTCATCATCAACAATTCTTAATATTCCGTTTCTGTCTATATAGGCCAATCCTGCCGTTGTTCCGATATAAATATTTCCGGCAGTATCCTCAGCGAAACTTCTTATCGACGAAGAAGGCAAACCGTCTTTATATGTGTAATGAGTACGGATATTGCGTTCTACTAAAACGACGCCATTGTCATTTGTACCGATCCATACTCTGCCCTTTGAATCTTCGAATATGGATCTTCCGCTTGTAAGGCCCTCGGATGAATCCAGCCTTTCAAAATTCAATCCGTCATATCTGATGATCCCGCTGTATCCGCCGATCCATACATAGCCGTCCCTTGTACCAAGAATACAATTGGCATCAGAGGTAGGAAGACCGTTTGTCGCATCATATAACTTCGCAGTATATCCTGCACCGTCAAGTTGTCCGGAAGCGGAATAACCTCCGCCTATCCGGCTTTCCGTCATTTCTTCGGACAGTGTCTCCGGCGAATGTATATTTGCGGCAAATACAGGTGCTGTGAATATTACCGAAGACATAAACACACCCGCGATTGCGGCTGCAAAACGTCTTCCTTTTTTTCTGTTGAATCCGATCATTAACGATTTCCTCCGTTAACTTTCCTGGTACTTCTTAAGTACAACCTTGATCTCGGGCATTGCATCCATAAATGCTTCAACTACTTTAGGATCAAACATCTTGCCGGAACCGTCGTTTATTATCTCAAGAGCTTTTTCTATGGAAAAAGCCGGCTTATATACTCTGGGTGAAGTAAGCGCATCAAATACATCTGCAACAGCCATGATCCTGGCGGCAAGCGGAATTACCTGACCATGAAGTTTCTCGGGGTATCCCTTACCATCCCAGCGTTCATGATGGTATGCAGCCATATTCCTTGCTTCCTTGAGGTAGTTTTCTCCGTTTACCGTATTGATAACTTTTTCGATAATCTCCTTGCCGTATATGGTATGAGTCTTCATGATCTCATACTCTTCATCGGTGAGTTTACCGGGCTTGTTCAAAACATTATCGGATATACTGATCTTGCCCACGTCATGAAGAGGCGCGGACTTAACAATATCCGACATGAATTTGGGTGTGAGTTTTTCGGAATAGTATCCCTTCTTTTTGAGAGACTCCGAAATGATCTTGACATATTCTGCTGTTTTGGCGATATGGGCACCCGTATCGGAATCCCTGTTTTCTACAAGATCCGCCATGGTGATTATCAGGCCGTTTTGCATTCTGTCCGAACTTTCGGCAAGATACCTTACGCTTCGCATCTGTTCCGTTGTTTCGGATGCCATCTTACAAAGCGAGTTGTACAGCTTCTCTATTTCATTGTTCGTTTGTATATCAAGCGATCTGAGCTTTCTGACCTTTTCATCGAGCGCTTTCTGATCGGATTCACCGATCGTAAAATCGCTGATTGCCTTAGCCATGCTTCCTATGGGATAGATCATATGATATTCGGACACCCACAGACCGTAGCCGAGTATAAGTGAGAAAAATCCCGAGAAAACGAGAATTGTTTTAAGCGCATATTTTCCGACATATTCGGAAGCATATGATAATGAGGCGTCGGCCCCCACATATCCCACCGTTACGCCATCAGAATTTCTAACGGGGCAATAGGACGAAATAACCCATCCGAACCTGTCGTTTGACTCGATGGGGTCAATAGCTTCACCCGCAAAAAGCTGAGGCAGATAAGGAATAAAGGCATCTTCGAATTCAACCAGTTCACCGTTTTCATATGCAGGATCATCTCCCGCATCCAGATCGATTATGAATACACAGCCCTCCTGCCTGATCTTGATAAGATACAGGTATTTAACTCCGGGAATGCTGTCCCTGATCCTGGTAAACTCTTCTTTGGTATCGTAATAACCGGGGGTATTCACTCCGCCCGTCAGGAAGGAATCCACCTTCTCGGGATCAACCACGGATGCAGCAAATTCCGCGGCATTTATTGCATTTTCCTTATAGTCTTCTTTCTTATCGTTGAAATACTGGGATATGTTTATTATGCTGAGGCCTATCGTAAGTGAGAATGCCGTAAGAAGGAGCATATAGGTCAGTCTTATTCTAAGAGAAGACTCATCTTTCTGCATACGGCCACGGATATCTTTGCACTCGGCTTTAGAAAGCGGCTTCTGTCTCCACTTGCTGTCAGCAATCTCTATTTTTATTTCCTCCGGAATAAACCACAATACCAGCATCGCAAGTGCAACGGAAACGGCTTTGTCGACCAGATTAAGACCGATATTTATGATCATGGAAAACAGGAAATAAGAAACCCCTTCTCCGCCCGAAAGAGTAGAGGCTGCGTTTGCCACGTCCCTGAACTGAGGGCCGCCCAGAAGAAGCCACTGAAAAATGGTGCCGAGAACGCCGGAAACACCGGCTATGGACAGTATAAGCCAGATAAAGTTTGCCTTCTTCTTGTGAAATTCATGTTTTATAAAATGTGATGTGCCCACGGCGATGATAACGCCGATAACCGTATAGTATACGGAAAAACTGTTGAACAGCGAACATAAAACATTAGTCAGGACAGCCGTTATCAGTCCGGGCAGCATCCCACCGAGTGCTGCAACAAATATGCTTCCGATGCAATCCAGATACAGCGGTATACCCGACATATCAGTCAGATACGCCAGAAGCACGTTGACCATTATTCCGCCAACGACCGCCACAAATCTATAAATGCTGTTTTTTTCGATTCTCAGCTTATTGATCTTCATCATTCCTCCGTACATACAAAAAATGCCCGGGCGTATTTTCTGCTAAAACAGCAAAAATCCGCCCCGGACATACTTTGATATCTGTCTATTCGGCATAACACAAAAAGCAATATTGAATTTCGAATCTATGGTACACATTCCCAGCTTCCCGCCTCAAAAACCGATCAATGCACACTACAAAATATTATAACACATTCTATAAATATCTTCATTGTGACAAAACGGTGTATTTTCGGCAAAAAGGCCGTATTTTGACAATAAGCCCCGGGCAAAAGAGCCCGGGGCTTGAAAATTAACATATATCTTCTTTTAAAACATCTATGATCGTGTCATTTTTGACCTTATTCATGCTCATCAGCATGCTTAATCCGATTACTCCGAAAACCGCTACGATAACGATGGGATACATAGGGTAATTTGGAACAAAAGCAAACAGATGCTCTTCCATTCGTGCATACATCAGGTAGCTGAGGAGTATCGAGACCGGGATTCCGAACAGGATAGCCTTAATTCCGTACAAAAATGTCTCAAGTCTTATCATCTTCCTGAATCCGCGCTCGTCCATTCCCACGGACCTGTACATCGCGAATTCTTTTCTCCTGAGGAGAATCCCCGTTGAGATGGTATTTACTATATTGGCTACGGCAATGAGAGTAAGCAGTGTGGTGAATCCGTACATGCTGACCTTTAGTATCAAAGTGATCGTATTCATGATCATAAGAGACTGGGTAAGATTCGAACAGCTATAGTACTCATACTTTCCTTCGGAAAACAATTTTTCTATGGCAGCTTCCACTGCATCTGCATCATCCGTCTCGATGCCGAACGACACTATAGGCCTGACATCCGGAAACACCTCTAAAGTGCTCCTTATTACTATAGATTCCGGCACAACAATTACTATGCTCTCTTTGGGAACAACCTCATAAACGTAGCTTCCGCCCTCATAGGGGATAAGATCTCCGACTTCCACCGCAGGGGGATTTCCCATAGGCTCGTCGTAGAAAAGAGACTGTCCGATGACGCTCTCATTAAATACAGGTTTATCACCCGGATTATGGAAATAGGAATTGATCAGAACTCCTCTTAAGACATCACCGAAATATTTGTCTTCCGACAATCCGTTTTTGGACAGAAGCTCTCTGAAATCATCGTCACTGATCACCAGAACTGCCATGGCACTTATGTCAAGACTCTTGTAATCATCGGTTCTGAACGAAGGATCCGTTATGGACGCATTGGCAAGTACAGTCTCTTCGACTTTTCCGTCAGGTCTGACCCTGGCTTTGAATTTGTAAGATATGAAATCACACATATATATATCTTTAACGCCTTCGATCCCGGCCAGATCTTCTGCCAGCATATCCTGTTGATCGTAATAGCAGGAGGCACTTACCTGATAAGGTGAGTCATAATCATATTTGTTTACCTTCTCAACACTTTCACAGAAATAGTCTATGGAAAGAAACAGGATGACCGATACGGTTATGGAAAAAGTAATAACCTTGGATTTTATTCCGTTTCTTTTGATGTTCTTAAGCGCAAGTTCTCCCTCATATCCGAGAATCTTACGAACAAGAGGATTTGTCCTGAGACTTCTCGCTTTAAATTTCACTGTATTTGTCTCTCTCAGCGCATCTATGGGCATTACCCTTGATGCCCTTACAGCAGGCGCAAGAAGTGATATCAGGATGGTAAAGCCGGAAATAGCGATCACCGCCAAATAAACCATGGGTGAATGGTAAAGCGGAATGCCTCCCTTCAAATTCGCTCCCTCATTAACCATTCCTGATGCCAATATTTTGGAACCCAGTACCAGAAGTGTTATCTTGCTTCCGATAATGCCTGCGAGTATTCCTAAAGGAATTCCGATGATCCCAAGGGTAAATCCCTCAAAATAAACCGAGAACCTTTTCTGTTTTCCCGTAGCCCCGACGCTGGCAAGCATTCCCAGATATCTCATTCTCTCCGCAAGAGACATTCCAAAGGAATTAACTATCAGCACCACTGAGGTAGCAACCACTATGCCAAGACCTATCAGCATCATGGAAAAGAAAGCTCCGAATCCTCCCATTCCTCTTCCAAAAGAAAAACAAGTTATAAAGTATTCTCGGTTCTTAGAATAATGTTCAATACCATATGAACTTACAATGTCATCAACCTGGGCATTTGCCGTATGGTCACATTTTTTAAGAGTAAACGCAACCTGTGTATTATCCAGCTCGGGAAAGTAATCCTCATCAAGACCGCGCAAAACATCATATCCCCTGGTAGGATAATTACCATGCGTGATTGCGGTAACGGTACAGGTTACGGTATCAATAGTTTCAAAAGACTCTTCTGAGCGATAATTACCGGCCCAATATATTATCTTGCCATCAATATCATAAGAGTATCTGTTTCCCTCTTCAAAGGTAATGGTATCCCCCACGGACAGGTTCAACCCGTTATCATCCAAAAACTCCTGCTCCACCGCAACTTCGGAAGACGATACGGGAAGAGTACCTTCGTATTCACAAGTCACTTTAGCATTTATATAATCTGCATCTCCGTGTACAACATTTCCTATCCTGAATCTTTCTTCGCCGTCAGTGCAAAGCCTGACAGCACTTATCGTAGGATCAGAGTCCATAATTCCCACAGATTCGATGCGAGGGTCATCTTTTAAAGAATGATATTGCTCTTCGGTAATTTTGTAGCATACCGTATGAAAATATCCGCTCAGATCCAACTCTACTTTACCGAAAAATTTAAATGCGGAAAACGCTCCGAGACAGATGGCAGATATCAAAGATGTTGCCATAACGATACCGAGGATCGTTACCACCGTTCGTTTCATATTTCCCCGTAGATGCCTCAGGGTAAGCTTGGCCATTATGTTCATACCGCACTCACCTCCACTCTGCCTGAGTCTTTAGTGATCCTTCCGTCCTCGATCGTGATGATGCGGTCCGCGGAAAGAGCGATCTTTTCATCATGGGTTATGATGATAACGGTCTGATTGTTCTCTTTGTTAAATTTCCTGAGAAGCGAAACTATCTCCTTACTGTTTTCACTGTCAAGATTTCCGGTAGGTTCATCCGCAAGAAGAAGTGCAGGATTATTCATAAGTGCCCTTCCTATGGATACTCTCTGCTGCTGTCCTCCGGACAGCTGATTGGGGAGATGCTTTAACCTTTCCTTAAGTCCGAGTTTTTCAAGAAGGTCCTTCAAGAGCTTTTTATCCGGCTTCTTACCGTCCAGAAGAAGCGGAAGTGTCATATTCTCTTCGACATTAAGGATCGGGATCAGATTATAAAACTGATAGATAAGGCCGATCTGTCTTCTTCTGAAGATTGCAAGTTTGGTTTCATCCAGCTTACTTATATCGGTGCCTGCGATATTGACCACACCGGAGGTAGGTACATCCACACCTCCCAGAATATGAAGCAGGGTCGATTTACCGGAGCCCGAAGGACCCACTATGGCAACAAACTCTCCCTGTTCCACTTCAAAAGAAACATTATCAAGAGCATCAACCTTTATCTCGTCTTTTCCATAGACCTTACAAAGGTTTTTAATCTCAAGTATTTTCATTCCAAAAACTCCTTTCTCAAACGCGCAGTATCTTACTGCCTGAGAACAGGTTAACAATATCACATTACAATACGGTGACTATTATTATTACAATTTTGTAATATTAGGGATTTGTTTTAATCGGTCAGATTATTGTCTTATAAAATCTCAGATTGAATGTACTTCCCTTGGGATCACTCTCCACAAGTATGTCACCGCGCTGGGAAGTCATGATGGTCTTGGCAAGTGCAAGTCCGATACCGACACTGTCCTTGGACGCGTTCTTGCCCTTATAGAATCTTTCAAAGATATGGGGAAGATCAGCCTCATCTATTCCGCATCCGGTATCGGATATGGTGATCTGGGTATAGAGATTCGTCTCGGATGTTTCGATCCCAAGCCTGCCGCCTTCATCCATATGCTCAATGCAATTTTTTATTATGTTCTGGATTGCTTCCAGAGTCCAGTTTTTATCGCACGAGATTGAAATATCCGGTCCCGATACGTTTTTTTCTATGTTCCTGAGTTCCATCTGTATCTCAAATGCCTTCAAAGCATCGGATACAAGAACGGAACTTTTTATTTCGTCTTTCTTGATAAGTGCAGTCCCGGCATCCAGCTTGGACAGTTTTAGTAAAGTCTGAATAAGCCAGTTCATTCTTCCAAGCTGACTAGACTGTGTTTTAAGAAACTCTTCTCTCTTTGCTTCATCATCCTCATTCAGCAAAATATCGTTCATCACCATCATGGAAGTGAGAGGCGTTTTTAATTGATGCGAAATATCCGCAATAGCATCCGCAAGCATCTTCTTATCATTCGCAAGAAGTTCTTTTTGAAATTTTAATGTGGTGGTCGCTTTATAGATATTGGTCTTTAGAATAGAAAGCTCTCCCTCTTCCTGATCCGTTATATCCGGAACATCATTACCCGAGAGAACCTTGGACAGATATGTATTAAGGTCGTCTATATCCCTGTATCTTTTTACCGTATACAATGCGAAAACAGTGCATAATATTATCCCGGCCAAAAGCACTATGCAGCCTGCCACAGGTCCGCATAAGAAAAAAACTGCTGTAGCAGATAATGCGGTTACAATACAGGCGATAATTATCATCTTTAAAAAACCGTTATTCCTGATCATATCAAACCTTTATTTCTCGATCATATATCCCATTCCGCGAACCGTTTTGATGATCTTCGGATCTGCGGGATCTTCCTCTATCTTATCCCTGAGTCTTTTGATGTATACGGTAAGCGTATTGTCGTTAACAAACTCTCCGCTTACATCCCACATATCCTCCAGAAGTTTATTTCTGGACATGACTATTCCTCTGTTTCCGACAAAATCAAGAAGCAATCTGTATTCAAGCGCGGTAAGTTCTATGTGCTTTTCTTTTCCGCTTTCCTTATCGGACAGATATACCTTAGCTTCCGCTGTATTGATGATCATATTTTCGATTTTGATGGTGTTGTCCGCAGTCGCAGAAAGATCCTTCGATCTTCCGCTTCTTCGAAGCACGGTTTTCACCCTGGCCATCAGTTCTCCGACTCTGAACGGTTTGCAGATATAATCATCTGCTCCCATCTCGAGTCCCATTACCACATTGACCTCCGCGTCACTTGCTGTCAGAAATATCACCGGAACGTCTTCTTTTTCTTTGATGAATTTGCATACATCATATCCGTTCCCGTCGGGAAGATTGATATCGAGAATACACAGATCATATTCACCTGTTTTCCATGCATTAAGGGCATCTGCTTTCGACTTGTAGAGGCAGGCCGAATATCTCTCTTTTTCCAGAGAATACTTAAGCCCCATTCCGATGGCATCATCATCTTCAACCAAAAATACTTTCATATAAACTCCTAATTTGTGACAGCAAGGACGCTTCATTTTTGTCACCCGGTGACAAAAATGAAGCGTCCACACCGTTACGTCCCAATTGTCATCCGGTCATCAATATTTTATAACAGTAAGATCGCTCATATCCAAATCCTCAACATGTCTTGCAGGCTTGGCAAGAGGGAGTTCTTTTCCGGATCTGATAAACACGAGTACCTCATTAAGATCAGCTTGTATGTAATGATCTCCCTTTTCAAGAATTTCGGTATCATAGTCCGAATAGCTTCTGAATCTGATCATCCTCATATTCTCAGGAAGATATACATACCTGCCTGTTGCATTCTGCTCGTGCACGGGCGCGATCATGATGCTGTCACCCACAAGGAGCTGATCCTCAACTTCCCTGCACCTGTCATCACCTCTGTAATCAAACCACAGAGGTTTCATGTACATATCATTATTTTCGGCGGCATTCATAAATGCATTGCTTATGTAAGGAACAAGAGCATATCTGAGCTCTACCAGATTCTTGAAATCAGCTTTTCTGTTAAAGCGGTATAACTCCTGATCCCTTGTTCCGATTGCGGAATGATTTCTGAAAAGAGGAGTAAAGATTCCAAACTCCACCCATCTCATCATCAGGTCTTCGGTTGTATTTCCGCCGAATCCGCCTATATCTGCGCCTGCAAACAAAAATCCGTTCATGCTGAGTGCGGGCATCATCTGAATATTTAAGAGAAGATGACTCCACCTTGCCATATTGTCACCGGTCCATATACCGCCGTATCTGTGCATTCCGGTATATGAAGCTCTGGAGAATAGAAGTATCTTCTTATCGGGAGCAAGTCTTTTGAATGCCTCCGATGCAGATCTTGTCATATTAACACTGTAGAGATTATGAACTTTGTCGTGTCTGACTTTCCTGCCGTCCAGGTTATGATAGAAGCTTCTGTAATCTTCGGGATTATTATCTATCGATCCCAATACATCCTTGAATTCAAAGAATCCCCAGATATCAAGTTCTTTCTTTTCAAGCTCTTTAACATGTTCGAACACTTTGGCAAGATGATCCTCGGAATAGAAGATGGCAGGCTCGTTCATATCGTTCCAAAAGCCTTCCAGTCCCGCATCCAGAAATACCTTGTAATTGTCACCGAACCATTTTCTGACATCTGAATTTAGGAAATCAGGGAAATGAACCTTGCCGGGCCATACGGCTGCTACCAGATCTTTTCCGTCTTCTTTTTTACAATAGTATCCCTTTTCCTTGCCCTCTTCATAAATATCGTAGCCTTCTTCGATCTTTACACCGGGATCCACATTAGGAACAAGGCGGATGCCTTCCGCCTTCATTTCCTTGACGAATTCAGGGAAATCGGGGAATCTTTCAGGGTTAATGGTAAAGACCTTGAAATCCTGCATGTAATCTATATCCATGTAGATCATATCAAGAGGAATTCCAAGTTCTTTGTAACGCGCTGCAACTTCTCTGATGTCATCTGCAGTCTTATATCCCCATCTGCTCTGTCCGTATCCGAAAGCCCACATGGGAGGAGTGTAGCTCTTTCCGATGAGTGCTCTGAACTCACGTACGATATCGAGTGGAGTCTCCCCGTCAATTACATAAAAGGTTGTGTCGTTAAATTCCGGATGAATTGTCATGACATTCATGTCGGTATATCCGATGTCAAAAGTCACGCTTCCGGGATTGTCTATGAATACACCAAAACAATCCTTACCGTCATCAACAATAAGGAAGTTTTGTGAAGCATATAATGATGTTTTGTTTTCATCATGGGAAGGATCGTCAGAATTGTTGCTTACATAGATCCACCCTCTTTTATTGATACCGCGGATGGATTCACCGAGTCCGAATACCATGTCCTTTTCTTTAAGATCATAACTGAATGTTTCGGTATTACTGTCGAAAGAGAATCTTTCAGGGATGCCGTCTGTTTTCCCCAAGTTCAAGACGACAGCCCCCGTATCATAGGGCAATCCGAATTCATATTTCCTGATGCGATCTGTCATGTTATAAGCCTCCAAAAATACATTTTGTACGGAGTATATCCGATTTGCGATTAGTATACCGCTTCGGATTTTCACTTACAACAGATTATGTACTTTCGTATCGGCAACAATAGGCTTCGTTATATTTTTTCTTTTTCAATTTCACTTATGAAATATTGGAAAAGTGTATAGATAAATATTTAGAAGAACTTACGATTCATTGTAAGAACGGACCGCAGATAAAGCTAAAAAAAAGATGCTCTCCCCGGAATGTTTTCTTACATGGAAGAAAACAAAGAACTCTACGGCCTCTTGTACAAAAATGATAAGGCCGGAATCTTTCGCAGCAAACTTCACGAGATCATAAGTGCTCAGCTAGATGCCGCATTTAACAAATTCCCCAAGGAAATGGTTGCGTCCAAAGATATCACGACACAGTTTCTTTCCAACGGTTTTCCGGGTGTGACGGAATGGTGGCTCAGAGAATCATTTCCGTACACCTCAGAAGAAATGGCCTCCCACCTGTTTACGCTGTTTAAGCCTTATACCAAGTATCAGAAATGAGCATGATTAAATAATCGAATAAGCATCTAATCCTGTAAATCCGTGAGCTTTCGATGCCTTTTCGCATGCTTGCCTATCCCAAAAGCATCAATTTCCGAGGATTTGCGAACGTTCGATGCCTTTTCCTGCTCCGGCCATCTCTAAAAGCATCAACTTCTGAGGATTTGCGAGCTTTCGATGCCTTTTCCCGCTCCGGCCATCTCTAAAAGCATCAACTTCTGAGGATTTGCGAGCTTTCGATGCTTCTTCGCTTGCGTCGCCACCCAAAAGGCATCGATTTCTGCAGATTCACCGGCTTTCGATGCTTCTTCACTTACTTCCCTATCCAAAAAGCATCGATTTCCGTAGATTTGCTAGCTTTCGATGCCGCGAAGATTTGGGCAGACAAAAATAGCATCAATTCTTTCTTGCTATCGCAGTAAACTCTCCCGGAAGTTTCTCGTTTTCCCACGAGGGATGCTCATCAAACCTCTCCAGGGTAAATCCGTTCCTGATGATAGAATTGATGATCTCGCTGATAGTGTACTTCCTATAATGGCACTTCGGAATCTGCTTTCTGATCTCCTCATCGTAAAATCTTGCGTGCGCCATCTCTCCTTCAAAGATGTCTGTGGAGAAATAACTCATGGTAGGTTGCTGAAGCCCCAGGATATCCGAGATCTTGGTGAACGGGTGAAAGTCGCTGCAGATCATCTTCCCACCGGGTTTAAGCAGTCCGTTCATAACATTCATGAAAGCATCTATGTCATGAAAATAATGAAGGATCCCGCCCTCCATAAATACCACGTCAAAGAAACCGGCGTACTTGTCCATGTCTATTTTCATGATATCGCAGACTTCAAATCCGATCTTTACGCCCGCAGCCTCAGCTGTTTCCACAGCGTATTTCTTATTATCTTCGGAAATGTCAAAGACCGTAACATCCGCTCCAAGCAGCGCAAGAGGTACTGCTTTCTTTCCGCATGAACCGCATATATTTGCAATCCTTACTCCGTCGAAGGAATCAAAATAAACCGCATGCTGTTTAAGCATTCTCTTAGGATCTTCCATATCCTTGGCGGCTCTTTCCGCAGGCGTTCCGGCAGTTCTTACCCAGAAATCGTAAGCGTCAAATTCCCAGGCTTTCTTATGCTGCATGCTGTAGTCTTCCATCTACTTCCTCCGCCTAATGTCAAAAAATCCTCTGTTCCCTTATCTGATTCTCTGTAACTGCTTTCCGAAATTATTCATATAGTAATCATACTCTTTGTTCCTTGCAAAAATAAACGCACTGTATGCATTCTTTTTTTCATTTCGTAAAAGTGAAAGATGATCGCTTCCGCACAAAACACTGAATCTGTGATTCTCAAATAATATAATGAGCGGAGCATTCGCAGAAGAGTCTGCTTCGGAGGTTTTCTTTTCCTGACCGGGATCGTCTATCAGGCGAAGCGGGATCTTCACTAGTTCGGACATGAAAAACTCCGACTCATCGGGCATTTCCACACCATCATTTTCCAGGTAAATTCTCACCCACTCTTCTCCTATACCTGCATTTGAGTACTGCTCGGCCGAATGAATAGTGGGAGAATACTCCGGAAGATTTATCTTCTTACCGTACACGATCTTTTTTACCGATTCAGGTGAAAGGAAAAACATCTCCGCAAGTTCTATTATCGAAGCACCTGCAGAATACCTGCTACAGATACTCATATTTCTTTTATTCAGTTTTTCTCTGTATCCGGATGCTTCTCCCCAGCCCTTTGTTTTTTCGCACTTGGGTATATAAATAGCTTTTCCATCCACATACTTTTGCACTTCTTTCAAAAGGCTTGCAGGGAGAATATCCTTGGCATTTTCATATTTCATTTTTGATCAGACCAGTTTGTTCATACGCTCTTCCAATTCATTTATGGACCTTGTAATGGACTCGCAGGATTCCAGATCGTCAATGGAAGCATGCCACATGAGTGTATGAAGTCCCTTAAAATACGCCATGCACAGAAAGCGTTCCTTAAAGTTTTTTATCTC
>JAEEGK010006489.1_pt1 | contig 28166 bp, 25 predicted proteins | sample 8958771 | NCBI WGS metagenome assembly JAEEGK01 (sample SAMN16246547, study PRJNA631951) | gut metagenome | biome: gut microbiome; feature: rumen; material: SC-attached | host: Bos | place: Iran: Karaj | collected 2018-10 | reverse complement strand
TTCGGCGGATACACTCTTTAAATTGTCCTTGGGGATTACGACGCGTGTGAATCCGAGGCGGGCGGCTTCGCGGATACGCTGCTCGCAGTGGCTGACACTGCGTATCTCCCCTGCGAGCCCTATTTCGCCGAATGCGAGGACATCCTCGCGCACGACGGTGTCTTTCAGGCTTGAAACAAGAGCCAGAGCCACCGAGAGGTCTGCAGCGGGCTCAAAGAGTTTCAGGCCGCCTACTACGTTCAGGTATACATCCATATTGGCGAAATAGTAGCCGCCCCGCTTTTCGAGAACAGCGAGGATCATATTGATTCGGTTGAAATCGAAACCGTTGGACATTCTTCTGGGCTGTCCGAAGCTTGTGGGAGTGACAAGACCCTGTACTTCGGCAAGAATCGGCCTTGAACCCTCCATAGCGCAGGCTACGCAGCTTCCCGAGGAGTTTTTCGGCCTTCCCTCGAGCATCATCATGCTCGGGTTCTCAACCTGTCTGAGGCCGTTGTCGAGCATTTCAAAGACACCTATCTCATTTGTGGAGCCGAAACGGTTCTTGACGGCTCTGAGAATCCTGTATGAGAAGTTTCTCTCGCCTTCAATATAGAGGACTGCGTCAACGATATGCTCAAGTACCTTGGGACCGGCAATATTGCCGTCCTTGTTTACATGACCGACCACGATGACGGGTATATCAAAGTCCTTAGCGGTACGCATGATAAAGTTTGTTGACTCACGGACCTGGGTCACGCTTCCGCTTGAAGATGAGAGCTCGGGAAGCATGACTGTCTGAATTGAGTCAATTATGACAAGATCGGGCTTGTCGGTCTTTATATGTTCGCAGATAATCTCCACATCTGTTTCAGCCATGACAAAAAGGTTCGGCGAAGTGACTCCGAGCCTGTCGGCGCGGAGTTTTATCTGGTGAGCCGATTCCTCACCGGAGACATAGAGAATCTTCAGCGTCTCACCGAGATGCTGACATACCTGAAGTAGTATTGTACTCTTGCCTATTCCGGGATCACCCGAGAGCAGCACGAGCGAGCCCTTTACTATGCCGCCGCCCAGTACTCTGTCAAACTCGGAAATGCCCGTCTTGTAGCGGTGCTCGCCATCAGCTTTTATGTCCGAAATCTGCTGAGCGAGACCGCGCCTGCCCGAGTTTGAGCGAAGCTTCGCAACGGATGCGGGTTCGTCTGCTATGACACGTTCTTCAAACGTGTCCCACTCCCCGCACTGCGGGCAGCGGCCGTACCACTTGGGGTTTTCATATCCGCATGAATTGCATACAAAAAGCGTTTTTGATTTGTTCGCCATCGTTTTCTTTCCTTAAAGTTAAGGCAGCAGTTGACTGCTGCCTTTTAATCAGAAGAGGTTCGGACGGAATGCGTATTTCTTGTCCTTGATCTTTATCTCATTTGAGAGAACTCCGCTCTCCTTGTCGGCAAAGTAGGATGACTTTGCGGGAACGACAAAGGTGAGACCGTCCTCAATAAGTTCGATTGTAAGGTCATTCGTTCTGTGGCATTCGCCGTCTATGTTGGTGTGATTGTTTTTCATCTTGTTGTCATGGATGACAATCTTCTTGCCGCGGATGTACTTGCAGTACTTGCAGTGAGTATGTGTGTCCTCATTGTTCTGCCAGTCAAACATCATAATGAAGAACATGATAATCCAGGGCATTTTCTTTTCCATGAGAACGCAGTCCATGATATGGTCATCGGGCATTGCATAAGGAGCAACCTTTATGCCCGAGCCGTACCAGCGTGAGTTACAGCCTACGGCAAATACATATTTACCGTTGTAGGAATTGTCATCTATTGTGATGTTGAAGTTGTTGTAAACCTTCGAGAACATGCAGTAGAGGCCGCCGAGGTAGTATGAGAGATGTCCGGCAACACCGGGAAGTTTCTTCATCTGTCCCTGAACGGCGCAGGCATCGGCATCAAAACCGAGTGAAGCCTGATTGATTGCTATCTCCTCAACACCCTTGTCATCCGTGCACTTCAGGCAGTCCATGGGGATTGCCTTGCCGTCTATCTGTCCCTCAATGTCAAGAAAAACAACGAGTTCGCCGAAGAGACGTGTCCAGTCATTGCCCGAGCCGAGAGGAACAACGGCAACTTCAGCGTTCTTATGGCCGTAAGCACCGTTTACAACCTCATAGAGGGTACCGTCACCACCGCAGGCATAAAAACGCGCGGGCTTGCCCTCAGAGGCGATTTTTTTGACATACTGGATGCCGTCGCCGGGTGCCTTTGTGTAATAGATTTCATACTCAACGCCTTTTTTCTCGCAGGCGGGAATTATCGTATCCTTGACAAAGTTGCCCTTGAGGCCTTTTCCGGCTGTGGGATTAACCACAAAATAGTGTTTAAGAGTTGCCATATAAAAATTCTCCTCTCTCATTATTTAAAATACATATACACTTGACATTTTATCATACCATTATAGAGTTTTCTACGTTTATCAGCCGATTTGCCGAAATATTTTTCAAAGTCTTCACAGGGCGTGATGATGTGATAAGCCCATCCTCTCTCCCTCGTGAATTTCCTGCCCATAAGCTTGTAGAGCTCGTTTACTTCAGCAGGATTCATGAGCCTTTCGCCGTACGGAGGATTGCAGATTACGGTACCCTTTTCCGTCTTTCTCTCCCAGTCGGCAAGATCTGCGACTTCAAAGGTTATGTGCTTGTCCACTCCCGCTCTTTTTGCATTTTCTTTTGCCGTCTCTATTGCGGCGGGGTCAATGTCGGAGGCGAATGCCCGAAATTCGCTGTCCCTGTCTATGAGGTCCAGAGCGCGTGTGCGCTCGTCAGCCCATATTTCAGGCGGGACATTGGCAAATTTCTCGGCCGCGAAACTCCGCCTGATTCCCGGCGCGATACCCATTGCCATCAAAGCGCCCTCGATGGCAATCGTGCCGGAACCGCAGAGCGGATCGTAGAGTGTATGGTAAGGGCGCAGACGCGCCAGAGTGCACAGTGACGCGGCCAGCGTCTCCTTTATGGGCGCGTCATTTGCCGCGAGCCTGTATCCGCGTTTATGAAGACCGGCGCCCGACGTGTCAATCGTCAATGTCACGAGGTCCTTCATAATCGAGAATTCTATTGCGTACTTCGCGCCGGTCTCTTCAAACCAGCTGATTCCGTACTTTGATTTAAGTCTCTCGACAACTGCCTTCTTGATTATTGACTGACAGTCTGAGATTGAGAAAAGCTGTGAGTTTCTTGAATAGCCGCCCTTGATGGGGAATTCGTCGTCCCTGCCAATCCATTCTTCCCAGGGCAGGGCCTTTGTCTTTTCAAAGAGTTCTTCGAAGCTGCGCGCTTCAAAACTGCCGACGACAATCTGGATACGCTCCGCGTGCCGCAGGCAGATGTTTGCGCGCGCCAGCATGTGCTCATCGCCCGTGAAAAACACCCTGGCATTCTCGCAGGCTACATCGCCCGCGCCTATAGCTTTAAGTTCATCGGCAATCAGTGCCTCAAGCCCCATAAGACATGGGACGGCAAATTTAATATCCATACTCATCTCTCTTAAAAAAATATGCAGAGTGTGCGAGTCACTCTGCATTATTGTTTATCTTCGAGCGCCGCTGCGCTTTCCGTAACCCGAGTGCTTTGTGTCGGTTGAGCGTTTAAGGTCAGCCATCTTCTCGTCGGAAGAGGTCTTCCACTTGCTCATCATCTCTTCAAAGCTCATGTTATCGGGATCATATTTCTGTTTCTGTCCCTGCCAGACGTTGGGAGCGGACTGTCTCTGCGGTCTTGACGGCCGCTCTTTCTTTTCCGGGTCCCCGTCCGCCTGTTTTATAGACAGGGCTATTTTTCCTTTTTCATCAATGTTGATGACCTTGACCCTGATATCCTGACCCACCTCAAGGTAGTCAGCAATATCGTTGACATAGGTCGATGCGACCTCCGAGATATGAACCATTCCGGTTGCTCCCTCGCCGAGATCAACAAATGCTCCGAATTTGGTAAGGCCTGTTACCTTACCGTCAAGAATCATGCCGGTTTCCGGTGCCATATAGTGATAAAACCCTCCAAAGGTCAATTACCCGAAGAGATGTCGTAATAGACCCTCTCTCCCGGAAGAACATAACCCAGGACATCCCGGGCTATTCTCTCTATGTAAGCCGAATCGTCACCGTCAGAAAGAACGCTTTGGAGTTCATCATTCTTCTCCTGCTTCTCAGCGAGAACCTGCTGAGCCTGCGCCACCTGCTGTGCCTTTTCGCTCTTCTCCATCTGAAGCGATACAAGGGAGATAACGAAATAACCGATTACGGCAATAATGGCGAGAGTCAGGAAGAAACTGGTAGACCTCTTTTTCTTTTCGGTTCCCTTTTGAGTGTTCTGCTCAGCCAAGTTATCACCTCCGTTGATTTCTTTCCCCTATTCAATGTAATTATATAATGAAAATTTGAGTGAATACAAGAGTTTTTTATTACATAGGGCGATACATTTCGCCCGCGTTCTCCTTGGTGGCATGTTCTTTGACGTCAACCACCTGAACCTTTATTGTCTTCTCGCCCATTTTAATCTCTATGACATCGTTTTCCTTGACATCATATGAAGCGCGGGCGACCTTGCCGTTGACACTGACATGACCTGCATCGCAGAGATCATTGGCAACGGTTCTGCGCTTAATTATTCTTGAGACTTTGAGATACTTGTCAAGTCGCATAAAACACCTCATAAAAACCGGGAGAGGCATTGCGCCTCTCCCTTGTGATAAAACTATTTATCTTACGGCGTCCTTGAGACCCTTGCCTGCCTTGAAAGCGGGAAGCTTGGAAGCGGGAATTGTCATCGGGAGACCTGTCTTCGGGTTGTGGCCCTGCTTCTTAGCGCGTTTTCTTACTTCGAATGTACCGAAGCCAACGAGCTGAACCTTGTTGCCCTTCTTGAGAGCCTTTGTGATGTTAGCTGTAACAGCGTTAACTGCTGCTTCAGCGTCTTTCTTGGAGAGGTTAGCATCTTTTGCTACTGCTGCAATAAGTTCAGATTTGTTCATTTTTAGTCCTCCATTAAAAAAATTCTAAATGTTTTGGTTCGGCAAACCACAAAATATTGTGGATACCAAATGTCCGAACTACAATTGACATATTAACCCAAAACTTTCAGTTTTTCAAGTACTTTCGCGATTTTTTGGCCTTTTGGAAGAGATAAAATGTAACTTTTTGTAAGAACTTTGAAAAGCATTAGTGAAATTAGCCAAACAAAGATGGCCGCGATTAGTGAAACTATACAAACCAAACCGCTCGCCAGATAAGGCGTAAAGAGGTAAACAGAAAGGAAACTTGCCCCTCCTGCAAGGGTTCCGACTATTATCGGCTTGATCAGACAGTCCGTCCAATCCAGTTTACAACCTGTAACTTTCAGAAGAACCAGAAGGTTGTTCAGCACTATGACGATATAGCAGAGCACAGTGCCGATAGGTGCACCTTTGATGTTGATTTCCGGATTGCCTACCAGGACAAAATTGCAGATGATCTTGACAGTCGCGCCGACAAGCAGCGATTTTACGGGTACATCTGCCCTGCCGACTGCCTGAAGCATATTGTTAATCGGTGTAGATACCGCAAGGAACAGCGCAAAGCCGCCGAAAATCGCGACATAAGGCGCGGAGATATCAACTGTTTTGCTTAAAGGATAAAGTACGCGAAGCATGGGAAGCGAAATAGCTGCCATGACAAAGCCCGCCGGTACGGCAAGGAGCGTAGCTGTTTTAATTACGGTCCTTATGGCTCCCTGCATCTTCTCGTGATCCGAAGTGGAATATGCGGCGGCAAGCACCGGTATGGCGCTTACACCGAGCGTCATGATGACAGTGGGAATCAGGTTGCGGAAGTCGAGCGCGACGCCGTAGCAGCCGTAGAGGAAGTCTTTGATATCCTCTGTTGCAATACCCATGTCGTCTATGACGGGGTACATGCCGCGAATAATTCCTTCCCCGACCGCCACTGCATGTTTAAGTCTGCTCTGAACAGTAGTGGTATCTATAAAATTGGTAATGTTTAAAACCAGTGCCGATGTGGCAATGGGTATAACCGTATTTATAAGAGTTTTAACGAGTTTTCCGGTCTCCTCGGGCTCGGGTGAGCCGAGCAGTTCTTCCTCCGTTATACCGTCACCGCGTGAGTGATAGACAACGAAACAGAAGAACAGAGCCAGGAGCGTTCCGACAGTGACGCCGAATATGGCCGCAGCTGCAGAATAAGGCGCAACGGCATTTATGACATCAGCCTTTGTCTCACACGGTATGCCGAAAGCAGTGCCGTGTGCGCGATACTCATTAAGTCCCCTGTTCAGCACAAGCTGCGAGAGCAGAATGCCGAAGAAGAGCTTACCTATGCACTCGAACACCTGGGAATAACCGGTCACGCGCATATTGCGCAGGCCTTCATAATAGCCCCTGTAGGTCGACATGACGCAACAGATGAATATTGACGGCCCGATAGCGAGAATGCTGTAGAAAGCCTTGGGAGAACCTACCAGGTAATGTGAGAAAGGATAAGCGAGACCGAGAATCAGCAATGTGCCGACTATACCGGTGACAAGGAAGACTCGCTTCGCTGCATCCCTGACCTTTCTTACCTCTTTATACCTTCCCGTCGCCATGCGCTCGGAAATCATCTTTGAGACCGCCACAGGCAGTCCTGCCATTGAAATGGCGTAGATCGGTGTGTAGAGTTCGTATGCAGTTGTAAAGTATCCGCGGCCTATCTCTCCGATGATATAGGTTATCGGTATTTTATAGAAAATATTGATGACGTGAACGAGAACAGTCGTCATCATCAGTATCATGGCGCCGCGAAGAAGGGATTGTCCCTGTTGTTTCTTCTCTTCCAAGTCGCACCTCCTACCCTACGAATTCACGGAGGAGCGAGCTCTTGGGAATTATGTCCTTGCCGAGGCTTGTCACCTTTTCAAGGCGCTTTTTGAGCTCTTCCGCATATTTGTAATACTCGCTGTCAGGTGCAACATCGGCAAAGAGTTTCAGAAGAATATCCTTGTAGATGCACATCTCATAAGGATGAAGCGAGTTTATCTGATAATCGGCAAGATCTATGAGGGGTACGAGGTATTTGTCCTCCCCCTCAAGTACCTTATTCCACATGGAAAAGGTCAGGTCTACCGGAGCGTTTCTGAAGTTGTTGTCACGTATTGTGCGGCGTAAGAAACGCACGTCACGTCTTCCGAACAACACGGAACCGTCCTCGTCAAGAATATCGGAGCGGGTTGAAGCGTAGATCCTGAGAATACAGTCGCTGTCAATTCCCTCCGTGAATATCGGGTTTATGGCATGAAGTCCTTCAATGATAACTACATCGCCCTTGTCGAGATGGAGTTTAAAGACGTTGTCAGTACGTTTACCGGAGCCGAAGTCAAAATACGGGAGCATGGTCTCACCGTTCTCTATGAGCTCCCTGAGAGTCTTCTGTATGAGTTCCAGGTCCAGGGCCGATACGACCTCAAAATCGCGCTGTCCGTCCGGTCCGGGCTCGATATCGTCGCGGTTTCTGTAGAAGTCATCGAGAGAAATGACGTTCGCGTCACATCCTTCTTTCTGAAACAGACGTGCAAGCATGTTCGCACCGGTAGTCTTTCCGGAAGAACTTGGTCCGGAGAGAAGAATTATCTTGTTATCTCCGGGGCGCGCGATAATTTCACGCATAATCTGCTGAAGACTTGCGGAATAGGCGCGTTCACACTTGCTGACATATTCAATTGGATTTGTGATGACCTCTTTATTGACCATCTTCTGGTAAACTATGCTGTCCATAAAATATTTTTACCGCTTTCTTTCGGTTAATCTGCTCAGCGAAATTCTGATTATATTCAAATGGGTATTTGAAATTGAAGACACGCTCAATTTCATCACCCGCAGGTTCTTTGAGTTTGGTGACGGCACCGGCGCCGCAGGCAAGAATCGTGTGGCACTCCTCCATCATGAAGATGTTGTATGCCGACTCAAAACCCGGCCTGCACCAGCCCACATTTTCAAGGTTTCCGACAGACTTCGCCTGACGGTACATGTAATAAGGGATGTAGCCGTTCTCATAAAGTGAGTCGTTCGCGAAATCCACCATGCGCGCAATATCGCGCGTGGCCGAGAAGAGCCCGTTTTCATAGGAGAGGTCCGAAGAGCGCTTGTAGGCAAGCGTATGGACCGTTATGCTCTCCGGCGAAAGCTTAATCAGCTCTTCGAGGCTGTATTTGAAGCCCTCAAAATCATCGGCGGGAAGGCCCGCGATAAGGTCCATATTAATGTTTGCAAAGCCCTGGCGGCGGGCGTCATTGAAAACATCAATGACATCCTGCGCCGTGTGGCGTCTGCCGACCGCCGCAAGCACACCGTCGACCATTGTCTGCGGATTTATGCTGATACGGTCAACACCGCCTTCGCGGCAGGCTGCAAGCTTCTCGGAAGTGATGGTGTCCGGCCTGCCTGCTTCGAAGGTGAGCTCAAGGCAGTCACTCATGTCAAAACCGTCTCTCACGGTTTTGAGCAGCAGCGCGGTCTGCTCCGCGCTCAGTGTCGACGGTGTTCCGCCGCCTACATATGCAGAGCGCATTTTAATACCGCATTCATCTGCAATCTGCGCAGTGTATTTTATCTCTTCGAGGAGATTTTCAAAATATGGTACAAATGCCTTCCCTGCCGTCGGCGTGTTCATGGCACTCGAGACAAACGAGCAATATGAGCAGCGCGTCGGACAGAAGGGTATCGAGATGTAAAGACTGAAAGATTCGGGGTTTGAAAACCCCATGATTCTGTTCTCCGCAAGACCGACGGAATGAGCGAGTTTCACCTTCTTCGGGCTTACGAGGAAACAGTTTTCAAAATATGAGATTCCCTCCTCTTCTCCCTTTTCGGAGATGAGACGAAGGAGGAGTTTTGAGGGACGTATTCCCGTAAGTATGCCCCAACCGAGGTCAAGGCCGGTGACTTCTGAGAGGACCCTGTAAAGCAGCTGCGCGCAGCGAAGCTCCGTGCTGTCGGCAGAGTCCGCAAGGGACCTGTCGTTGAAATTTCCGCTGTCCGAGAGTTTACAGACGGTCTCCCCGTCTTTTTCAAAGAAGACCGTGACGGTTGTCACGTCCTCCCCGACGACTTCGACCGTCACTTTCTCTGCGGCTCCGAGCGCCTCGTCGCCGGGCTTTGACCCGTCCTTGAGCAACCCGTCAATCAGTACGGTCACATGCTCTTCCGGGAAGAAACAGGAAGTCAGTTTCTCAAGTTCATAAGCATAAGAATTTCCGTTTACAGCAAGGACCATTCTATCTTCCTCATGAAACGATTTGTCTTTCGTTCGGCATCAAGCGTGGTTGATATACCGTGTCCGGGACAGACAATATAGTCACCGTTCAATTTGCCGAGTTTCTGGATTGAGTTGTGCATGTCGGCAAGGTTGCCGCGGAAGAGGTCCGTTCTTCCGCAGGTGCGGCAGAACAGAGTGTCTCCGGAAAACATGATATTGTCAAACAGATAGCATATGCTGCCCGGAGTATGTCCCGGTGTTGATACCGCTTTTACCTCTATGGGACCGAAATAAAAAGTATCTCCGTCCTTTACGGTCTTGTCGGCGTGCATGGGATGCTGTTCAAAGCCCTGATCGGCCGCAAGTGAACAGTGCGGATTCATGAGACAGATTTCATCATCGTCGCCTATAACCACAATGGCATCCGGATATTTCTGTTTAAGGTCATACACTCCGAGAATATGGTCCGAGTGGCCGTGCGTGAGAATTATAAACTGAAGTTTTGTCATGCCGGAGTTCGCTATGGCGGCCAGGAGTTCATCCGTGCAGAGTGCAGGATCTATAACCGCTCCGAGTCCCGACTGTTCCTCAAGGACTACGTAGCAGTTTGTCTCAATGGGTCCCAAAACAATTTTTGTAACTTTCATACTCAGACTCCGGTTCTCTCTACGGCGAGTACGCCGTCGATTTTCTTCAGGAATTTGGTAACATTGTTGAAGTGTTCAACACCGTTTACGGCAATTGTCATTGTAAGTACCTTTGTACCGTCCTTCTGATCCCTCGTGGATATGGAACGGATATCGACGTGCATGGAAGCAAGGGTCGTGGAAACATCTGCCATGAGTCCTATACGGGAGATACAGTAGATGTTGAGTGTGGCGTTGAACTCCTCTTTGAGGTTCTTGTCCCAGTATACTTTTATCCACCTGTCGGGTTCGGGTGCATCAGCCAGGTTTTCCGGCACGTTACTGCAGTCCCTCTTGTGGACCGAGACGCCGTGTCCGCGCGTGACGAAGCCTATTATTTCATCACCGGGGAGCGGGTTGCAGCACTTGGCGAGTTTTACGAGACAGTTGTCTATGCCCTCCACCACGATTCCTTCGGAGCTCGTGACATGGTGGGGCGTACCGGTGACCTTTATCTCGTCACGCGGCGTCTCGGAGGCTTTCAGAATCCTCGTATACTCGTCCTTCATAAAAGGCATGAGCTTTTCGACGGATATGCTGCCGTAACCTATGGCGGCAAAGAACTCATCGGGCTCCTCAAAGCCCTTCTTGGACGCCAGGGTCTTTACAAATTCGTCAAGTTCCTCGTCGAAGAGGCGGATATTGTTCTTACGGAGTTCTTTATCAAACTGATCCTTGCCCTCAACAATGTTTTCCGCGCGGCGTTCCCTCTTGAACCAGCCGCGGATTTTCGTGCGCGCGCTCGAGGTTGTGACTATCTTGAGCCAGTCGCGCGAAGGGCCCTTGTTCGGATCATTTGAGCGAAGGATTTCGACTATCTGGCCCGTCTTGACCTGATAGTCAATCGGCACGATACGGCCGTCGACCTTCGCGCCCGTCATCTTGTGACCTACCTGCGTATGAATTGCATAGGCAAAGTCAATAACGGTTGAACCGTAAGGTATATTAATGACATCACCCTTAGGTGTGAATACAAATACATCGTCGGGGATGAAGTCCGTCTTAAGTGTGGTTACAAGGTCCTCTGCGTCATCGGCATCCTTCTGGTTTTCAAGAATCTGGCGTACCCAGGCAAGACGTTTCTCGAAGTCACCGTCCTTGCCCTCCACGCCGAGTTTGTACTTCCAGTGCGCAGCGATTCCGTATTCAGCGGTATGATGCATTTCCCATGTCCTTATCTGGACCTCAAAAGGAATGCCCTCCGGGCTGATTACAGTGGAATGCAGCGACTGATACATATTTGACTTCGGGATGCTGATATAGTCCTTAAAACGTCCGGGAAGCGAGTGATACATATCATGGATGATACCCAGACAGTTGTAACAGTCAACTACGTTGTCGACGATTATACGTATTGCATACACGTCGTAGATTTCATCGAACTCACGGTTCTGAATATACATCTTGCGATATATGCCGTGTACGCTCTTTCTGCGGCCGTCAATCTGGGCATCGGGAATCAGTTCATGGACGCGCTGTGAGATGACGGCAATTGTATCAGGAATAAAGTTCGGATGAACTTTGTCGTTTCTGTTTACGAGTTCCTCTATCTCTTTGTAGCCCACGGGGTCAAGATAGCGGATAGAGAGGTCCTCAAGCTCTTCCTTGACGGTTCTGATACCGAGGCGGTGAGCTATGGGGGCATAGATTTCAAGTGTCTCCTGAGCCTTGTCGCGCTGTTTCTGGTCACGCATGTACTCAAGAGTGCGCATGTTGTGAAGACGGTCCGCAAGTTTTATGATAACGACACGGATGTCCTTGGACATCGCTATGAACATCTTGCGGATGTTTTCGGCCTGTCTCTCCTCCCTGGTTTCAAGAGGCACCTTGCCGAGTTTCGTGACGCCGTCAACGAGTGTCGCTACATCGTCGCCGAAAAGTTCACGCAGGTTGTCTATGCCGGTCTCTGTGTCTTCAACGGTGTCGTGAAGCAGAGCCGCCATGACGGACTCATAATCCATACCGAGGTCGAAAAGAATACGCGCCACGGCTACGGGATGCATGATGTATGGCTCCCCGGAATATCTGCATTGGCCGCTGTGAGCTTCTCTGGCGAACCTGTATGCGTCTATTATCTTTTGCTTTTCCTCGTCCGAATACTGCTCGGACAGCAGGGCTTCAAGTTCGCCGAACTTGTCGTCATAGTCAGCCAATCTTTTTCATCTCCTTCAGATACTCCATAGTGGGAGCGGAATCAAGGTCCACTTTCGCCTCTGCCTCCGGCAGAACTATACTGCCGTCCCCGTTCACGGTCACAATGCCGAGTTCAGACATCGCGAGCAGCGCCACACGTGTCCGGCAGAAGTTATCACCGTTTTCATGAATCTTGTCGGCAATATATTCAAGTGAAGCGAGGGTGAGCCCCGTGTTTTTCTTAAGAAATGTGTAAAGTCTCGCGAACAGCGGTCTGTCAGGCATGGCAAACTCAGCCTCTCCGGGAGTGAGTTCTGCACGGAGCGTGACCTTGTCGTAGAGTTTTACACAGCGTACCATAAGGTCGTCATCAGCACCGGCGGGCCTGGAACCCTTCAGAACGATTGAGACACGTTCCTGACCGTTCCAGACGTTTTTGCTGAGAGATACGACTGCATCGAATCTGTCACCCTGTCTGTACGGAAACTCACCGGGCTTCGCATTGAAGTCCATAAGTGTTATCTGGCTCTGTCTGCCGTCTTTATGAGCATAGATGCGCAGATGCTGTTTCCTGTCACCGAGTTCACTGACACCGTCGACAACGAGGTCATATATGCCGAAAACAGGTGAAGTGTTCTCACAACCGAAGGGTTCAAGATACCTCAGTGAGTCTATGAGAGCAATGTCTATGCTTTCCGTGTTAAGTTTACAGTCGATGTTGAGGACAGGATAAAACTCAGGCAGTTTGTCCGCATAGCTGCACATCGCAGTTATGAAGTCGGGAATGCTGTCGGTTCTGAGGGTAAGTCCCGCGGCCTGTGAATGGCCGCCGAAGACCTCCAGATAATCCGAACATGCCGAAAGGGCATCAAAGATTGAGAAGCCCTCAACACTGCGCGCGGAGCCGCGGGCAGTTCCGTCCTCGCGGATTGAGAGGACTACTGAAGGACGCTGGTACATATCGGTGAGCTTTGAAGCGACTATACCGAGCACGCCCTCATGCCATCCGTGTCCGTAGGTAATGATTACGGGAGTATGGGTATACTCCGGATGTTCAATGAACAGTTCCTTGGTCTGGCCGAGGATGAAGTCCTCCGCCTCATGTCTTTTAGTGTTGGCCTCGTTGAGCTCATTTGCCATCTCTGCGGCAATTTCGGGTTCTTCGCAGAGAAGCAGTTCAAGAGCCTTCTCCGCGTGTTCCATTCGGCCCGCGGCATTGATACGCGGAGCGAGACCGAAAGATACATTGGTTGAAAGAATCTCCTTATCCTCGAGACCGGCAACTCTCGCGAGAGCGTCAATGCCGGGGCGTCTGAAAGCATTCATCGAGGCGAGGCCGAGTTTGACAATCCGTCTGTTCTCTCCCTTCAGAGGGACTATGTCGGCAATGGTTCCGAGAGCAACGAGATCAATGAAATCCTCTGTCACTGCTGCGCTGTCGCCTTCAATTGCACAACAGAGTTTAAATGCAACTCCGACACCGCAGTAATCCCTGAAAGGACAGTCACAGTCATCGCGGTGAGGGTCGACTACTGCCACACAGTCCGGAAGCTCGTCACCGACCAGGTGGTGATCGGTAACAATGAGTTCCATACCCTGCTCTTTTATGTACTCAGCCTCTTCAACGGCTGAGATACCGTTATCAACTGTGATAACAAGATCGGTGCCGAGCGCTTTGATCTTGTCGACCACCCCGCGGCTTAAACCGTATCCGTCCTCGGTACGGTCCGGAAGCAGATAAGTGACATTCGCGCCCTGCATTTCGAGATAGGAATAAAGTACGGCGGTAGAGGTAATACCGTCTGCATCGTAGTCACCGTAAATGCATATTCTCTCAAAGCAGAAAATCGCATCGTTGATTCTGTCTACGGCCTTCTGCATATCCGGCAGAAGGAACGGATCGACCTCCTGCTGTTCCCTGCCGAGGAAGTCAGCTATCTCATCAGGAGCGGAAATTCCGCGTTCGGCAAGTATGAGCGCAACAAACGGATCAACCGAATACTTCTCGGCTATCTCGGCTGCGAGATCCTTATTCAGTTGTGCGAGTCTCCATTTTTTGCGTTCCATCAAAATTCCTCTTGTTACAAAAATACAAGTAACTATTATATCTCAACTTATAGTTTCTTGCAATATTATAAAAGGGCCGCCCGAATGGGCAGCCCTTTTGTCTTTTCACTATTGCTGGGATTCCTGAATAACGCCCTGCTTGTATGCGGCAAGGAGTTTTTCAAGACTTGCCATATGCGCTTTAAGCAGTTTTCCTTTGTCCGTCTCTCCCACTTTGATACGGTCGTCAAGACGTTCGAAAATAACGGAAGCAGAGAGAATATCCCTGTTATTCTTTATCGCATCTTCGCGCGAAGTGAACGCCTCGTGAGAAGAGAGCCTCATCATGTACGAATTGTAAATGAGTGTATAACCGGCAATACCGGTCGTTTTCTGATAAGCTCTGCAGAAGCCGCCGTCAATGTCGATAAGTTTACCCTCGCCTTTTATCGGGCTTTCGCCGGATCCGGCCTTTACGGGCGTATGCCCGTTTATGATATGGGAATGCGGTCCGCCGAGGCCGAAATCGCGGAGAATATACTCACAGCCTGCGGCCGTCGAAACAACGGTGTAATAGGGATCTTTGGCCTCTTTTATGAGTTCCTTGTCGCCTATGAGTCTGCGCTCGAATGTCGTGATTTTATCACGCGCGAAAAGCGGCGAAAAGCGACCGCACCAGAGCCACCACATAAAGTCAGTACCGGTCTGTTTGTCATCACTGCCCTCAGGCGAGAAGAAGCCCTTCTTTGCCTGGAGATTACAGTAGTCGAAGAGAGCCTTTCCGGAGTACTCTTTTCCTCCGTAAACGAACTTTTTGAAATTGCCCTCCTCGTCCATCGGAACAGCACCGTGGAAGAGCAGATTTCCGTTGTAGCAGCGATACATCGAGCCGGCTGAGAAAAGGAATCTCGCGTGTTTCTGAAGTTTCTCCGAGGCACGGAAATTGGCCCTTATTTCCGCCATTACCTCCTCCTCTTCATCCGTCAGATCGTATGGGTTCTTCGGATCGATTGTCGGGAAATCCTTATCAAGGAGTTCATACTCTTTTCCGCCCAGGACGATTGTTCCGCGTTCATAGTCGATTTTATCGAGAAGAAGTCTGTCATCCATGCCAAAATCCGGATTTCGCATGATTGTCTGACCTTCGAGTTTAAAAAGGATAATCGTTATGGCTTTAGCCATACGTCCGGTCTGGGTAAGGTCCTTTACGGTAAGCTTCTTACCGGTCTCATCAGTGTCATCGATATCGGCGACATAGCGCGACGTGTCCGAGTTTGCGTAATGCTCGTTCGCGAACACCGCGAGCGGACGAAGGCTTATGCCGTAGCCGTTTTCAACAACGTGAAGGTTGTTGTATCTGATAGAGTTTGAAAGTACCGTGGCGATGCAGACGCGAGAGCCTGAGGCTGCACCCATCCAGACTATGTCATGATTGCCCCACTGGATATCGACATTGTGATGTTTTATAAGGTCCTCCATGACGATGTCGGCACGCGGGCCGCGGTCAAATATATCGCCTACAATATGGAGATGATCGACGATAAGGCGCTGAATGACATGACAGATAACCTGAATGAACTCAGGCGCCTTCTTCATACGGATAATCGAGTCGATAATATTGTCGTAATACTCCCTCTTGTTGTGGAGTGTGTAGTCTGTGTTAAGAAGCTCGTCAAGCACGTAGGCATAGCCTTTCGGTATTGCCTTACGGACTTTGGAGCGAGTGTATTTCGTTGAGACATACCGGCAGAGCTCAATAATGTATGAGAGGTTGGTGCGATACCAATCATCCTTCACCTCATCAGACATCTCATCGGTTATATCCTCCGTTTTTTCAGACGGATAGTAGACAAGAGTCGCAAGCGTGGCACGCTGATCGTCATCAAGCCTGTCTACGAAGAGTTCGTCAATTTTCTCTTTTATCGCGCCGGAGGCATTGCGGAGAATATGAGTAAAAGCCTCATACTCACCGTGAATATCCGACATAAAATGCTCCGTGCCCTTCGGAAGATTGAGAATGGCATGAAGATTTATGATTTCCGTGACTGTATCCTGTGCAGTCGGGAAATCCTTTGCCAGAAGTGAGAGGTATTCAAGTTCCTGCGGTGAAAAATTCATCTGTTCCGCCATTTATGTTCTCCTTCTCTTAAAGATAATGAGCCCGGCAGTCTGCCGGGCTTTAATCATTTCCTGTTTGCAATCATTGCCAGAACTGACGGGAAGCCCACAAGAAGAGCGTAGGCAAAGGCTCCGAACAGTAAAAGTGCAGAGCAGGAAAGAAGGTTGTAAACCAAAGCTTTTGAAAATGAGGACTCAGCCCCGAAAATCCAAGAGAGCATACGAAAACTCCTAAACAAAAATACTGTGTATATTCTAACTTATTACAGTACCTTTTTCAAGTACTGTCCCGTGTAGGACTTCTTGTTTTTTGCGACCTCTTCGGGGGTTCCCGTTGCTATGACCTGACCGCCGTTATCTCCTCCCTCGGGACCGAGATCGATGATATAGTCAGCGGACTTTATAACGTCGAGATTGTGTTCGATTACAAGTACGGTATTTCCGGCATCTGCAAGCCTCTGAAGCACTTCAAGAAGCTTCTCGACATCTGCCGAGTGAAGACCGGTCGTAGGCTCGTCAAGTATATAGAAAGTCCTGCCCGTCGCCCGTTTTGAAAGCTCGGTGGCGAGCTTTACGCGCTGCGCTTCGCCGCCCGAGAGAGTGGTCGCGGGCTGGCCGAGAGACACATAGCCGAGACCGACGTCCTTGAGAGTCTGAAGACGGTTCCTTATTCTCGGAACCGCATCAAAGAATTCCACAGCCTCATCGACAGTCATTGCCAGAACTTCGGCAATATTCTTGCCCTTGTAATGCACTTCAAGAGTCTCGCGGTTATAACGGCTTCCTCCGCAGACCTCGCAGGGCACGTATACGTCCGCAAGGAAGTGCATCTCAATCTTTACGATGCCGTCACCCTTACAGGATTCACAGCGTCCGCCCTTGACGTTGAAAGAGAATCTTCCGGGCGCATAGCCGCGGATTTTTGCCTCTGAAGTGGCCGCGAACAGCGAACGTATATCATTGAAAAGATTTGTATAAGTCGCGGGATTCGACGAGGGCTGTCTGCCTATCGGCGACTGATCGATATCTATGACTTTGTCGAGATTTTCAAGACCCGTAATCTCCTTGCATTTGCCGGGGAATGATTTTGCACGGTTAAGGTCCCGCGCAAGGGTCTTCTGGATGACTTCGTTTACGAGTGAGGACTTTCCCGAGCCGGAAACGCCGGTTACACATGTGAAAGTTCCGAGCGGGATACTTACATCAACATCTTTCAGATTGTTCTCCGAAGCGCCTTTCACCGTAAGGAAGCTGCCGTTTCCTGGCCTCCTCTTCTCAGGCACGGGAATCTTCCGCTTACCGGACAGGAACTGTCCCGTTACAGAGTTTTTGCACTTCATTATCTCCGCCGGCGTGCCGGAGAAGACGACCTCTCCGCCTTTGATTCCCGCACCGGGACCGATATCGACAATATAGTCCGCGGCGCGCATCGTATCCTCGTCGTGTTCAACGACAATCAGCGTATTACCAAGGTCTCTTAGACCTTTCAGTGTATCAATCAGTTTGTCGTTATCCCGCTGATGGAGACCGATTGACGGCTCGTCGAGAATATAGAGTACTCCCATGAGTGACGAGCCTATCTGCGTCGCCAGGCGAATTCTCTGAGACTCGCCGCCGGACAGCGTGCCGGCCCTGCGTGAAAGGTTTAAATATTCAAGGCCGACCGAGCAGAGGAACTGCAGTCTGGACTTTATCTCTTTCAGGATAAGTTCAGCAATTGTGGCTTCCCTCTCCGTCAGTTTCAGGTTTTCGAAGAATTCGAGTTCAGCAGCGACAGAAAGGTCAGTAAGCTGACGTATATTGAGACCTCCGACCGTGACAGCCAGTGAAATGGGATTGAGTCGCTGTCCATGACACTCCTCACACTCATGAGTGGCCATAATCTGTTCAATTGCACGTCTGGAAATCTCGGAATTTGTCTCGTTATACCTTCTCAGCGTATTCGGGATTATGCCCTCGAACTTACCGTTCCACTCGGAGTGGCTGTGACGTCCGTCGTGGACATAATGTATCTTCTCGCCCTGAGTTCCGTAGAGGATTTTATCGAGGTCCTCCCTCTTCATCTCAGAGACGGGAACATCTATTGAAAAGCCGTAGTGACGGGCAATTCCGTCGAAGAACATCTCCGCCATGGTACCGCCGTCAACATTGGTCCAGCCGTAGATATTGAGTGCCCCTTCACGTATTGATTTTGACTTATCGGGTATGAGAAGGTCCTCATCTATGGAAGTATACTCACCAAGTCCCGAGCACTTCGGACAGGCTCCGTAATAGTTGTTGAAAGAGAACATGCGCGGCTGCAGTTTGTCAAGTGATATTCCGTGCTCCGGGCACGCAAACGTCTGCGAAAACTCAAGTTCAGAGCCGCCTATGACATCGACAAGAACTATGCCGTTAGCAAGTCCCGAAGCGGTCTCAACTGAATCCGCGAGTCTGGTTCTGATTCCGTCCTTTATGACGAGTCTGTCGACTATTATTTCTATCTTGTGCTTAATGTTCTTATCGAGTTTTATCTTTTCGGAAAGTTCGCGCACTTCACCGTCAACACGGGCACGTACGAAACCTTTCTTTGCGCACTCTTCAAGTTCCTTTGTGTACTCGCCCTTCTTGCCTCTGGCGATAGGTGCCATGACCTGAATCTTCGTACCTTCGGGCAGATCGAGCACCTGATCGACTATCTGGTCAATCGACTGTGCCTTTATTTCCTTGCCGCAGACCGGGCAGTGCGGTATACCTATACGCGCGTAAAGCAGACGCATATAGTCATAAATTTCCGTGACTGTTCCTACGGTCGAACGCGGGTTCTTAGAAGTCGTTTTCTGGTCGATCGAAATTGCCGGGCTGAGGCCCTCTATGAGTTCAACCTTCGGCTTTTCCATGAGGCCCAGGAACTGACGTGCATAAGAGGACAGCGACTCCATATAGCGTCTCTGTCCTTCTGCGTAAATCGTATCGAACGCAAGAGAAGATTTACCGGAACCCGAAAGTCCCGTAAATACGACAAATTTGTCACGCGGAATACTCAGCGTGACATTTTTGAGATTGTGTTCTCTTGCGCCCTGTATGTAAATGTTTTTAACTGCCATTATCCGTATTTCTCCACATGTTTCCGTATTGCGTCAAAAGTCTTTTCACTTATGACATGCTCAATGCGGCACGCGTCCTCCTCGGCAGTCTTTTCATCAACGCCGAGCCTCTGAAGAAGATCAGTGATAACTGTGTGTTTCTCATAGACACCTTCGGCTATCTTCCTGCCCTTTTCCGTAAAGGCAATGTAGCCGTTTTTATCCGTGATGATGTACTTGTCGTCACGGAGTTTTCCGAGAGCGCGGCTCACCGAAGGCTTCGAAAAGCCCATAAAATCAGCGACGTCTATCGCCCTTACCGTATTCTTTTCTTTTGAGAGTATCAGTATCGTCTCGAGATACATCTCCCCCGATTCCAAAAGTGCCATCGGTTAGCCTCCTTTACTTCAAAAAGTATATTACAAACATTATAAAAAATCAAGAAATGTGCACTTGACAAGTTAGCAATAGGTAACTATAATTTGTGTTAGGTTAGCGGTGGCTAACTAAGGAGGGATAAGAATGATGCCTTTGGCTCTCGCAAATATCGGCGAAGAGAACATTATCAGGAAAATCGGCGGAAACCCTGAGATGAAGCAGCATCTTGAAGATTTAGGATTCAATATCGGCGGCACGGTGACAGTAGTCAACTCTTTAGGCGGCAATGTCATCGTAAACGTCAAAGATACCAGAATCGCCATCAGCAAAGAGATGGCAAAGAAAATAATGGTTTAAGGAAGGTGGTAATGCATGAAGACATTGAGAGATGTAGAAATCGGCGAAACCGCAACAGTTGTAAAGCTCCACGGTGAAGGCGCTGTAAAACGCCGCATCATGGACATGGGAATTACCAAGAACGTTGAAATATACGTCCGCAAGGTCGCTCCTTTGGGAGATCCCGTTGAAGTCACGGTAAGAGGCTATGAGCTCTCGCTCCGTAAAGCAGATGCTGAAATGATTGAAGTTAAATAGAAAGGAACTTTGACAAAATGAGCATAAGAATTGCCCTTGCGGGTAACCCCAACAGCGGTAAAACCACATTGTTCAACGCCCTGACCGGTTCCAATCAGTTTGTCGGAAACTGGCCGGGTGTAACTGTTGAAAAGAAGGAAGGCAAACTTAAGAAGCATGACGACGTAGTCATCACCGACCTTCCCGGCATATACTCCCTTTCCCCTTATACACTTGAGGAAGTAGTTGCGCGTAACTATCTTATCGAGGAGCGTCCCGACGCGATAATCAACATCATTGACGGTACGAACCTCGAGCGTAACCTCTATCTCACTACACAGCTCACGGAACTCGGAATCCCCGTAGTTCTGGCAATAAACATGATGGATCTTGTCGAGAAAAACGGCGACAAGATAGACATTGATGAACTTTCGCGTCAGCTCGGATGCAAAATCATTCCGATCTCCGCCCTCAAAGAGACGGGTCTCACCGAGATCTGTGATGCGGCAATAAAAGCTGCGAAAAATACCAAGACTATCCCCCAGCACTCGTTCTCGGGAACTGTCGAGCACGCGCTTGCACACATTGAGGAAGCCACCGTTCACGGACTTCCCGAAGAGCAGCAGCGCTGGTACGCAATAAAACTCTTCGAGCGCGATGAAAAAGTACTCGAAAAGCTCAATCTCCCCAAAGAGACTCTCGATCACATCGAATCAGACATAGCCGCCGTCGAGAAGGAACTCGACGATGACGCTGAATCAATCATCACAAATGAGCGTTATGTCTATATCTCCGAAATGCTGAAAGCCTGCTACAAGAAACAGGCGACAGCTGACAATCTCACTCAGTCAGACAAGATAGACAAAATCATCACCAACCGCTGGCTCGGTCTCCCGATTTTCGCGGTCATCATGTTCTTTGTTTACTGGGTTGCAATGGTCGGTGTCGGTGCTCCGGCAACTGACTGGGCAAACGACGGCCTCTTCGGTGACGGATATCACCTTCTGGGCATCGGTTCAAAAGCCTATAACGAAGATGCCGAAGCCTATGGTACCGCCTCCCTTATCGTTGACGGCTACGACGCTTATGTCGAAGAAAACGGCAAAGCTCCCACAGGTGACTTTGAATACGAAGTCGAAGACGAGGAGACTCTTGCCGTCGAGACAGAAACAGCTTCCCTTGATGACTACAAAGAGGCTGTGGCAACTCTTGAAAAATTCGAAGAGGAACCTGACCCGTCAGCATACGGCGTATGGGTACCCGGTGTCCCCGCACTCTTTGAGGGACTCCTCAATGCCCTCAATGTTCCCGAAGAAGGCGCAGGCGCGGTAATCAGAGGACTCATACTCGACGGTATTGTCGCCGGTGTCGGTGCCGTACTCGGCTTCGTTCCTCAGATGCTCGTACTCTTCTTCATGCTCGCCTTCCTTGAGGCGTGCGGTTATATGGCTCGTATCGCATTTGTACTTGACCGTATTTTCAGAAAGTTCGGCCTCTCCGGTAAATCCTTCATCCCTATGCTTATCGGCACGGGCTGCGGAATTCCCGGTATCATGGCCTCACGTACCATTGAGAACGAACGTGACCGCCGTATGACGATAATGACAACCACATTCATCCCCTGCGGTGCAAAGATTCCGTTCATCGCAATGATAGCGGGTGCAATCTTCGGCGGTTCCGCCTGGATTTCAACATCCGCCTACTTCATCGGCATGGCATCAATAATCATTTCGGGTATTATGCTTAAGAAGACCAAGCCTTTCGCGGGCGATCCCGCACCGTTCGTTATGGAACTTCCGGCATACCATATGCCCACCCTCAAGAACGTTCTCCGTTCAATGTGGGAACGCGGCTGGTCCTTCATCAAGAAGGCCGGAACAATCATCTTGCTTTCAACCATCATCGTATGGTTCGTCTCAAGATTCGGATTCACCGCAGAGGGATTCGGAATGCTTGAAGAGGAAGAACTCAACATGTCCATCCTCGCAAAGATAGGCAACGGCATTGCATGGATCTTCGCACCTCTCGGCTGGGGCAACTGGCAGGCAGCCGTTGCATCAATCACCGGCCTTGTCGCAAAGGAGAACATTGTCGGTACAATGGGTATCCTCTATGGTGGAGAAGGCAATCTCTATGCAACACTCGGAGCTGCCTTCACCGGCATCTCAGGTTTCTCTTTCCTCGTATTCAACCTCCTCTGCGCTCCCTGCTTTGCGGCAATGGGTGCCATCAAGAGAGAGATGAACAACGGAAAATGGACAGCCTTTGCTATTGCCTATGAGTGCGGATTCGCTTACTGCATAGCCCTCATGATAAACCAGTTCGGCAAGCTCTTCACGGGCAATGTAAGCATTGTCGGCCTCATCTTCGCTCTTGCGATTCTCGCCGGCATGTGCTATATGCTCTTCCGTCCGTACAAGGAATCCACAACACTTACAAAAGAAGTAAAGATAAAGGAATAACATTTTCTAAAGAGAAGGGAGCATCCGCCAATGCTTACATGGATCAGTTCAAACATAGGCACAATTATTGTTGCCGCCATTCTTATTGCAATTGTTGTTGCAATCATAAGATCAACAATAAAAAACAGACGCAGCGGCAAGACTTCATGCGGTTGCGGCTGTGCAAACTGTGCCATGGCCGGACAATGCCATAAGGCAAATTCCGATTCCGACTGATTCAACCCCTTTCTCCTATAAACGGCACCGACCGCAGGTACTCCTCCTGCGGTCGGTGTTTTTTATCCTCTTTTTCCGTGACCACCCTCCGGGGGCTGTCCTCCGGCATCACCCTGAGGAGGCTGTCCGCCCGGGTTCATACTCCCGTTGCCGCCGAAACCGGCGGCCTCACCTCCCATCATCTGATTGCTTACGGAAGTTGTCTCAGTTCCGTTGACAATGAGTTTAGTTCCGGTAAAGTTCAGCTGTCCGTCATAATCAAACGGTGATTGAGCATTAATTGTAAGTGTACCTCCGGCGAGTGTGAGATAACCGTTTGAGTCAACTGCATCTGTGTCGCCCTGACCCATATCTATGGTAATATCGCCGCCATTGATCTCAACACCTACATATACCTGCTTCGACTTCTGGCCGGCATTGATTGCGTCATCAGATGCGGTAATGTCGATTGAGCCGTCGTTGATCTGAATAAGAGTGCCTTCAATACCCTCGTGAGCATTAAGCGTGAGATTGCCTCCGTCAATTTTGACAACCGTGGTTGCATGGATTGCATCGTCTGCGGCCGTAATATTAATCGTGCCGCCCGCAATGTAGATGTATCCTACTGAATCATCCTCATCATACTCCGCATGCATGCCGTCCTTATCGGTATTGATTGTGATATTGCCGTCTGCAATTGCGATTGAGTCATTTGCTTCAAGGGCATCCTCAGTACAATCAATATTTATTGTACCGCCGGTAATCTTGAGATCGTCCTTGCAGGAGATACCGTTTGCCGTTGAAGAGATCGTAAGCGAGCCGGTACCGTTTAATGTCATATCTTCCTTTGAGAAGATGACCGCGTCAAGATTCGTATCGTCATCTGTCTCAAATTCACCTGATACCGTGAGTTTATTGGTGCCTGTTGTTGTGATGAACACCTTGTCCGCGCTCTTTACATAGATCGCGGGAGCGCTGTCATTTGTGATTGTTACATCGCTCAGCACTATCTGAACCTTATCTGTATCGGGCACGTCAACAATTATTGTCGCGTTTTTCGCGCTGCCTGTGACGATGTATACGCCCTCTTCACTGATTGTAATATCGTTACCGTCTGAGACCGTCAGGGTCGTCGCATTCGATGTATCAGCCGTCTGTTCGAGGTCCCTGTCGGTAAACTCAGCACTCGTATCGAGAGCAGTTGATGTTGTCTGCGCCTTCGTCGTTGTCTTGGTTCCGCTTGCCGTCACAGTGCCCGACGTTCCCGTCGTGCCGCAGGCCGCAAGGCTTAAAATCATTGTAAGAGCAATAAGTATTGCCGCTATCTTTCTTTTCATGTCTGCACTTCCTTTCTTATCCCATGTACTCGCCGCTGTAGCTTACGAGTACCGCACTGTTTATGCCCGGCACGCTGCCGAGGTCGTTTATGAAGTCCGTGTTCTCGTCTTCGAGGCGAACTTCGAGATTGAGTTCATTGAGGCCCTTTGTTGCCGTCTTACTCTTTACGGAAAGTTTTTTAACCTTGTCCTCGATGAATGCCATTGCACCCTTTTCGGATTCGCTGTTCTCACATGAGAGAACGAGTATATAAGGTGTATAGTGGGCCTTTTTGTTTACAAAGAGCAGGATGACTCCGCCTATGATTGCGCTGCCTATGAGAGCCAGAGGAATCATTCCCGCGGCAAGGACTATGCCTGCCGCTATCGCCCAGAAAAGGAACGCGATGTCCAGCGGCTCTTTAATCGCAGTTCTGAAACGTACAATCGAAAGCGCACCGACCATGCCGAGTGACAGGATTACATTTGAAGTAATCGCCAGGATAACCAGATTGGTTATCATTGTCAGGGCAACAAGTGTCGTTCCGAAACTCGAGGAGTACATCACTCCCTGATAGGATTTTTTGTAAACGAAGTAAATAAAGATTCCCAGCACGAATGCAAGTCCCAGGGAGATTGCCATGTCAAGTATGCTTACACTCGTTATGCTGTTTATGAAACTTGATTTGAAGATATCGCTGAATGTCATATTGATCGCTCCTTTTTAATCATATATTCTGCATGTTGCGTATTTTGAAAAAGCTCCTGTTCTGCAGCCCTTAAGCTGCACCGCATCCCGGATGATGTCCGGCAGGTATTCATCCCATTTGACTTCAAGTATTATGGAACTGTCTCCCGCCGGCACCGTCACGCAATCCGGATTCAGGAAATCTGTACTGCATAGTCCTGTCCGTATGTCGTAATCCAGTGTTACACGGACATTGCCGGGACCGAATATAAACGGTTCCCTGGTATAGTCGACTATGGTCTTCGGGCGAAGTCCCTGAGTTTTTATTTTGGTATAGAACTCTGTCAAAAGGGGTTTTTCGGACTTCGCCAGAAAATCACAGTCGCCGTCGACAATCATCTGAGCCTCCTCCGCCGTGAGCGGCGCGCTCTGCTTATTGCCCAGGCTGTTGTACTTGCTCTTTTTCTCGAGCCTTATGAATGACAAATCATTGTTGTAATATCTGATTCGAAACTTTTCTCTGATATTTACGCCGTCCTGCTTCTCCCTGAGTGCCTTGTCGTCCGCATTGTCGAAATAGAGACTGCGGATCAGGTACTTTCCGTCTTCGGCATGAGGGTCGCTCCTTGCGACCGCATAGAGCCGCTGACGGAGCACAAGCATATCGCCGTAAGAGATCTCATGTTTCAGTTCATGTCGGTACTTCATAAAAGAAAACCTCCCGTATCTGTTGTCCACATGATACGGGAGGAAGATTGAAGTTTTATTGAAGTTTTTTAAATTTTGAAAATAAATTCCACGAGGCCGTCGCGGCAGTCAACGGTGAGTGTACCGCCGTGCGAATCGGCGACGGACTTTGCTATGGCAAGTCCGAGCCCGTAATTGTTTTCGCCGCCGGTCCTCGCCTCGTCGGCACGGTAAAAGCGTTCAAAGATGCGCTCGCGTAGCGAAGGCGGTATCTCGTCGCCCTCGTTTGTCACGGACAGGACCGCCTGTCCGTGCGCCTTCTTAAGCGCGACGGAGACCTTGCCGCCCTTTGAGTGGCGCAGCGCGTTATCAATAAGTATTGATACTACCTGTTTAAGCTGTGCGCTGTTTCCTTCGACCACTACATCGTCCTCTATTTCAGTCTCAAGCGCAATTCCTTTTTCAAAAGCCACGCTCTCAAACGGAAGAGCCTCTCCTGCGGCAATCTTACTGAAGTTGACCTCCTCTTTTACCGTCTCGACATTTTCGAGACGCGCGAGGTCCAGAAGCTGCGTGACAAGATTGCCCATGCGCTCATTCTCATACTGAATATTCTCAAGCCACTGGTTCTGACCTATCTCCCTCTCCAGGAGTTCCGCATTGGCGTTTACGACGGAGACCGGTGTCTTCAGCTCGTGTCCGGCATCCGAGATAAAACGTTTCTGCTTATCATAACTCTCTTCAAGAGGCTTTACAATCCGGTCGGCAAGATGCCTTGCCACAAAGAAGAATACAACGAGCGCTATTGCCCCGAAAATAAATGTGTAGCGTAAAAGCGTGGAAACATTGTCGTTTACCATGGTGTTATCCAGGAAAGCCACGATAGTGTATTGCTCTCTTTGAGTCACACTGTATGTAAGATTATCAGTCCTGCCTTTTGTTTTGCCGGTACTGACAATGCTTTTTGCCGTGCTTATTACTTCCTCTTCGGTATAGGCGGCTCTGTCCGGGATTTCCGTCGAGATAACCTCTCCTTCAGAAGACAGAGCCACGGCGTAAAATGTCGAAAAATCGAATCTCTTCTCACCTTTTCCATCCGGAGCGGGACCTTTCGGTATATCCGGATTATCCGGCCTGTAAGGATCATATGACTGAGCGTAAGAGGAGAGCATCTCCCTGTTGTGGCGGCTCATCTCCGCATAGCTTGAACCGTATATTACGGCGAGCGAGCCCACCCATACAACTACGAGAATCGCCATGATTGAGGCGACTATTCTTCGTTTTGACTGTTTAAACATCGTCACACCTCAGTTCATATCCGACCCCGCGGACGGCCTTTATTTCGGTTTTTGCCTCCACAAAGGACAGTTTTTTACGGGTAAAGGAGATATATACCTCCACATTGTTATATTCTGCGTCACTTTCAAAGCCCCAGATCTTGAGAGCTATCTGCTCGCGCGTCAGGATCTGTCCGCAGTTGCTTATCATGTACTCAAGTATGCGGAATTCCTTCTCACCGAGGCGGACAGACTGACCGCTCGATGTGCAGGTGAGACTTAAAGTGTTGACATCCAGTGAAATGTCGCCGTACGTCAGAGTGCCGTCCGGCGTATCTACGGTGCGGCGGCCGAGTGCACGAAGCCGTGCCAGAAGTTCTTTCGTCATAAACGGCTTCGTCAGATAATCGTCCGCACCGGAGTCGAGTCCCTCAACCTTGTCATCAAGTTCGGACTTTGCGGTAAGCATGAGAATCGGAGTTCTGATACCCTCTGCCCTGGCCTGCTTTGCAATCTCAAAGCCGTTTTTGCCCGGCAGCATGACATCGAGCACAGCCATGTCATAGACATCGCTTAAAAGCGCGTCAAGACCGTCAATGCCGTTGTCGAAATGGTCAACCTCATATTTTTCCTGAATCAGGATCTCACACAGAGCCTGAGCCATTCTCTTTTCGTCCTCGACGAGCAGGATTCTCATATTAATCACCTCCGCAATAAGATATCGGGGAATTATTGAAGAAAGATTGAAACTAAATCGCCTTGTCGGCTTTTGACATCTTCTGAACGAGGATGAAGCATACGACAAAGACTATTGCTATAAATGTAATGAAGTATGCATTGCCCGTATCAACGGTGGCGATGTAGTCGTACATGCCGTGTGTAAATGCCGGTATTATAAACGCAAGGATACGGAACGTCCTCGAAGGACCGCCCTTACCCTGTCTGTCATATTTCTTGGCAATACCGTAGAAGATACCCATGAGAACACCGAAGCAGGCATGGCCGGGAATTGCCGTGAGAGCCCTTACAACTGCCACTCCGACACCGTAGCTCATAACATAGCTGATGTTCTCCCAGAGGGCGAAACCGAGCGATACGAAGACGGCATAGACCACTCCGTCATACTGGCAGTTGAACTCCGGTGAATTCCAGGATCTCTTCTTCAGGAAGATGTATTTTGAACTCTCCTCAGCACCTGCGACAATAATAAAGTAGAGAATAATATTGTATGCCGCCTGATTGGGTTCAAGGGCGAGGTTTAAAACAGCCATTAAAATC
>JAEEGK010006487.1_pt1 | contig 28170 bp, 18 predicted proteins | sample 8958771 | NCBI WGS metagenome assembly JAEEGK01 (sample SAMN16246547, study PRJNA631951) | gut metagenome | biome: gut microbiome; feature: rumen; material: SC-attached | host: Bos | place: Iran: Karaj | collected 2018-10 | reverse complement strand
TGGGCCGAAAAAAAAATCCTCTGTCCTCATACTCTGCTGAATGCAATTCGCCGAAACATCCCAGCGGATGTCTCGGCGAAAATTTTTCTCGGCGGTTGCCACTCAGAGCAGCCCGTTCATTCGTCTCCACTCCTTGCCTTTAGGTGTGTAGCAGTAGATAAGGAAGATAATGCCCGGCACTCCTACTAATAAAGCTGCTAAATAAACTCCCATATTACTTGTCCTTTCTTTTACTTGTTAATAATAATCCTATCCATAACGTAATAATCACGATGAACAGCCCAACCACATAAAGTACGGTTTTGTCTGTCACGTCATTAAAGAGCGATGTGATAACCACGCCGGTGAATACATATTTTGCAACATCAATCAAGAAGTCAGCAAACTTTTCCTTTCGCTGGTTCACTATCGGCTTTTGTTCCGTTGCTTCCGCCACCTCTAATTGCTTGTTCAGTTGCGGCTTCTGCGGTTTCGACTTCTCACGTCTCGCTGTCATAACCTTCGTTTTTACGTTTCTTGGTCGCAAAGTTACAACTTTTTCCCGTAACCTCCACACATTCTTCCAAAAAAATTGTAATGGGGCGCAAAAAAAAGCGCAGAGCCTTCGTCACTCTGCGCCTTGTTATTCAGTCGTTAGGGAAATAGATAGTGTAGTTAGAATATCGACTCCACAATCTTGTCGACAATCTCGTCGAAGTACTTCTGCTTGATGCTGCCAAGGCGACGCTGGACGTCACGCTCGATATTGCCAGTGATAATCTGACACTTCACGAGGCTGGGCTTCGAGAAGGTAAAGCCGTCAACCATGTCGTCACTCAGCGGATAGGAATACTGTGGATTGAGCCAATCGTTCGACGTAATGAGCACAAGATAGAACATACCGTCCTCATCCTCCTGCAACTGGTCGTTACTGACGATGATGGCGGGATGGGGCTTGAACGTGCCGTCAGGAAAGAGGAAGCTGACCTCTACGATGTCTCTCTGGTGGTACTTCATAGGTAGCGGGCAATGATGGGAGACATGGACTTGCGGGAGTGCTCAAGAGCGGCATCCCTGAGTTCACGGTGAGCCTGCAACTGTTCGGGGGTGGGCTCATCGGCTTTGATTTCCTTCTGAACGAACAACCCTGTGGCCAGCAGTGCGGCGAGTTTGCGCCGTGCCAGCGCGTTGCTTTGATTATACTCTAACGTTACTGTGCACATAATATTTGCCTTTTAGTTGTTATAACACCGCAAAGATACAACATTTTCCCGTATTCCCCACACATTCTTCCAAAAAAATTGTAATGGGGCGCAAAAAAATCTGCGTTATCTGCGTAATTTCTCACACCTAAAGGTATGAGTGTGGCGTTGCAATGCGAGAGATAGAAAACAGGCATCGGTGAGATATTAACTTCTCGCGGGGGATATTTATTTCTCCTTCAGGTCGTGGCTGGTCAACTGGAGAATAGCCTTGGACAGGCGCAGCAGGCGGTCGCTGTTGTCACCTTCTTGAGTAATCACGCTGTTGGCATCGAGGTCGTAGGCCACCCAACCTGTGCTGTCATACACAGAGATGCAACTGGTGGAGTTGTGGTAGGCCATAGGTTGGCGATAGCTGCTACTCGTGATGTCACGGCTGAAACGGAACTCGTCATGACGGATACCAAGCTGCCCCAACAGCGTGGCAGCAAGGTCGCTCTGGTTGCAGAGGCGGTCAATGACCACAGGCTGACGAACGGCTCCGCCTACCCAAATCATGGGGATATGGTTGTAGAGGCGCGTAGCCTCATCGATGCCCTGATAGCGATAACCATGATCGGGCAGAATGACCACGAGCGTATTCTGCCAGGCAGGTGTCTTCTGCAAGTCATCGAGGAAACGGCCGATGCACTGGTCCAGATAGTTGAAGGCATTGTACACCTCGTCGTCAAGGACCTTCGTAGGAACGTCCCACGGTTCGTGACTGGACAGCGTGAGCAGGGTCTTCATCCAAGGCTTGTCGGTCTGCTCTTTCTGAATATCGGCCAAGAGCGTATTGAACATGATATCATCGCGTACACCCCACTGACAGGAGGACTGTTCGGCACTCGTGTAGTCTGCCTTCCACACCAGGCGGTCGTAGCCCGTGCCCAGCACGTAGCTGCGCATATTGGTGAAGTTGATGTCGCCACCATAGTAGAAGGTGTTCTGGTAACCCGCCTGCCCGAGGGAATAAGCTATCGACGGCATATTACGACTCTTCTCCGGCAGCTTCATGATGGACGTGACGGGGAAGGCAGGATAACCACTAAAGATGCTCACCATGCCTTTGTCCGTGCGCCACGAGTTGGCATAGCACTCTGAGAAGTACACGCCCTGCTCTGCCAACTGGTTCAGGCGAGGCGTTATCTCCGGGTGACCACCAATCTTGGTAAACTGTCCGCCACAACTTTCCATGACAATGAACACGATGTTGGGACGCTGGGTGGTCAGCAGGGTGTCAGCATCGGTACTGTCAGTATAGTACAGACCATCGGTCAACTGGCGGCACTCGTCGTCCGGCATATAATCGTAGGCGAGGACATAAATGCCTAAGTCCTCTATCGAAGACAGGAACGAAAAGGCAGGATTGACGGCCGCATGGTTCAAGAACTGGTTCTTCGAGAAGTACACCTGTCCGATGTTCGTCGTCGACTCCCCTATTCCACCACGGATACCAATGATAATGGGACCAATGAGCAGCAAGCCTCCAAGAGTGCCCAGCACACGATGAATCATGGGGACTGGTTCGTGATTCTTGTTTGAATCAGGCAACCTGTCCCCGTGATTCACCCAAGCAAACGCCAAATAAATCAGTGCGACAATGACGATGAGTAAAACAAATCGCAACACGAGGTACCCCGTCGTCACGCTGGCCATGGCCTCAGTGGGTGTCTCCAAATACAACAGGCACGAGGCGTCGAGTTTGAAATGCCAGAAAGGATAGAGACTGGCATCGGCGACAAAAATCAACGCGAGGATCAACGCCACCAACGCATTATAAATAAGATATACGAAACGGGGCACCTTCACCCACAGCGAGATGATGGTAAGCAGGAAGGGCACTGCGAAGAAGTAGAGCGCCGTAGAGAGGTCGAGCGACAGTCCGTGCCACACAACAGCGGCATAGTCGCCCAACGACAGTCCCTCGCCACACAGCAACATAAACACCAACTTGGCAACCACGAACAATGCGATGGTCACCAAGTAGTATTTCAGCAGGTATGCGACTCTCTCCTTCACCCTTTATTCCTTCTCTACGATTTCTCCCAACAACGTTGCACTGGTAGAGCCTGTGATGCGAACACGCACCGTCTCGCCAATGTGGTGGTTACCCTTGTCCACGACGACGGCCTTGTTCTGTTCCGTACGTCCCATCAGCTGGTTGCGACTACGCTTCGAGAAAGCTTCCAACAGTACGTCAAACTCCTTGCCCTCGTCTTTCTTGTTCTGCTGGGCAGAGATCTCCGTCTGCAGGGCGATGAGCTCGTTCAGGCGACGAATCTTCTCCTCCTCAGGAACATCGTCGGGCAGGTGCTTCGAGGCATAGGTACCCGGACGCTCCGAGTATTTGAACATAAAGGCAGAGTCGTAGCCCACCTCACGCATCAGCGACAGCGAGAGCTGGTGGTCTTCCTCCGTCTCAGAGTGATAACCCACAAAGATATCCGTTGACAGGCCGCAATCGGGGATGATACGGCGGATAGCTGCCACACGGTCCAAGTACCACTCGCGAGTGTATTTGCGGTTCATCAACTTCAGAATACGGTCCGAACCGCTCTGAACAGGCAGGTGGATATGCTTGCAGACGTTAGGCATCTCAGCAATGACACGCAGCGTCTCGTCGCTCATATCCTTCGGATGACTCGTAGTGAAGCGGATACGCATCTGCGGGGCCTCCTCAGCAACACGGCGCAGCAACTGTGGGAACGACGTTCCGTCGCTTCCCTGGTAGCTGTTCACGTTCTGTCCCAGCAGTGTTACCTCCTTGAAGCCACGGTCGCGCAAGTCGCGCACCTCTCGCAGGATACTCTCCAGGTCGCGGCTACGCTCACGGCCACGGGTGTAGGGCACGATGCAGTAGTGGCAGAAGTTGTTGCAACCGCGCATGATGCTGACAAAACCACCAATCTTGGCACCATGCAGGCGCTGGGGAACGATATCCTTGTAAGTCTCGCTGGTGGACAGTTCGATATTCATCGCCTTATGACCCGTCTCTGCCTGTGCTATCAGGTCGGGCAACGACAGATAGGCATCAGGGCCAGCCACCAGATCACAATGGTGGTTCTGCAGCAAGTCGTCCTTCACACGCTCGGCCATACAGCCAAGGACACCGATGATGAGGTTGTTGGCTGTTTGCTGTTGGCTTTTGGCTCTTTGCCTACGCAGGGCGTCAAGGGCGTCAAGGCGATGATAAATTTTCTGCTCGGCATTGTCACGTACCGAGCAGGTATTTAGGAATACGGCATCAGCATCGTCGAGCTGTTCCGTGGTCTCATAGCCAGCCATCTGCATCACGGAGGCAACAACCTCCGAGTCTGCGACGTTCATCTGGCATCCATAAGTTTCTATATAAAGTTTCTTCATCTTCTATTATTACTTGGGCTGCTTGCCGATGTAGGCGAGGATACCACCATCGACATAGAGCACGTGGCCATTGACCGCATCCGAAGCATGAGAAGCCAGGAACACAGCAGGACCACCCAGCTCAGAAGGATCGAGCCAGCGACCAGCAGGGGTCTTAGCGCAGATAAAGCTGTCGAAGGGGTGGCGGCTGCCGTCCGGCTGACGCTCACGAAGGGGAGCAGTCTGGGGAGTAGCGATATAGCCCGGACCAATACCGTTGCACTGGATGTTATACTCACCATACTCTGAACAGATGTTGCGAGTCAGCATCTTCAGACCACCCTTGGCGGCTGCATAGGCACTGACAGTCTCACGACCCAGCTCAGACATCATAGAGCAGATATTGATAATCTTACCCTCACGGCGCTCCATCATTTCAGGAAGTACAGCAGAAGCACAGATATAAGGAGCTACCAAGTCGATATCGATAACCTGCTGGAACTCCTCACGCTTCATCTCGTGCATGGGGATACGCTTGATGATACCCGCATTGTTGACGAGGATATCAATCTGACCTACCTCCTGGTGAATCTTCTCTACGAGTGCCTTAATAGCCTTCTCGTCGGTAACGTCACAAACATAACCCTTCACGTTGGTGATGCCTGCCTCCTTGTAGTTAGCCAAACCGCGCTCAAGAGCAGCCTCGTTGATGTCGTTGAAAATGATGGTCTTTGCACCAGCGGCTACGAAAGCCTTAGCAATGTTGAAACCGATTCCGTAAGAAGCGCCGGTAATCCAAGCGTTCTTGCCTTCCAATGAAAAAATGTTTGCCATAATCAATTTGTTTTTATAGAAATATGTTTTATAGAAATTTGTTGTTCACTGTTGATGCCGCAAAATTACTACTTTTTCTGGAACTATCCAAATAAAAGTGTAAAAAAAGAGTGCCCTACTGGTCACTCTCTGAAAGTTGTCCAAGGCGGATTCGAACCACCACAAACAGAACCAAAACCTGTTGTGCTACCATTACACCATTGGACACCAATATGCGTTAAGCGGGTGCAAAGGTAAGAAATATTTAGCATACTGCCAAATTATTTCCTACCTTTTTACTCTTTTACCCTTTACTTGACAATCAGCAGATAGTAGTTCTTCTTACCTTTCTGTGCCAGCAGGTATTTGCCGTCGATAAGGTCGTCAGCAGTAATCAGACGCTGTGGATCACTCATCTTCTCCTTGTTCAGCGAGACACCACCACCTTGCACCATCTTGCGCATCTCACCCTTCGAGGGGAACACAGGAGCAACGGTGGTCAGCAGTTCGATAGCGGGCTGACCCAGCTGGTCGGCACCAATCTCGTGCTTCTCGACACCATCGAACACATCGAGGAAGGTCTGCTCATCGAGACGCTCCAAAGCTTCCTTGGTAGACTTGCCAAAGAGGATGCTTGAGGCCTCAATAGCCATGTCGAGGTCTTCCTTGGAGTGAACCATCACGGTAACCTCCTCAGCCAAACGCTTCTGTAGCACACGACGGCCCGGGTCCTGCTTGTGCTCCTCGATGAGGGCGTCGATAACGTCCTTCTCAAGCGACGTAAAAATCTTGATATAGCGCTCGGCATCGTCGTCAGAAACGTTCAACCAGAACTGGTAGAAGCGGTATGGAGTCGTGCGGTTACGGTCCAACCAGATGTTACCACTTTCGGTCTTACCAAACTTCTTACCATCCGACTTGGTAATCAGTGGACAAGTCAGGGCGAAGGTCTCGACTTCATTACCCAGCGTGCGACGAATCAGTTCCGTACCCGTGGTCATATTGCCCCACTGGTCGTTGCCACCCAGCTGCAGCTTCACGCCATAGTGCTGGTAGAGGTACAGGAAGTCGTAGCCCTGCAGCAACTGATAGGTAAACTCGGTGAATGACAGACCGTCGCGAGCAGTACCGTTCAGGCGCTGCTGCACGCTCTCCTTGGCCATCATATAGTTGACTGTGATATGCTTACCCACCTCACGGGCGAAGTCCAGGAACGTGAAGTCCTTCATCCAGTCGTAGTTGTTCACCATCAGAGCAGCATTAGCGTCCTTCGACTCAAAATCCAGGAACTTTGCCACCTGTTTCTTAATGCACTCCTGATTGTGGCGCAGGGTTTCATCGTTCAGCAGGTTGCGCTCCTGCGATTTACCTGAGGGGTCGCCAATCATACCCGTGGCACCACCCACCAGAATAACGGGACGGTGACCGCAGCGCTGCAAATGACGCAGCATCATAATGCCACAGAGGTGACCAATATGCAAGGAGTCGGCCGTGGGGTCGGTACCCAGATAGGCTGTCACCATCTCTTTCTGTAACAGTTCCTCCGTACCTGGCATCATCTGTGCCAGCATACCACGCCATTTCAGTTCTTCAACAAAATTCTTCATATCTTTTTTATACCTAATTATTCTTTTGGAGGTGCAAAGGTACGAATAAGTGGGCGAAGAACAAAGCAAAAAAACATTTTTTTTGTTTTTTCTTCCGAGCGAAGTCTGAATTAATCCTTGAGTCTTATTTAATCACCACCTTGCGACCATTTACAATATACAGGCCGGGACGGAGATTGTCAGCATTCACCTTGCGACCGTCGAGGGTGTAGACACCAGTCTTAGTCTCCGGCTTCCTGGCGTTAACCTCCTGAATACCGGTAGCAGTAACTGTCTTCAGTGTGCAGAAGGTGAAATAGGTCGGCTCATCAAACATAGCAGGATGTGCAGCATCCTTCAGATACTTGCCTGTACCATTATTTTTCATCGACCAACCCTTACCATCGACATATTCTAATGTCCAAGCAGCACCATCGGGGGTATCGAAGCCTCTCTGACCATTCAAACCGTTGAGGAAACAACAATTACCGGTTACAGCCTGTGAGTTCAAATAGGCTGTAGTACCATTCACCTGATAATCCTCACCATCGGTATTAAGGAGTTTCAAAGAACGTCCGCCAGTAATTCTCGACAACTTGAACAGATATCCTTCAGTTGCGAAATCATCGAAAGCATTCTCAAAGATATCATAGCCCAGTGCATCAGCGCCAGCACCAAAGAAAGCCTTCTTCTCTGCCTCGTTAACAATAGCAAAGTTCTTACCACTCAATGCTGACAAATCACCTGTGAAGCGCTCATCAACCTCGACAGTCTTAGTATAATCGCCAGAATTGCTCATCACCTCAAGGACCTTTGCAGCATAACGCTTTCCGAAGGTGCGATAGCCAGCAGCCGAGAAGTGCCAAGGGTCAGTACCATTGCCAGGAATACCTTCAGCAGACACCACATAACCAGTAGGAATAACCTCAGGAATCTTGGCGACAACATGATTATGCCAAGAACAGCCACCTCCCATATTCTCATACTCTGTCTCACCAACAAAGATGGGAACATTGACGGATTTCAGATTGAGGTCTCTCAGCATGTCCTTATAAATCTTCTTCACCATGCCAGGCCACTTCTCGTCACCATTGTTCGAGCAACCCTGATGCAGCAGAATACCCTTGATAACGCCAACCTCTTGGGCTTTCTTAGCCATCTCGATGATACGGCCATAAGGGTTGCCACCATAGTGACGATTAGCCAACGTAGCCCACCACTCCGTGGGATTATCCTGTAACCACTGCTCGTATAAGTCCTTGTCGAACATCTGGATGGGGCTGCCACCCATAGCAACAGCAATAACACCAATCTTCTTGTCGGGAAGTTGCTGTACCATTGTACGACCGAAATAGTCAGTAGGGCCAAGTTTGCCGTCAGGGCTGACGATAGGGCACTCAGCCTTATACCAATTTCCAAGTGTACGCTTGGGAGTAGTATTATTAAAGTTACACGTTGCCAGCATCTGGAAACGTTCGTCAACATTGCCCACATCCTGGGATTCCCACTGGGCATTGCCTTCCATATTAGACTGTCCGAAACAGATGTAGATATAGAAGTTAGGATCAACCTCGGCCTTTGCGCCCATCACAGAGCACAGCAGCATCATAGCAGTAAGTAAAAATTGCTTCATTTACGTTTGTTTTTATTAGTTAGTATTCATTTTCGGCTGCAAAGGTACAATGAAAAAGTATATGTTACACACTTAATATGTAACATATACTTTCGCAGGTGTGACAAGAAGCAAAATGTCAGTTAATCAGGAAGATCTTCTCCTTACCCTTATAGGTCGCTTTCACCGTAGCACGGCCTTCGACAACAGAACTAACCTCAATCTTCACGTCCTTAGGAACATTAGACGTTGCCTCCACCTTAGAGCCGGCCTTCAGCGGACCATAAAGCTGGTAATGATTACACTCGGTATAACCATTGGCATTGGTTGACATGATAGGCTTCTCAGGGATGTTCAGCTGCTGACCATCGACCTTGATAGTTACTTCTGGAACCATAGCCGGAATGGCACCTTTACCACCCTTTGCAAAGCCAATACCATGGAGGTCGAAGAGACCCTCAGGACGCTGAGGCTGCTGGGGACGACGCCCCCACTGGCCACGCTGTGGCTGTTCAGGCTGCTGAACCTCCGGACCTTCTACCACCAGGTAGATGGCGTGCTTGCCTGTGAGACCCTCTAAGGCAGGAACTGGCACAGAGTATGTGAGTGCCTTGCCTTTGGGGAACCTGTCAGAGACATTGATAACACCCACCTCCTGACCCTTCCAAGGATCATCGAGCTTGACGTGAATCTTGAAGGCGCCCTTGCCACTGGATGACAGGTTGAGGTTAAGCTTGGCCTCATCACCCTTCTGGATACCTGCGAAAGCCTTTACGCCCTTGGTATCCTGAGCCAAACCACCAAAGCCGAAGTACTTAAAACCGATGATACTGCCGTTCTGAATACCGGCCAAGTCCATGGAGTTGTTCCATACGTCGTGGTTGTCCTGCATCCAGTTATTGCTGTTAGGACCATACATGAAGCAGGCCAAGCCAGCGCTATAATAATGATAAGGTGGCAGACCGAAGATCTGGAAACCCTCACTGGTCACCTCGGCACCAGTATAGGTGTTGCCGTCAGAGGCTGCAGCCACCCATTCGTTACCCTTCACATAGGGGTCGTAACCCGTAATGGTTACCTTACCACCCTTGGCAACGGGTTTCTTGTCCCATGTAATCTTCACAGGAGCCACCATTGCCTGACGAGCGTTGCCGAAGCCACGAGGAGGACGATGGTAGAAGACATACCACTGACCATTGATCTCCTGTAGAGAGCCATGGGTATTATGGGCAGCATTGGTAGTAATCAGCTTAGAGCCATCCTCGTTCAGGACGACACCACGTGAGTCGACAAGCACACCACCTGCACGCCAAGGGCCAAGGGGTGAGTCACCATAGGCATAGCGTAGAGCCGAGTTGGTATTACCCAGACCATACTCCTTGCCAGAGTAGCCAGAGAACACCATCACATACTTGTTGCCTACCTGACGGATAGACGAGGCCTCAAAGAAGTTGAAGTCCAGCGGATTCTGTCCCTTGTAGAGGGCCTTATACTCGCTACCCGGTTTGTCGAGCAAGCGACCATCATGGCTGCTGGCAGGGATGAACGGGTCGATGAGTTCCGTACCCTCACGCTTCGAGTACATCGTGTTCTGGTCGAGCTCACAAGCGGTAGAGTGCTGGAAGCCATAGAACACATAGGCACGATAGCCCTTGTCGAAGTCCTTATCCTTCTTATCGGTAACGGTCTCAATGAACACCGACGGATCGAAGTCGATGAGCGAGCCTGGCAAGCACTTGGTACCATCAGTTGTCAGGTTGACAGGGGTGAAAGGACCGTTGGGACGGTCGCCCTTGCAGACCATTGGTACACGCTGCCATCCTCGACTGTGGGGATAGAGCCAATAGGTTTTCTTGCCTGTAGCCTTGTCAACAGTCTCTACGAGGTCAGGGGCAAACATCGTGTCCCACTGGCCATTGACAAACCAGGTGAAGATAGGACCCTCGTCGCGCCACTGCGACAAGTCTTCGACAGGTGCCGACCACATACGGATGTCTGGACCACAATAAGCCGTATAGGTAACGTCATGCGAACCGATGATATAGGCACGATACTTACCCGGCTGGTCTGGGTCTTCAAAGACGCGTGGTTCACCATCGGGCAAGTGCTCCCACAAAGGGAGATAAGGGTTCTGTGCATTAACCATCAAAGCAGCGGTCAGCACAAAGAGTTGTAGGAATAGTCGTTTCATTATATTTCTGTAATTGCGATTATTTCTTGTTTCTCACCTCATTGAGGAAACGCACCATCTTCTGCAGATTCTCCTCCGTATACATCTGTGGACCACCATGGCTGCCCTCTGCAGGGAATGTTCCTTCAGTCTTGACACCAGCAGCTTTCAGCAGCTCAAAGAACATCTTACCCTGGCAGCCAGGAACGACATTGTCCTTCTCACCATGGAAGATGATGATGGGAGGATTTTTCTTGTTGACATAGTAGGTAGCACTCAGACTGCGATACTTGTCTGGTTCTTTGTCGAGCTTAGAAGCAAGCAGCACGTCCTCAGGAGAGTCGGGGCCCATCTTCATACCCTCGCCACAATCCATAGCGGTAAGGTCAACGGGACCAGACCAGTCACAGGCAGCATTGACAGTACTTTTCTCTTTGAGACAGTTGCCAACGGTACCTTCAAGGTCAATATCCACAGTACCCACCTTGGTCTGCTTCACACCGCTGGTGGTAGCGGCAATAGATGCCAGATGACCACCAGAAGAGAATCCGCTGGTAGCAATGAATGAAGTATCGAACTTATACTTCTTCGCATTGGCACGTACGAAACGGATGACGGCACGGATGTCGTGGATCTGGGCAGGCCATTTGGCATCCATGCTGCTACGATGGTTAGGACAAACGACAGCATAGCCGTTGTCGAGCAGGGTCTTGCCGATAGTACCGAGGTCAGCCATACCTTTGCTGCTATTGCTAAACCATGCACTACCATAGATATGGATGACGACAGGATAGCTCTTAGCCTCTTTCTTAGGCAGGTAGATGTCGCAGGTATGATAAGCCTTGTCATCTCCCGCATAGTTCACGTCTTTCCACTCCTGAGAAGTCTCCAGTTTTGTTTGCTGTTGGAAGCCACCAAAGCCTCCAGCGGGCTGTGCTACTGCTGCCACAGCAGCCATGCACATCACGAATGTTGATAATAATGTTTTCTTCATAGTTAGTTTTATTTAAACTGCCAATAGTCGAGGCGGACGTCACCCTGTGCCTTGTCGAAGCAGAGGTAGAGGTCGTGAACACCCGTAGCACCATTGACCTTCGTATTAAATGCCTTGTATTTCTCAGCAGAGCCTGTGCTCTTGATAGTAGCGGTACCAATGACATCGCCCTTCACGTTGTCGAGGCGCAGGGTAACGGTGCAGCCTGCCTGGGCAGCAGCGGCAGCGATGATGCTGAACTGCTTGGCACCCTTACCGAAGTCAACACCACGCAGACGGATATACTCGCCGTCGTTGATATCAAATATGTACATGTTACGCTTACCGGTAGACTCCGGCATGTCCTTCACGACACCCGTATTGGGAATACCCATCTTGGCAGACTTCAGTCCATAGCCCCAGTTCATGGTCTCAGCCTCCACACGACGATAAGGGTTCAGCCAGTGGAGCTGCTTCAAGGGCTTCTGGTCCATCCAATAGGGAACCTCCTGAATAGTGCCATCGGCATTATAGGTAATCTCTGTAGCAGAGACGGTACGACGCTCATGGTGCTCATAGGTATCGAGGTGCATCAGGTCGTAGTTCTGACCAAAGACATACGAATGGCCCTGGAAATCGCAGATACCAGGATGGTTACCACGATCACGCTGAGTAGGCTTCATGATATAGTTCTTCCACTCCCAAGGACCTGTAGGACTGTTGCTCATAGCATAGCCCAAAGCCTCTGGACAGCAGGTCGTGGCATAGCTGAGATAGTACTTGCCATTACGCTTGTAGAGCCACGGACCTTCCTGATAGTTCTTCACAGTCCATGTAGCCTTCTCACTCCAGGGTGCGCGGAGGTTTGCCTTAGCACCTTCCTGTTTGACAGGACGCATGATACCATCCTTTGGATTCAGCACGAATATGTCGCCCTGCGTAGAAATCATGTCTTTATTTAACTTGGTGTAGTAGACATGAGGATTACCCCAGTACATATAGGCCTGACCATCGTCATCCGTAAAGACGGTAGGGTCGATATCGTCCCAATGCTCTTTCTGCCATACCAACGGCTCACCAAGGGGATCCTTGAAAGGTCCGTAGGGAGAATCACTCACCAAGACGCCAATGCCATGACCATGCAGGGGCGCATAGAGGTAGTACTTACCATTGCGCGCAACTGTCTGGATTGCCCAGGCACCATTCTCACGACTGCGCCAGGAGAACTCCTTCAGCGAAGCTACAGCACCGTGTTCTGTCCAGTTGACCATATCTGTCGTTGACCACAGCAGCCAGTCGTACATATAGAATCCTGCGTTGTTACGCTCGTTTGGATCAGGAATATCCTCAGGAGAGGCGTCGTGTGATGTATATAAGAATAAGGTGTCGCCAATCACCAGTGGTGAGGGGTCGGCAGTGTACTTTGTTTGGAACAGTGGCATGTTCACCTGCTCCAGTCCACGCATCTCCCACCAGTCGAAGTTGAAGAGCTTCGGACCCTTACGACCTTTGAAGACCAGATACAGGTCACGGGTATGCAGACGAGAGGGATAGCTGTCGAGGGCTGCCAAGTCGGTAGTGATGGTCTGCCACTTCTCCCAACCGCCAGTACCAGGAACGTCCAGTGTGCCGAGGAGTTTTCCTCCCACACTATCCAGACGAATCTCTATCTGTCCACCACGCAGACCACTAGCCACACGGGCTGTGAAGGTACGTGGAGTCTTATAGCAGAGGTGTACTGCCTGTAGTTTGATATAGTCTCCGTTATGGATGTCAGTAACATAGACACCTACTTCGTCATTCTGTTCCGTCTTCACACCCTTCGAGAACGCCATCGTCTCAGCCTCCACCTTGCGGTAGGGGTCAAACTTTGCGATTGGCTCCACGCCCTCGTCGGTAGGCATGATGGTAGGGAAGCTGCCATCAGCATTGTACTTAAACTCCTCGACAGCCACACTACGACCAAAGCCGCCACCATGAGGCAGTTTGCCTGTGTGATAGAAGAAATAGCTGTGCCCCTTAAAGTCGGCCACACCACAGTGGTTCGTAAACGACTTCGTATCGCAGAGCGGCATAATCTCACCAGCATACTTCCAAGGACCTGTGGGGTGCGGAGCCGTGCTGTAACTGATATGCTCAGGAACACCACCAGCGGCATAGAGCAACTGGTAGGTACCGTTACGCTTGGTCAGCCATGGACCCTCTACGTATGAGTCCTTGTACTGCTTGCCCTTCTCACGCTTGCTCATGATGGGGCCACCGAAGGCTTCCTCCGTCATATCGAGGCGACCCAGTTCACCGCTATACGATATCATGTCGCGGTTCAACTTCAGGTAGTAGCACTGTGGGTTACCCCACATCAGCCATGCCTGACCGTCGTCGTCAATCATCACTGTCGGGTCGATATGGTCCCACGAACCGTTCTCGAAGAGCGGTTTGCCGAGGGCATCACGGAACGGACCTGTCGGAGAGTCGCTGACAGCCACACCGATAGCCATGCCGTTAGACAGTTTGCTATGGGCACAGATATACCAGAAGAACTTACCATCGCGCTCAATAGTCTGTCCTGCCCATGCACGATCGTCAGCCCAAGAGAAAGTCTCCAGTGCCAATGGTGATCCATGGTCCTGCCAGTTGACCATATCTTTGGTGGAATAGACGCGCCACTCCTGCATCCAGAAGAAGTCGGCATTGTCCTCGTCATGGCCTGTATAGACATACATGGTTCCATCGTGTACCAACGGAGCAGGGTCACTGGTAAACCACGTCTGGACAAACGGATTTTGCGCAGCTACGCTGCTAATTGATAATTGATAAATGAGAACTGATAATACTAATCCAAGTCGTTTCATTATGTCATTTTAATTAGTGATTGCGGATATTCCACTTTGAGTTGTCACTGCTAAAGTCATAGACAGCCAGCGTGGGAGTACTGTCGGCAGCCGAATAGAGACAGTAGCGTGTGTTCACTCCCTCCATACCAGGAATCTCCTTCGGCATGATGCGATAGGTACCATCAGTGAGTTGCTCAACACGCCATAGCTGCTCGGCACCACCATGATAGGCAACGGTAGCCAGTTCCTTGTCAGCAGTAGCTGTGAGGGCACGGTCAGTACCAGCGATGGTAATCTTGAAATATGGTGCACTCAGGTAACCACCAGCCTCTGGCACAGCGGTAAAGGTCCACAGCTGGTGAGGACGGAACATATAGTCGCTACAACGAACAGCCACAGGTGTGTTAGCATCAGGCCATGTGCTGACGACCTCCTCCAGTTTCTGGTTGGCAACAGGCTTCGGAGGTTGCTGCATCTGGTTGCGATCGCCCCAGCGCTGACGCTCCTGCTGCATGCGTACGAAATCGACAGCCATCTCCAACGAGTAACCACGACGCTCTGACTCAATGGCAAACGTACCACCACGGAAGCGCTCACCAGCATAGGGCCAGCCATTCTTCCACAACAAGGGACGGACAGCGAGAACACTACGACCACCCATGTCGAAGTCAGCCTCCCAGTGGAACGACATCACCTCGACACCTTCGTCGATAACAGTACTTCCAAAGTGACCGGCACCTGTAGCACGGTCGCCAGCGGCAATGACCATACGGCCACCGCCATGGAACATGTCACGACCGACATTGTCTACGTATGGTCCCTCCACAGAACGTGAGCGACCTACGACAATATTATAGGTAGAGTTGACACCATCGCAGCAGGTGCCATGAGTTCCCAACAAGTAGTACCAACCGTCACGATACATCAGGGCACTGGCCTCACAGTCGATGGCCACGTCCTTCTCGACATTTCCTTTCACACGCTCACCCGTCTTCGGATCGAGCTCGATGAGACGGATATTACCGAAGTAGGTACCGTAGGTAGCCCACAGACGACCCGTCGTGGGGTCTAAGAGCAGACAGGGGTCGATGGCGTCGCAGTCCTCCATACCGTCGGACGATGCCACCTCGATAGCGGTAGACCACTTGAAGTCAGGCGACTTCGGGTCGAGCGTCTTGTTCCACATCGTCAGGATGCGACCGTTATGGCCACCGAAGAGGCCACCACCTGTAGCACCATAGATACAGAGGTAACGGTCGCCAATCTTCATCATATCGGGAGCAGCGCCACCGCCTGGGCGCTCGGCACCACTGTGCCATGACCATCCGTCGTCGGAGATGATGCCTCCCCCACCCGTTCCGAAGGTGTACCACTTGCCGTCACACTCAGCGAGTGTCGAGGGGTCATGGATATAAGGTGCACCAATTTGCGCATGGGCAGCAGCAATAACAGCAAGTGCCGCCAAGAGTGTATGTAGTCTTTTCATCTTATTGTACTTTGATTGAATAGTTCTTAACAGGGTTACCTTTCTCGTCAATGAAGCGGGCGCACAAATCACTCAGGCCAGGACCATTGACCAGTGCAAAGCGCAGGATGTTACGACCCTTCTTCAGTGTGAGGCGCTGTGATACGCAGTCGTCTTCCACCATACGGCGGTCACCGTCGAGTGTCAGCACACGGTCACCGTTGAGCCACCACATAGAGGCACCATTGGAACCGATAGCCAGACGCACGCCGTCCATCGCCTCAGGACAGTCGATAACGGTGACGCCCCAGAACAGAGAGTTGTAGGGCTGACAGCCATTGGCCTCAGCGAAACGGAACACCTTGACATTATAGCTCTCACTCTCTACAGCATGCCATTTCAGGGTCTGCTTGACCTCCTTGGTTTGGGCAGGTCCCATCTGCATTCTCGTATCAGCAGGACCTCCTGCTAGTGCGATACCAATAGCACTTACCTTCTCACCATCGCGAGGCAGCTTCTTATCGTCAAACTGTCCCTTGAAATACTGCTTGGAGAGATGCTCATTGAGATAGGTTTCTGTCAAGATGGTGTTGGAACGGACATTATAGTCGATAGGCTCCAACAGCATCCAACGACGGATGAAACCATTGGCATCAGGCTGTGCAGCAGGTGCATTGGCAGCAACAGCGTGGAAATAGTTCTCACGATTCTTGAACTGTACCCAGTTGATGCTAACAGCGGCATCACCCTCGCAGGTGACGACAAGGTCGGTAACGCCCTTTGGTACATACTCCAAAGCGACGGTCTGAGTGAGCCACTGGTTGCTCTGGTCACGACGGAACTGGCCCATCTGGGTAACGACATTCATCGGAATGCGTGCAAGGACCTTACCCTTGGCACTCTTCTCACGGATACAGAACGCGGTATTGCCAGCAGCCTTGGCATTGACAATGAGATAGGCAGTATTCTCTACACCAGAGAAATCCACATCATTATACTGCAGCCAACTGCCCTTCACTGGCAGGGTAGCCTGGTAGCTACGGAAGGTATTGACAGTATCTATCAGGGCTGTCGTCACATCGGCACTGGCCGTGCTGTAGCGATCTATCTCGATCTTCTCCGTAGCCTTGTTGATACCCACGCCACGCATGGTCTTCTTTACCTCCTTGATAGTACCGTCAGCATTGAAGTACAGTTTATCGATTTGTACGCTACGACGCTTGTCATCGCTGGGAGAGAACGCATTCTGGTGGTAGAACAGATACCACTGGCCCTTATAGTTGACGATGCTGTGGTGATTCGTCCAACAGCCATTCTCATGTTCCGGCATGATGATGCCCTTGTACTCATAAGGTCCCATGGGGTTCTTACTCATAGCATAGCCGAGAACCTCGGTCTTCTCCCTAACATACGGATAGGTCAGGTAGTAGTTGCCATTATACTCAAAGGCAAACGGACCTTCAGCCTGACGATTGGGCAGGTCTTTCAGGCAGTTGACACCATACATCTCAAACTCACGGTTACCCCATTTCACTTTCTCCTTAGGGGTATCGTCGGCAAGTTCCTTCATATTGGGCTTAAGCTTGGCGCAACGGCCAGCACCCCAGAAGATATAGGCATTACCATCAGAAGCCTGAAGCACACACGGGTCAATACCACTGATGCCCTTGATAGGTTCCGGCTCACAGATGAACGGACCTTCTGGACGGTCAGCAATAGCAACACCAATACCAAAGCCACGACCATCCTTAGGAGCTGAGGGGAAGTAGAAATAATACTTGCCGTTACGCTCCACGCAGTCAGGCGCCCACATAGAATAAGAGTCAGGGCGCACCCAGGGAACTTTGTTCTGGGTGACAATCACACCATGGTCTGTCCAGTCGGTCAGGTTCTCTGAGGAGAAGACATGATAGTCCTCCATGCAGAACCAATCCTGTCGCTGACCAACAGGAGGCTTGATATCATGCGACGGGTACAGGTACACCTTATTATTAAATACGCGTGCCGTAGGGTCGGCAGTGAACTGGTCGCGAATAATAGGGTTCTGTGCTTGCACAGCAGAAGCCGTCAAGCACAGAACAATAGTTGATAATAATGTATTTCTCATGAAATGCTATTCACTTTTCACTCTTCATTCTTCACTCTTTATTTGAAAAGCAGCGGAGCCATCTCTCTCAGGCAACGACGCCATGTCAGGAACTCGTGGGCAGTACCCTCAGAGATAAAGCCATGAGCATTATAACCAGCAGCCTTCAGGTCGGCTACACTCTTGTTAATACCTGCGGGATTCTCCTTATCACCACAGCCCTCGAAGATAACCTTCACAGCCTTTGGATCCTTGATTTCCTCTGGAGCATACTGACCACCGCTGAGCAGTCCCCAGTAACCGAAGACCTCAGGACGACGCAAAGTGATGAGCTTCGTCTCCATACCGCCCATCGACAGACCAGCCATCGCACGGTTCCACTTGTCAGCCTTGGTGAGGAAGTTCTTGTCAATATGTGGAATGAGCTCGTCTATGAGCACCTTCTCAAACTCCTCAGCAGTGAACTTGCCAATGGTACCAAACTTAAAGTCGTTGGTCAAACCATAGGCCATCACAATGATGAAAGGCTTCACCTTACCGTCAGCGATCAGGTTATCCATGATGATGCCTGTCTTACCCTGTACAGGCCAACTGGTCTCGTTCTCACCCCAGCCGTGCTGCAGGTACAGAACAGGATAGCGTGTCTGCTCGAGTTTACCATTCTTACCCTTCACGAGCTTGCCGTAACCATAAGGCAGATAGACATTGGCAGTCTGCATCTTACCAGTGCTCTCAGACCAGAAGGTCACCTGCTGGATGTTACCATGATTGATATCCTTGCGATAAGCATAGAAGTCCTGATCGGGAGCAGGAATCTCGATACCACTCTCCCAACGACAGCTACCAAAGTAGTTGTGGGTACCTGGATCGTTGAATACGCCACCATCGATAGTCAGGTGATAGTAGTGGAAGCCAGGATCCATAGGGCCTTCCGTGGTACCTACCCATACACCATCCTTGTCCTTGCGCAGTACCGTACCGCCACGGCCACCAAGACCGAGGCTGACAATGACTGACTTGGCATCGGGAGCCTCCACACGGAAGCGGGCATAGCCCTGGCTGTTCACCTTAGGCCACTCCTGACCGGGCTGGTTGCAGGGATTGGGCACGAAATCCTCCTTGAGCTGAGCATTGTCGAGCTTAGCATCGAAGTTCTTGATAGCATAGTAAGCCTGCTTGGGTTTGTAGTTCTCGTCGAAAGGCAGCGGATGATTGTTGACACCCAGCCAAGAGTCGCGGTCACCGAGGTTCCACAACGTCACACAGTCGATGACATCCTTATGCTTACGGAATACCTTGAAGACACGATTGTACTGGTCGGTCAGCAGGGTGTTCATATAGCCGGCAACAGGCTTGGCCTCACCACGAGAGAAGCGCAGCTGACCACCCATCTCGGTATTCATACGGATATCGAGCTCTGTCACATGGATATGCTTCACGATGGTTGAATACTTGGTGATGGCCACATCAATCTCCTCCTCAGTAGGACCATAAACATTGTAGTGTCCCTGCATACCGATACCGTCAATGGGTACACCGGCATCCTTCATCTTCTTCACCATGTCAAAGATGCGATCACGCTTGCCGGGGTCACACTCGTTGTAGTCGTTATAGAACAACAGGGCGTTGGGATCAGCCTCACGGGCAAACTCAAAAGCCTTGGCAATGAACTCGTCACCGCAGAGCTTGAAGTGGCGACTCTGACGATAAGGACTGCCAGGAGTGAACTTGCCGTTAGCGAATGAAGGACGAGGATTGTCCTCAATAGCCTCGTTCACCACGTCCCAGCAATAAACGACATCCTTATAACGGTTGACCACCGTATGGATGTGCTCACGCAGACGCTGGTAGAACACTTCCTTCTTCACTTCCTTGCCCTTCTTGTCAGTGAACATCCAGTCAGCAAACTGTGAGTGCCAGCAGAGGCAGTGACCACGCAGCTTGATACCGTTCTGACGGCAGAAGTTGGCAATCTTGTCGGCCTTCTCGAAGTTCCATACACCCTCTTTGGGATGCAACTCACCGGGCTTCATATCATTCTCGGCAGTGATGCTGCTGAATTCACTCTTTACCAGAGCAATCTGCTTGTCATCGCTAACATTACGCTGATTGAGAGCAACGCCAATCAGGAAGTAATTCTTGTAGGCGTCCTTCAATTTCACTGTTGGATTAGGATCAGCGGGAGCGCCCCACTGTGCCCAAGAACCCAAACAACTCATGGCCATCACTGTGGCCAAAACGGTCTTAAAAGTCTGTTTCATTTGTGTGATGTTTTGATAGTTATTTGTTAGTTAATAGTTCACTATAATTACGCTTGCAAAGATACAAAAAGTTTGTAACACTAGCGTTGGCTAATGTTACAAACACTTTTGTTATTGTATCATGAACGGGGAATCCGTTTCCTAATGTTACAAACGAATGGTCTGTGCTGTACCGTCGTAACGGACAGTCTGCTGTTTTCCTTCTGGCAGTACAACAGTAAACTGACGGTTCTGAAGCATGCCAGGATAGCTTCCCTGACGGTCACTAATGGTCAGCGTGTGCATCTTGTCATTCCAACTGAACTGGATGATACTGTACACACCCTTCTCATAGTTATAGTTGTCACCTTCGTCTTCATAAAGCACAAATTGACCGTCAGCACCAGGATAGACACGCAACTCTAAATCATCCCACTTTTTCTCGCCGACCCACTGCATCTCAGGACCCAAGGGCAGGATACTACCAGCACGAACAAACATTGGCACACGGTCAAACGTAGTCTCTAAAGTAACTGTCTGACCACCCTTATACTGTTTATTCGTCCAGAAGTCATACCATGTGGCACCCTTTGGCAGATATTTCACGGCGCTCTTCGTTGCCGTCCAGTCAACACTCCTTCCATCATCTATCTTACCTCTTACATCCTGCTTGTCCCAACCTGTCATGGCATCGGTACGGATAATCTTCTCTTCCGTATACTGTGGATCAACGATAGGTGCAGCGAGGATGCTACGCCCAAAGAGGAACTCGTCGGTCATATCCCATACCTTCTTGTCTGCAGCAAAGTCGCTGAATAGTGGACGCATATAGGTGTCGTTGTTGCTGGTTACCTGCCAGGCAGTACTATATAAATAAGGTAACAGACGATAGCGCAGACGAATCATCTTCTCGATAGCATCATAAACCGGTTCACCCTTCTTGCCAAACTGCCATATCTCACGGGGTGCATCGGCACCATGACTACGGAAGACGGGGCAGAAGAGACCATACTGCATCCAGCGCACATACAACTCCTGGAACTGAGGATTCTTCGGCGCCGAGGCAGGTCCTTGCGTATTGTAAGAACCACAGAAGAAACCGCCGATATCAGTATTGAAATTAGGATTGCCCGTCAGCGAGAAGCTCAGTCCGGCAGGCACCTGTTTGCGCAGCATATCCCACGAAGAGTTCACATCACCACTCCACATGTTCGAGCCATAGTGCTGCTGACCGGCATAGCTGGAGCGGGTCATGATGAAGATGCGCTTACCGCGGTCATCCTTACGCTGAGCCTGATAGATGCCGCGCACGGTCTCCAACGGGAAGGCATTACGCTGTGAACGCCAAGTACCGCCATACACCTTATGTGCATAGTCGCTCTCTCTGGGGTTAAAGAAGTCGGGATCTGTAGAGTCCATCCACCACGCATCCGTACCATAGTTATACAGCCGCTTCAGGTGGTTCCAGTAGATGGCACGAGCCTCAGGACTGAAGGCATCATACACCTTCACACCAGAAGGATAGTCCTTGCGTGGCGGCCAGATGTGCGACAGACCACTTTGTGGCCAGGTCTCGAAAGGCAACAGCAGGTTCTTCTCTGCCAGTTCACGGAATTGTTGGGTCTGCGGACCAAAGCTTGCCCAGATACTAATCATGAAGTGAGCGTGCTTGGCATGCACATTCTTAATCATCTGTGGACCATTGATGAAGTCCTCCGACAGGAAGTCCATAGCGTTCCACAGATAGTTACTCCCCCAGTACTGCCAGTCCTGAATAATACCATCCAGTGGCACATTCAGTGCACGATACTGGTCGACGATTGACTCTGTTTCTGCAGCAGTTTTATAGCGTTCCTTCGACTGCCAGAAACCGTAAGTCCACAGTGGGAACATGGGTACATCACCTGTCAGGTGGCGCATCTGGGCTATCACGCCGTCGGCACTTCCACCATACATGAAATAGTAGTCAATGCCCTGACCGGCCTCAGAAGTAAACGCCATTCCCTGAGCGTTATCCTCAAACAGCGTGGGTGAGTAGTTCTCCCAATAGATACCCCAGCCCTTGATGCTCTGCAACACGTTCTGGAAGTCCTCCAAATTCGACTGCTCCATGCGTTTCTTCTCACCACGACGGTTCATCTTACCGTTCTGGATGGTACCCAGACCGTAGATAGCTTCATCCTTGTCGAGGAAGAAGCTCTGACTGACCTCGAACTCATTCTCGTTCTTACGCACCATACTGATGCCCTTTTCTTTCAGGAGCACCTTACCCTTGCTCGTCATAAAGACCAGGGTCTGCGTCTCGGGTTCGAGCTTCACCGTCAGCTCGCTACTCTTCCACGTGTTACCCGTCTGCGTGACAGCCACCTGTTCGGGTTTGGCAATCACCACGAGCGACTTGGTGGGCTGTTCCTTGACAACGTGTACAATACTCGGTGTGAAGAACTCCACCTTTATTTCCTGCGCCCAGCAGACAGTTGTCAATAGCCAGGCAGCTGTCATGAATAGACTCTTTCTCATTATATCTTCAGCTTATAAGTTTTCCCTGGGGTGGTATCAATATCATACTCATAAACCTTCGGCAGAGCCTTTTGCTCCAGAGGTTTCAGTTCAGGAGAGGTGAGAGGTTGCTTAATCTGAGCAGGGGCAAACAACGGATTGGGACAGTTACCCTTGGCAGGACGGAGTCCCTTACCCTTCAAAGGTACGTATGAACGCAGGCGCAACGTACCGCCGATGGTACTGCGGATGGTTGCAGCGCGAAGTTTCCCTTCGCTCCATTCCTCATCCACAATGAAACCGCCACGGGCACGCAAGCCCTTGACGTTACCTTGTTTCCACTCATCAGGCAGGGCAGGCAACAGATGTACCGCACCATCATGACTCTGCAACAGCATCTCACAGATACCGGCAGATACGCCAAAGTTGCCATCTATCTGGAAGGGTGGATGGGCATCAAACAAGTTCGGATAGGTACGGCCGTCTGGATACTCTCTCATCTTACTGTCATCGGGCAACAGACGGAGCATGTTCTTGATGATTAAGAAAGCATGGTTGCCATCAAGCATTCGTGCCCACAGGTTCGCTTTCCATCCCAGACTCCAGCCCGTAGCCTGGTCACCACGCTGTGTCAGTGTGGTGGCAGCAGCACCATATAGATCGGGGTGCGTAAACGGTGATATCTGGTTTGAGGGGTATAGTCCATAAAGGTGCGACACATGACGATGTTGGTCGTTGGGATCGTCACCATCCCACAGCCATTCCTGCAACTGTCCATGCTTACCAATCTGCATAGGAGGCAGTTTGGCGAGGGCTGATGAGAGGCGTGAGATGTAAGCATTGTCCTTACCAAGAATATTGGCGGCTGCAATAGTCTGGGTCAGCACGTCGAAGACAATCTGGTTGTCCATCGTTGATCCTGCCGTCACCGTGGTATGTTTACCGATGGGACCGTGCTCTGGCGACACCGTCGGTGCGGTCACCAGCCAATGATAAGTAGGATGCTCACATAGGTAGTCGAGCAGGAAATCGGCGGCCCCTTTCATAATGGGATAGTATTCCTCCAGCAACTGCTTGTCACCTGTAAACAGGTACTGCTGCCAGATATGTGTCGTTAGCCACGCACCACCAGTGGGGAACATACCCCATGTAGTACCGTCAATAGGTCCGGCAACACGCCAGAGGTCGGTATTATGATGAGCCACCCATCCCTTGCAGCCATACATCCGCTGGGCCGTCTTGGTACCCGTCTCGCTAAGGTCACGAATCATGGAGAGCAAGGGTTCCTGGTTTTCCACGAGGTTACCCACCAGCGATGGCCAGTAGTTCATCTCGGCATTGATATTGATGGTGTACTTCGAGTCCCACATGGCATAGGGTTTGTTGTTCCACACGCCCTGTAGGTTAGCAGCCTGGCCACCTGGTTGCGAACTGCTAATCAGCAAGTAGCGACCATACTGCATCATCAAGGCGACCAATCCCAGGTCGCTACCATTAAAGGCTGCCAAGCGCTGGTCAGTAGGCAATGCAGCGGCAGCCACCGTTCCCGCGGGTCCTAACGTCAGGCTCACCCTGTCATACTGCGCCTTGTAGGCCTGCTCATGACGCTTCAGCAACTGCTTAAAAGACATCCCCTTGACTGCTGCCAGTGTCTGATTGTTCTTCTTCACTGGATTGCCTGTGATATCCTTGTAGTTAACGAAGTTAGTGGCAGCAGTGATGTACAGGGTGACAGTAGTGGCATTGTCCACCATTATCTTGTCAACGCCACGTCCCACCTTACCGTCTGCTTTCACCATGATGCGACATTCAGCCTTCAAACCAGCCTTGATGCCCTCATGCTCAGCACCGTCCACAACAGCAGCAAGTTCGTTAACCTCACCATTAATACCTTCGTGTTTGGAAACAGTAAAGACATTTGCTTGCAATGGACTGTCAAATGACACAGCAAACGACAAGGCATCCTTCTTGCTGGCCTTCAGTTGTACAATGATAACACCGTCAGCCAACGAGGCAAAGACAGTACGCTCATACTTGACACCATTGTAGGTATAACTGGTGGTGTTCAGTGCTGTACCAATATTCAGTTCACGACGATAGTCGCTAACCTCTTTGTGTCCTAACGACAACTTCACACTTCCCAGTGGGAGAAAGCGCATGCCGTGGGGTCCCTTGAAGAAGTACTGGTCAATCATCTTGTGAGCGGCTTCCTCCTTACCGGCAAAGATGCTGTCGCGCACCTCCTGTAAGTGTTCCTTGGCAGCAGGGCTGTCGTTATCGTGGGGTGAACCACTCCAAAAAGTCTCTTCGTTAAGTTGTATCTCCTCAGTATCGGTTCCGCCATAGACCATCGCTCCCAGTTGGGAGTTACCAACGGGCAAAGCCTCCAGCCAACGACTGGCAGGCTTATCATACCACAGTTTGTAGTCCTGTGCCACCAGTGGCATGGAGCATACTAAAGAGAGTAATACTAATAGTTTTTTCATCTTAGTTGGATTGTTGATTATTGAATGGTGACGGTCAGGCGCTGCAGGTCTTTGTCCAAAGAACTGTTACCTACGAAGATATCATACGTGCCTGGTATGAAACGCATAGTATTCGTCTCGCTATCCCAACCCTCAAAGCTCTCGCGGTCGAGACGTATCGTCTCGACTACCTTCTGTCCAGCCTTTACATCGACACGCTTGAAACCACGCAGCGTCTTCAACGGTCCTTCTTTATCTGCCGTATTACGGATATACACCTGAACTATCTCCGTACCGTCGCGCTTGCCTGCGTTCTCAACGGGTACGGTGATAGCAACAGAATTGCCATCCACAGTACTGGTGGGAGCACCGATTTCAAATGTAGTGTAGCTCAGGCCATAGCCGAAGGGGAATAGGGCATCGTTGAAGTAACGATAGGTACGGCCCTTCATAGAATAGTTCTCGTAGTCGGGCAACTGACTGCTACGCTTATAGAAAGTCACAGGCAGTTTTCCTGCAGGGTTGACATCACCAAAGAGCACGTCGGCAACAGCCGTTCCACCTTCCTGACCAGGATACCATGCCTGAACGATGGCGTCACAGGTCTGCACCTCTGGCTCCAAGGCAATAGCCGAACCAGAGCAGTTGACGAAGATAACCTGCTTCCCGGCAGCTTTCAGCGCTTTCAAGAATTCACGCTGCACCTTCGGCAATTCGATGTCGGTGCGGTCGCCCCCCTTGAAACCCTCAATGTTGACAGGCATCTCCTCACCCTCCAGACTAGGAGCAATACCACCGACGAAAACAACCTTGTCGATACCCTTCAACTGATTGATGGTCTGCTGGTAGTCCAGTGGTAGTTCGCGAGCAATATTGATCTTCATGCCAGCGCCCCATGTCTTCACGGTATTGAAGCGCACCTCTATCTGGAACTTCTCACCAGCCTTCGCCTGTAAGACGGTACGGGTAGGTGTAGAGCGCCAGATATGATGACTCTCCTTGCGCTGTCCATTGACATAGACTGAGAAATCACCGGTGCCCTCTACGTTCAGCACATATTCACCAGCCTCTTTCGGAGCAAAGGTGGTCTCATATTTTGCAGAGAAGTCCTCGATAGGCAGATTAGGTGCAAAGACGTGCATACCATTGGTGGTAACAGCCAACGGCTGGGTGTAATACTCCGTGGTGAAGGGTTTACCTTTCGACTCTGTATTGGTCCAGAAGGTACCCTTCAGACCTTTCTTTCCGTCAGGAGCTGTACACTCTGTCGCCATGTGGCACTCCATGACCTTGTCATACGTCAGGTCACAGCCAGGAGCATAGAAAATCTTCTTCTGTTTAGCCTTGATGCCATCAAGGATGGTTACCGTATGATTGGGGGTGCCGTTGTAGTTACCCCACATCATGGGTTCATTATCAGCATTGGGGCCAATGATAGCAATCTTTTCTGCGTTTTTCTTCAAAGGAAGAATATCATTCTTGTTTTGTAACAATACTATCGTCTGGCGTGCCATATCCAGTGCCAACTGTGCAGACTGCTTAGTACTCATGGCTGAATAAGGAATCTTCGACCACTCCACAAGTGACGGGTCGTCCATCTCGCCAAGGTCAAAGCGACCTTCCAACAGACGGATGACGTGCTTATCCACCTCTTGCTCGGTGATGAGTCCACGGCGAACGGCCTCAGGGATGCTACGATAAGCGTAACCATAGCCACACTCCACATCGGTACCGGCCAGTGTAGCCTTAGCAGAAGCGGTGATGGGTGATGAGGAACTCTTATGAGAGGTATAGAAGTCGCTGACGGCACCACAGTCGCTAACCACCAGGTATTTAAAGCCCCACTCATCACGCAGGATCTGCTGCAACAGACGATTCGAGCCGCAACACGGATCATCGTCCAGTCGTTGGTAGGCACACATCACCTCGCGAACATCGCTCTTCGTCACAAGGTATTTGAACGCAGGCATATAGGTCTCCCAGAAGTCACGCACCGGCACATCGGTCAGGTTAGCCGAGTGGCGGGTGTACTCCGGACCGCTGTGTACGGCATAGTGCTTGGCACAGGCCCACAACTTGCGATATTTATGCTGACCGGTTTTCCCTGTCAGTGGATCACCCTGCAAACCACGCACCACAGCATCGCCCATGATGCTGGTCAGGTACGGGTCTTCACCATAGGTCTCCTGTCCCCTGCCCCATCGTGGGTCACGGAAGATATTGACATTCGGTGTCCATACCGACAACGAACGCATCTTCATATCTTCACCACCGAGGTCATAGATACGATGGTTATACTGTGCACGAAACTCGGTAGAGGCGACATCAAAGCACTTATACAGTAAAGCGGGGTTAAACGACGATGCCATCGCCACGGGTTCGGGGAAATTGGTGACATTACCCATATTGGCAGCACCATGCAATGCCTCACTCCACCAGAAGAACTTTTTAATGCCCAAGCGGGGGATTGCTGGACTCTCGTCAAGCATCAGCATCGCCTTCTCTTCTAACGTCAGACGACCACACAGGTCTATAGCTCGTTCCTTAGCCGATAGGTTTGGATTTTGATAGGGATATTGCTGTGCCATAGTTGTCAGACCACATGCAACAGCAAGCATTACAAATAGTTTACGCATAATTTATGTTGGTTTATTTTCGAGTTACAGGACTTTCATTACCAAACAGATATTGCGCTTGATAGCCACCACAATCCACTACAATCTTTTCGAAGACAATACCAGGATGGCGTGGCACGATGGTCAGTTCATGAACATCCTTTTTGCTGACAGGCAGCGTGACGGTTTTCTCTACAATACGACGAGCCACAGCAGGATAGAACTCAGAATACATATACGGCTGACG
>JAEEGK010006485.1_pt1 | contig 28175 bp, 12 predicted proteins | sample 8958771 | NCBI WGS metagenome assembly JAEEGK01 (sample SAMN16246547, study PRJNA631951) | gut metagenome | biome: gut microbiome; feature: rumen; material: SC-attached | host: Bos | place: Iran: Karaj | collected 2018-10 | reverse complement strand
TCAAAATGATATTCATAAAAATACATTTAACCTCAGAAGAAACGATATATTATCAGAATTATTAAGCAAAATCCAAGATTTTAAAAACAAAAAAGATAATTATGATACCCTACGTAATAATTTAAATTCGAATAAAATTTTAGATAATTTAGATAAAGAAATAACAAAAGGCCTTGAAAATTTGAGTAAAAAAAGAATGAATAATATTCAAGATGAAAAAAATATTAATGATACTAGTAATAAAATCGAAAAAAAAATTTTAAGAAATCCAAAATTTAAAGAAATAATAGGCATGATAAATGATAAAGAAACAAAAAAATTTAAAAAATATAAAATTTTCGGAAAAAATGATTTACTTAATTTAGCTCATAACAAAAAATCTAATGATATTTTTGGAAATATAAATTTATTTTCTCAAAAAAAAAATAATATAAATAATAATTTTGGTGGTATCAATAACTACGGAAATAATTTAAAAAAAATTTATGGAAATGATAAATTTTATATCAGTTGCATTGATGGTAAAGCTATAGTTAATGGAATAAGAAAAGATATCCCTATTGTATCTAAGTTTAATAATATTAATGATAGATTAAATTTAGGTGGTAATAATAATGATAATTTATTTAATGATTTCAAAATAAGTAATTTTACTAGTAATAAAATTAAAAATAGAAATAATAATTTTAATTTAAAAACTGAATTTACTTATAAAGAAAGAAGAAATAAAAAAAATTTAAATGACAATATTTCAGAAAATAATTTTATAGAAGAATTTTTATATGAATTAAATCTTTTAAGAACATCACCAAATAACTATAAAGAAGAATTAGAAGAATATGAAAATAATATAAAAAAATCTTTAAGTTATAAACCAAATATTTTAAAAGAAATAAGTAAATTAATATCAAAATTAAAAAATGGGAAAAATTCAAATGAAATAAAACAAAATGAAAAATTAAATGAATTATCAAATGAATATTTAAACGAATTAAAATATACAAAAGGTAGAATTTTTTATCCTAAAGACCAAGAAATTTTAGAAGAAGATTTAAATTCAATTTTTGAAAAAGTTACTTTTTGTAAAAATTACGTTTGTACAAATAATAATCCAAAAAAAGCTTTATTAGAAATATTATTTAATGAAAAAGATTTAATCAAAGGAGTAAGTGATAGATTAGTAAATTCAGAAAGTAAATACATTGGAATTTCACATGAAAAAATAAGAAATCAATTTATTACTGTTATTATTATCACTGATAATATTAATGAAAAAAAAGAATTAAATTTTGAAGATAAATTATTAAATGAAATTAATCACTTTAGAAATAATCCTCAATTTTATCTTAAGTTTTTTAATAATAATAAAGATATTTATGATAAAATTTTATATGCTAAAAAAGTTCCTTCTTTGAAATTAAATGATATATTAAATAAAGCTTGTGAAGAAAGAGGAATTTTATTAAGTAAAAATCCAAAAGAAAAATATGATAGAAATGAATTAATTGAATTTTTAGATAATTATGGAACAAACTTTTTTATAGTTAATGAATATATAAATGATGAAAAAGAATCTGCTCAAAATTTCTTAATAGAAATGTTAAACAATGACTATCAAATATTATTAAATAGAAGATTAAAAGAATTTGGTTTTGCTAGAAATGAAAAAGGGAAAATAATATTAATATTTGTAGATAATATTAATCCAAATAAAAATATAAAAGAAATAACAATAAATAATTTAACAAATAAATTAAATAGACCAGAGTTTACATTAGATGAAGAAAATCAAATAAGAAATGATTTTAAAAATTTTGATTCTTTAAATTTAGGAATAATTAAACCTTCAATAATATTAATTTTTGCTGATAAAGATAAAGATTTTGCAAATAGAAATCCTTTTTATTATACTGCTTTAAAAGATTTAAATACTGAAGAAAATAATATTAAAGGAATTAATGAAGAACAATTTGTTAATGCTGTAAAAAGAGTTATTAGAGAATATGATGCTGAAGATTTTGAAAATAATTGGGCTGAAATTTTTAATTTGTATTTCGGAGAAAAAAGGAATAATGTTATTGATAAAAATATTTTAGTTAATGTTATTAAAGATTTAGGATTCAAATTAAGTGATGATGATATTAATCTTGTTTTAGATAAAGTTGATTGTAATTTGGATTTAGAGAAATTTACTAATATTATGAAAGAAATTGAATTGAATTTTAGATTGAAATTAAATAATTAAATATAATGATTTAAATTTTGATTTTTTTTATTTTTTTAAATTCAAAAAATTATAATTTTATTTCATTTTAAATGAATTATTTAATAAAAAATAATTATTTTTAACTTTAAAAAATACTTTTTAAAATTATAAAATTGGCGCTTAAAAAATAAAATAAAAAAAATATAAAAACATTAATAAAAAATGAAAGAATTAGGTTTCAATGAAGAAGAGGAGAAAATATTAAAAGAAATTTTAAAAAAAAATCCTCCAAAAACAAAAATAATACAAAGTTTTAACGACATTTCCACAATAAACGAATATACATATGATAAAGAATTAATAAAATGCAAATACATATATTTAAATAGTATAATATATATAGATAGTATAAAAGACTATAATTCATATCAAAAAATATTTTCAGAAAACGCAATAGACAAGCCAAAAATGTTTCAAACTCAATTTAACATGTTAAAATATTTCTTATTAGAAAATGGGAATTACAAAACAAAATTTCAAAATAAAGAAAATGCAATTGAATTAACTCAAATAGGAAGTTTACAAGGAAATTTAGATAAATCAGTTTCAGTGTTTGGTATGTTATTAAAAAATGAACAAAGGAAAATTTTACTTCAAGATACAAGTAATATTATTGAATTAGATGTATCAAATTGTGAAAATTGGGGAAAAGGATTTTTTACTCCTGGTTGTTGTGTTATTTGCCAAGGCGATTATAAAAATGGTATTTTAAAAGCTAAATTAATTTCTCATCCTCCTGTTGTTTGGAATAAAAAATCTTTTGAAGAAAAATTCGAAAAAGACTTTTTTGGAGGAATTACTAAAGCTTTTAAAAATGGAATAGATGATATTAATTCTCAAAATTTTAATCTTTTTAATTCTAATTTAAAAAAAGGAAAAAAGAATTTTAAAGAAGAAAATTATTTAAAAAATTTTTTGAATAATGATATTTCAAGAAATAAAGTTTTATATCCTAAAAGTTTAGATGTGAAAATTAATATTAATTCAAATATTGAAAAAATGAAAAAGGCAAATTTTGATAGTTTAGTTGTTGATAATTTATTTAATGAAACAAAGCAAATTTTAGAAGATGAATTTTTTTTAGTTATATCAAATCCAGATTTAACAAATTTAAATGTTTTAAAAGCAATAGAAAAAATAATAGAAGGATATATAAATTTAAATCCAAATAATATAATAAAATTACCTTTTATGATAATTTTCATGGGTAATTTTTCAAATGAACAATCATTTGATAAGTTTAATTTAATAGAATCAGCATTTGAAAATTTAACAAATATATTATTAAAAAATAAGAATTTAATAGAAAAGTGTTATTTTATATTTATGTCAGGACCAGATGATTTTTCTTTATTTAATGGATTTCCTAAAAATCAATATATGCCTTTTTTAATTGAAAAAATGAAGAAAAAAATACCAAATATAATTAATGCTTCTAATCCATGTAGATTTAATATATTCGGTAAAGAAGTTGTTTTCTTTAGAGATGATTTAGAAAAGAAATTAAGTAGAAATTCCATTAGAGAATGTAGTAATCCAAAAAATGAAAAAGATTACTATATTCATACTATTTTACATCAAGGATGCTTATCTCCTTTAATTCTTTCTGTCACTCCTAGAATTTGGAATTTTTCTTCTTCTATGATTATTTTGCCTTTACCTGATATTTTAATTTTAGGAGATGTTGTTACTGATTTTTCAATGGAAATTGATAATGATATTATTGTTGTTAATCCTGGAAATTTTACTAAAGATTTTTCCTTTTCATTAATTAATCCTTTGAAAATGATTTCTAATGGTTGTAAAATTGATTTATAATGTATTTATAATATATTTATTCTTATTTATTTTTTACTTTAAATTTTTACTTATTTAATATAAATTTTTTTTCTATTGTAATTAATTAATATTATGGATGAATCATCTGGAAATAATAGTAATAAAATAAGTCCTGAAGAAATTAATTCTCCAATGCATGCTGCAGTGATTAAAACAAAAACATATAAAAATTTAAATAAAAGAGGAAGTATATATAAATTATTTGCAAAGAATGTTGCAGAAAATGGTAAAAATAATGTAAATGACATTAATCAATTAATGATAAAATTATCAAATGATAATCATAAAAATTTAACTTTTTCAAGATCAAATAATTCAATTAGTTCAAGTCTAAGTAAAACAAGTAAATTAAATTCAAAATCTTCATATTCAAAACTTCCTCCTTTATCAAAAAGAAATCAAACACATTATTTACCAATAAAAACAACTATATCACAACATTTAGATAATTTATTAAAAGATGGTATTAGAAAAGAAGAATATTATAAAAATATTTATTCAGAAGAAAAATATGGTTTGAAAAAAAAAAGAATAAACGAAGCTCATTTAATATTAGATAAAAAAGATATAGAATCAAATATTGCAATTAATGGATTAAATGATTCTTTTACAAATACAACATCAATAGCAAATAAACAAAAATTAAAATTTGTAGAAGTCGAAAATTCAAAATTTAAATTATTAAAAAACGCATATGAAAATAAAAATACTGGTTTAGATCCTTCACATCAATATAAAAATTTAAATGGTGAAGGACAAATAATTCAAAAGAAATTTGAACATTATAAAGATGATCCTTTAAATTTAAGAAAGAAAGAAATAGTATTTTCAATAATGAAAAGAGATGAATTTCAGAATTTTTTAGTTGAAAGATATTTAAAGAAAATAATAAAAAATTATCAAGTTAAAAGTCAAAATAAAAGAAGATTATATATAATAAGAGATTCTTCAGTAATAACAAATCCAAAAAAAATTCCAGGAGTAATAGTTACAATTCCAAATACTTTAGAATTATCTAAATATTCAATAATAAAGAGAAAAAATTTATATAGAAAATTTTTAGATTATTTAAGAGATAAAATGAATAGTTTAACTCCTTTTCATTATATATTTTTAAAAAATGGAAGTATAATATATGATTTAATTGATATTAAACCTCCTGAAAAATATTTATATGTTTCACCAAATAGTAATTTTTTAGGTTTATCTATTCCTATTAGTACTCATATTATTAAATTATATTTACAAAATTTTTCAGAAGAAGATAATAAAAATGGATGCTTTGATTATTCTTCTCTTGATGAATCAATGAGAAGTGAAAGTTCTCTTGAAGAAGATAGAGATGATTTATTTGATATTTTTTTTTCTAATAAAAATATTCAAAAAAAATTTAAGAAAGTGATTAAAAAAAAAAAAAGAAAAAAAAAAAAAAAAAAATAATAAATTAAATAATACTTTCACTTTAGGAATTAATGAAAAAGAAAAAGAAGAATTTATTTATTTTTCAGATGAAGAATCAAGGAAAAAAAATTTAGATGAAAGTATAAAAATATATAAAACAAATAGAAAAAAAATAGATTTATTTATTGAAGCAAAAAATAATATATATGAAAAAAAAATAAACTCTTTATTAAAAAATTTATCAAATAATCCAAATTCAAAATTATCATCTAAAAAAATTCCATTTCCAAATGATATTAAACTAATGAGTGCTTATTTAACAGAATCAAAAATTCCAGAAAAAAGAATGTTAAAATCAACTCAGAAAAATATTCCATTAAAAAATCAAGATATAGTAGATTGTTTTAATATATTAAACCAAGATAAAAAATTCTTAAAAAAAGGAAATTTTTATTTAAAAAGAAAAAACGAAAAAAAAGATTTACCTTATGTAGAAGAAAATACATTAAAAATGCAGAATAAATATATTAAAAATTATAAAAAAACATCAAATGATTATCCATCATTAATATCATATAACATTCCATTAATATTATCAAAGAATAATAAATTAACAAGAAATGAATTTATAGGTTTATATACTAAATTTAAATCATTAGTTAATTTATGGTTTAATATGCATGATAATTTTAAAATATTACAATCTGGAATTGACTTTGAAACTTTTCATAAATGTAATAGTGATTTATGTGGAGAAGAAGAAATTTTAGTAAGAAAAATATACGATGAAATTAATACTGGAGCTTCTGGTATGTTAACTTTAGAAGATTATGTTGATGCTTTAACTACTATGTATAGAAAAGATTTAATTGATCAATTAGAATTTTTTTTAAGAGTTTTTAATATGAAAGGTAAACATATTCTAACTTATGATGATGTTCTTCATATTTGTCAAATTAGCATTAAGCGATTAATTACTAATAATAAAACTGATATAAGTAGTCTCGCTGTTATTAAATCTATTTCTAAATTTTTTGCTAATTATATGTTTGAACTTTGTAATTCTAATTTGAATGGAGGAATTGATGTTGGAGAAATTAAAAATATGATTAAAAATAATAAGAAAGGTTTAGAATATATTGAAATTTTCTGTTGTTCTACTGATAATACTAATAAAAATAAAAGCTTTGCTGATGTTGATAATAGTAATGAATAAATTTATTTCTTTTTTATTTAGGATTTTTAAATTTTTTTTTAAATTTAATTATATGTTATTATTATTATTTTAAAGGTAATTTAAATGGAAAATATTGTTCATACTCAAATTAGACAAATTGGTTATCATAATTCTAGTAAAAGCCAAGTAAATATTCTTTCTTCGCCTTCTTTAATTTCAAATAATAAAATATTTGAAACTGATATTAATAATGATAATAAAAGAAAAGAAAATGATAAAAAATTAATTGATATTATTAATAAAAATATTATGTTTTTAAAAACAAAATTAAATACAAAAATCTCAGGAGATGATTATTCAATTAATTTTAATAGAAAGCTGAAAAATGAAAATGAGAATCTTAGAAAGAAAATTAGAGTTCTTGAAATTAATTATAATACTTTTGATGATAATAATATTGATTTAACTCAAAATTCACCAATACAACACAATTCAAAAATAGATTTTTTAAAAAAGAAAAATCAAAAATTAAAAGAAAAAAATCGAAAATTAAAACAAAAATTATATGAATTATCAAAAAAAACAGGAAATAAAGTGTCATATGATTATTTAATAACAAATAAAGAAGAAATAATATCAAAAATAAAAAATATAAATTATTACATAAGTTCATTTTATCATCATTTAGATAAAGTAAAAAAGAATAATAATAGTATAAACTTTTTAGATAATGAAAGTTATGAAAATAAAGAAGATTCAATAAATGAAAAGTTTAAATATACAGAATGTGAAAATTTATATGAAAGTAAAGATTTTGAAGAATCAAATAAAGTTTTAATTCCTTTAAAAAAATTTGAAAATAAAAATAAAACAGAAAATATAAATATTACAAATAATATTATTTTAGATAAAGGATTTATTAATAATCCTTCAAATAATACAAATAGAACAACAAGAACTGAAGGAAAGAAAAATAATATTTTTAATATTAATAAAGGACTAAATGATAAAAATGGGATTTATCCTTCTAATAGAACTAGTTCTAATATTAGAAATAGAAATTTTAAGTCAAAAGGTCTTAATGGAAGAATGGGAAATAAAGTAAAGGAAAAGTATTTAAGAAAATAGAATTACAAAATTATATAATATATAGAATTATATATTAATAATTTTTTTATGATTTATATTTTTTTTAATCTTAAAATCCCTAAAAGTTATGAATCAATAATAAAAGGACTTAATTTCAATGTTATTATAAATTAAATAAAGAATGATAGAAATTAATAGTAATTATGAAGTTTCAGCAATTTCATATTATGATGAATCTATAAATGAAAGGATAATAAAAGTAATAGTAGATTCAAATTGTCAATCTGATTATGGAAAATTTATATTTATATTAGATTCTTCTTTTACAATGAGATATATTTTAGAAAAAATAATAACAAAATTAATTCCTAAAATTTTACATATATTATCTTATAAAGAAGAAGATAAATTTCATATAATTAATTTTGCAAATGATGCATTTATTAAAGAAATGACAAAAGAAGAATTTACAACAAATGAAAAAAAAATAGAATCTATTGGTTCAACTTATATGGAATATGTTCCAGATAAAATATTAGAAATCTTGAATGATTTTTTTATAAATAAGACAGAATTAAATTCAATTATAAATCTTTTAATTTTTTCAGATTGTAAATTAAGAGATGTAGAAGAAACTAAAACAAATGTGGAAAAATTAAATAATTTTATAAAAGAAAAAAATATTAGAGTTAATTGTCAATTTGTAATTTTTGAAAATTCTGATAAAGAAAATGAACCTGAATATAGTGTTTTATATTCTTTTTTATCTTTAGATAATACAATAAATATCGAACCAATAATAATTAAACTTGAAAATGAAAAAGACTTTTCTGATAAAGAAATTGAAAGGTATTCTTTGTTAATTTCTGAAAAATTTAATATTGGAGTATGTGGATGGAAAATTGTAAGTAAACAAAAAAAATTAAGATATTTACCTTTTGGAGACGATTTTTATGATAGTATAATTCTTACTAATAAAAATTCTATTTGTTATTATAATGAAAGGAATGCTTCTGAAATTCATTTAGAAAATGTAAAAGATTCTTCTGTTAAAAATATAGATGATAAAGGAAATCTTAATAAAGAAAATAAATCGGAATTTTATACTCCTCATTTTTATTATAAAGTTTCTCAAAAAATGATTGAAAATGTGCAAAAGAATCCAGAAAAAGGGAAAAAAGAAAACGAAAAAATATTAAAAAAATTTCGAGATAATCGTCTAATAAAATTAAATATTTTAAGTGACATAAATGAAAAGATTGGGGAAATAAAAGATATAAAAGAATTAAATATATATATTAATACAAAAATAGGTGTTAACAAATATAATATTGAATCAATGGTACAAAGAAGTACAATTATTCCAAATAATCTGAATATTATAATTTTAATAGATTATTCAGACAATTTGAAAGATTATTTAATTTATTTCGTGGATGATATTTTGATTCAAATTTTTGAAAAAATCAATATAAAAAATAGAATATCAATTATTATAAATGGAATGTGTAAGAATTTAACAATAAAAAAATCAATAGAAAATATATATCCTAAAATAAAAGAAATGAAAGAAGAGAATTTATTTATGGACAGTTTTAAATTATTAATTGATAGAATTCAACATAATAAAGATAAAATTAACTTAATTATTGTTATTTTTTCAAAATTAATAAAAAATATAAATAATATCGAAATTTTTGAATCATCTCAATTTGAAAAAAGTCAATTTAAAATATGTTCTAATGTAATACAATTAGGTTCTAGTGATATTATAGAGAATAATTCTCAATTAGAAGAGAATAAAAAAATATTATATGGAATTATTAAACAAATTAGTTCAAAAGAAATTGAAAAATTAGAAGATTTTAATCCTTTAATTGTTAATCAAAATGAAATTAAAGAAAAAACAGAAAAAGTCATTGATGATATTTATAGTGAATTTATGAAACATTTCAATCAAAAAGTTTAATATTTTATTATTTTTTATTAATAATGATTGAAATATAAATTTATTAATATTAAAAGTAAATATACATATCACAAACACAAATTTATTTAAACAACATAAAATTCAATTTTTAAATAAATAAAATTATAATATTAATTAAAAAATTATCTAAATTTTAATTTAATTTATATTAATATTTATCTTAGAAATTATTTATAAAATAATATGTCAGAACCAATTCCAAGTTTAGAAATAGAAGAAGAAGAAAAAGAAGAAAATAAATTAGAAAATAAAGTTAATATTATTCCAGAAACAATTAATAATGAATATAATGAAGAAGCTTTTGTACAAAGTAATATATATGATATTTTTCTTGAAGAAAATGGACTTCCAAAATTAAAGAAAGGGGAAATTTTTATAATTGATAATGAAACAGAAGTAAATATTAAATTAAATAATAATTGCAAAATAAGTAATGAAGTAAATATTATATCCAATTATTTAAATGAATTTCCAAATGTTTTTTTTCTTGAAGAATTAAAACCTTATATTATAAAAAATACATCATTAGCAGAAACAAAGGAAGTTCCTTTAGAAAAAATAGAAGAATATAAAATATCTCCAATTAGAATTTCAAATATAATAAATTTTAAAATAAATTTTAAAAAACCAGGAATTTTTACTTTTTTATTATTATATAGATCTAAAGAAAATAGAAAATATTATTTAACAGAACCTTTTTATATTTTAGTAAATCCAATTATTAATTTAGGAAAAGATGAAAGTGGAAATTTAAATAATATTACTTTAAGTAAAATTCAATTACAAAGTGTTTTATCTAAAAATTTAGGTAAATTAGATAATTTTGAAGATTATTATAAAGAAGTTTCTCTTTTAAAATATAATTTCATTCACTTTACTTCAATTCAATCTCTTTCAAATTCAGATAATTTATTTTCTTTAAAAGATCAAAATGAAATATCCGATTTATATTTTGATGAAAAATTATCAAATGAAGAAAAAAAAAGTAAATTTAAAGAAAATATGGATTTATTAAGGGAAAAATATCATATAGGAAATATAATAGATATAATATTAAATCAAACATCAATTGAATCAAATTGGATATATGAAAATCCAGAATGCGGATATACATTAGATAATTGTCCTTGGTTAACAGTTGCTTATGAATTAGATAAATTATTAGTTAATTATTCAAATTTATTTTTTGAAGGAAAAGTGTCTTGTGAAAGTGCTCCTTATATTAATAATGAAAATGATTTAAATAGTGTTATTGATGATATTAAAATGTGTATTTTAAGAGAAAATTTCGAAGAATTTTTCTTAATTCCTATTGAAGATTATATAAGTAAATTTTTGGATTTTTATAACAATTTAGAGAAAGAACAATCTTATTCTATTAAAAGAACTTATTTATTTAATGAATTAGAAAAAGATTATAATATTACTACTAATGAACAAGGGAAATTAAATTTAAATAATGCTACTTTATATGATTTAATTTCTTTAAAATGTTATAATTATGGTGAAAGTAGATTTGGAATTAAAATTAATATTGAATTTGTTTCTATGCTTTTATTAGAAAATTTCAGAGATAAAAAAAAAAATACTTATCAAAATGAATTTCATTTTATTAAAATGGTTAAAAGATTTATTAATAAAATAAATGAAGATTGGATTATTAAAGTAAATGAAATGATAAAATATGCTTTATTAAATATAAAAGAATTTATAAGATATGAATTTATAGAATTAAAAAGAACTGGTTTAAGAAGAAAATTAATAGATAATTATTTTCATGTAATAGATCCAAATGATAAAAAAAAAATATTTTTATGTAATGGTTTTATTATGCAAAGTGAAAATATAAATAATCCTTTTCCAGATTTTTCAGAAGAAGGAAGTTGGTATTTATTTAAAAGGAAAGTAATAATTAATAATGATACTTTAAAAATAAATTATGGAAAAAATTTTGAATCTTGTCCTAAATTTTTAATAGAACATATGAGTAAATATTTAAATGAAATGAGTGAAATATTTAATGGATTATTTATTGATAATGTTATATCAATACCTAAATTTATTTTAAAATATTTAATTAATGAAGCAAGAAAAAAAAATGAAAATTTATTTATTATGACTCAATTACCGGATATTAATAGTGAAATAGAAATAAAATATGTAACAGAATGTGGAATTAATTTATTTTGTAAAGAAATGATTTGGTGTACAAATCCAAAAGAAATTTTAACTAATATTTCAATTTTTGGAAAAAAGAAAAAAGAGAAATATGAAAGTGATTTAAATCCTAATAAAAACAATTTAAAAAATTTAATTCCTGAAAGACCTTTAACTTTATTATTTGATTTATCAATTGATAATATGAGTTATTATCATCATTATAATAATTTATGTTTAAATTTATCAATGATGGCTTCTATTAGTTTATTAGATTGTGCAATTGGAAGTTCAAGAGGATATGATCAATTATTTCCTTTTCAACCAAGTTCAATTCAAGAAAATAGAAAATATATTTATGATAATTCCTTTGAGAAATTAATAGAAGAAATAAAAATTAAGAAATTAAAAGATAAAGAAATAAAAGAAGTTTTTTTTGAATTTCATCCTAAAAATTTAAATTATCCAGAAACTAAAAACGTTAAATTAGCTTTATCTTCTCATGGATGGAAACCTGATATTTTATTAAAGAAAATAAATGATAATTTATTTACAGTTAAATTAAAATTACCTTGTGGAAGATATCATTATAGATATTTAATAAATGATAAAATTTATACTTATGATTCAAGTCAACCATTTGAATATGATTTAAATAAGAAAATAATGAATGTTTTAGATTTATGTTCTGATAATAAAATATTTACTCATGATTTAAAATTATTAAGAAGAGATATTAATTCAATTAGAAATTATTTAAAAAATATGAAAACACAAGTTTTTATTCGTTCTGATCAAGATATTATTTGTGTAATAAAAATGATAATTGATGGTAATAAAATAAAAAAAAGTATTGATTCAACTTCAAGTTTATTATCTTATGATATGGGAGAAAAAGATTATAATAGAAATTTTGATATTTTTTATTCAATGGGACAATTAAATTTAAATGATAATAATTTATTCAATCAAGAAATTCCAAAATCAATTAAACCTAATATTTATTATAATACAAATAATTTAAATGTTTTTGATAATACATTTTATGAAGGTTATGCTATTATTTTTAGGCCAGGATATGAAAAAGAAGAAAAGTCAATTAATAGTAAAATTATTCTTCCTGGTGAAATTTCTGAATTTGTTTGTGGTTGTTATATGAATGTTGAAAATTTTGAAATTAATAATTTTTTAAATGAAAATAGTTTAAATGGTGTTCAAGGTGATGTTTATTATTCTAAAGATCCTAAATTTTTGTCTTCTATTTCTAATGTTACTCTTTCTGAAGGAAATACTATTATTCATTTTCATTCTATTTTATCGAATACTGTTATTATTCTTAAGTTAGTTTGTGGGAAAAATTGTTTAAAATCTTTTTATTAAAATTTTCTTTTATTTAATATATATCAATTTAATTTGGTTGTGAAAGTTAAATTAAATTTATTTAATTTTATAAAAAATAAATAATAAAATAAGTATAAATTAATAATTTCATTAAGGTTAAATTATAAGGAAATAAAAAATATTATAAGAAATTATTAAATAAAAATTAATTATGTTATTTTGATGATTTATTTAAGTATTTTATATTTTATTATGAACTTTATAACATAAATTTTTATTGTTTAATTAGGGATTTTAGTTTTATTTATGTTTTTTTATATTTGATTATGATTATTTAGAATTGTTATTTTTAATTTTTTTATGTTTTTTTAAATATTAAATAAACAAAAAATATAAATGTTCAATGACACAAATAAAATTAGTAATATTACTAATTACTATAGAAATAATTTAGGAAGTAATAGAAAAGTTTACGATAGATTACAATCTTCAATGATCAATAAGAATAACAGAAGACGTCAATTTTCTGATTTTAATTTTCAAAATAATTTTTTATCTCCTAAAAGAGAAATAAGTTTAAATACAAATGAAAGTAGTAGTATAACATCTTCAAAAAAATCAATATTTGATAATTTTAAACATTCAAATTTTTTATCTGAAAATTCAAAACATTCAGGAAATGATTCTATAAATAATTCTAAAATATTTCAAACAAATAATTCAACTAAATTAATGAGTAATCCTTCAAATAATCTTTTTCCAAATTCAAATACAAAAAATTTATTTTCTTCAAATAATTTATCTTTGAATAATATAAACAATTTAAATTCTAGAAATTCAAATTTTTTTCAATCAAATACTTCAAAGTTACATAGTATTTATTCTAAAAATTCATCAAATAATTATTTACCATTAACAAAAAGCAATTCAAAAATATATGAATATCAAAAGAATAATTCAAATTTTTTAAGTTCTAAACATTCTTCGAATAAATCAGTAAAAAAAATAGATGAAAGTTCAAATAATTTTTCAAATATTCTTCAAAGTAAAAGCAATTCTTCAAAAAAAAAAGAAAATACTCCAAAAAATTTATCTAATAGTTCCATTTATAAAATAATTGAAAATTCTCCGACAAATTTATCAAATATATTAAATTATACAAAAGATAATATTCCTAAAAGAGTATTAAATTATACAAAAGAAAATACACCAAAAAATTTATCAATTACAAATAATTTTTCATTTAATAAAATAGATTATAATTCAAATAAAAAATCTCAAATAATTTTACCTTCAAAATTAAAAAAAGAAAAAGAAAAAGAAATAGAAGCTTTTTCAATGAAATCAAAAATAGAAAAATTAAAAAATGTAATTAAACCAGAAAAAGAAAATTTAAAAGAATCAGATTTAAAAAGTGGAATAAATAATAATAAAGAAGAAATAAATAGAATAATAATTCCAAATTTAAATAAAGAAAAAGAAACATCAAATAATAATGAATCAGAAGACCAAAAAGATGTAATAGATAGATTTAAAGAAGATTTAAATTATAATGGGAAAAATATAAATAATAATGATAATAATAATTTAATTAATCAAGTAGGAAATTTAACTAAAGAAAAAACTGAAAAAGTAAGAAGATTATCAAATATGTTTAGAAGAGTTGTTTTTAATACAAAAATTGATACTGAGCCAAAAATCAGAAAAAAATTTGAAAAAAGTGTTATTCCAATACAAAGACATTGGAGATATTGGTTTAATAATATTTATTTGAAAAAAATTATTAAAATTCAATGCTTTTATAGAGGATTTAATATTAGAAATAAAATTCATTTTTTTAAAGGTGTTGTTCGTATTCAAAAAATTTTTAAAGGATATATTGTGAGAAGAAGAATTAAAGATTTAAAAGGTTTAATTTTAATTCAAAGCTTTTTTAGAGCTTTTTTAGTTAGAAAATTTTTAAAAAAAATAAGAAAATCTTCTTTAATTATTCAAAAAAATTTTAGAAGGTTTTTTATTAAGAAAAAAATTAAGGATATGAGAAATAAAAGTATTTTTATTCAAAAAATGTTTAGAAAGTATCTTGTAAGGAAAAAAATTAAGAATATGAGAAATAAAAGTATTTTTATTCAAAAAATTTTTAGAATGTTTTTTATTAAAAAGAAAATTAGGAATTTAAAAAAAAAATGTATTTTGATTCAAAAGAATTTCAGGAGATATATTAAAAGAAAAAATTTTAAAAATTTGAAGAATAAAAGTATATTTATTCAAAAAATATATAGAAGTTATATTATTCAAAAGCATATTAATCTTTTAAGAAAAAATTCAATTATAATTCATAAAAAATTAAGAGGTTTTTTAATAAGGAAAAAAATGAAAGATTTAAGAAATAAAAGTTTATTTATTCAAAAAATGATAAGAGGATATTTAAAAAAAAAAGAATTAAATAATTTAAGAAATAAAAGTTTAATAATTCAAACACAATATAGAAAATATGATAAAAGAAGTAAAATGTTAGATTTAATAAAGAAAACAAATATAATACAAAGATTTATTAAAACTAAATTAATGAAGGAAAAAATAAAAAATTTAAGAGATAAAATTATAATAATTCAAAAAAATTATAGAGCTTATATTCAAAGAAAATATATAAAAAATTTAAGAAATTCAATTATTAAAATAATTAAATGTTATAAAGGTTTTGTTGTAAAAAAAAAATTTATTGATTTAAGAAAAAAAACATTAAAAATACAAAAATATTTTAGAACAATATTAATTAAAAATAAAATAACTGATTTAAAAAAAGTAATTAAAATTCAATCAATTATTCTTAGATTTATTGTTCAAATTAGATTAAATAAACTAAGAAAAAAAAGTTTAATAATTCAAAAATTTTACAGAGGATATAAAGAAAGAGAAAAGATAAATAATTTAAAAAAAAAATCTATTTTAATTCAAAAAATTTATAAAGGAATTTATCAAAGAAATCAAATTTCTAATTTAAGAAATAAAGTTTCTTTTATTCAAAAAATGATTAAAGGGTATTTAATTAGGAAAAAAATTAATAGTTTAAGAAAAAATAGTATATTAATTCAAAAAGTTTATAAAGGATATATTGGTCAAAAAAAATTTAAAAATTTAAAATATAAAAGTATTATAATTGGAAAATTTATTAGAGGATATTTAAAAAGGAAAAGTTTAAAATATTTGAAATTAAATACTATTTTTATTCAAAAGAAATATAAAGAAAGATTTAAAAAAATAATACTAAATTCAATCATCATTCAAAAGATGTTTAGAGGAAAAAAAATTCAAAATCAAATAAATAATATAAGAAATAAAGCATTAATAATTCAGAAAATTTATAAAGGTTATAAAGAAAAAAGGAATTTTCAAAATTATAAATCAAAAGTAATATTAATTCAAAAAATATATAGAGGTTATAAAGTAAAAAAGAATTTTCTTAATTATAAATCTAAAGTAATATTAATTCAAAAAATTTATAGAGGATATAAAGCCAAAAAATATTTTCAAAATTATAAATCTAAAGTAATATTAATTCAAAAAATTTATAGAGGATATAAAGCTAAAAAATATTTTCAGAATTATAAATCTAAAGTAATATTAATTCAAAAAATATATAAAGGATATAAAGCAAAGAAAAATTTCAAAAAGTATAAATCAAAAGTAATATTAATTCAAAAATTCTATAAAGGATATAAAATAAGAAAATTTTTGAATGATTTAATAAAAAAAACAATAAAAATCCAAAAGATAATAAAAGGAAAAAACAAAAGAAAAAAATTCTTAAAATTAAAGGAAAATACAATAAAAATAAAAAGTATATTTGAAGGATATAAAATAAGAAAAAAATTTAAAAATTTTAAAACAAAAATTATTAATTTTATCGAAAAATTAAATTATGAATTAAAAAGAGATAATTATAGATATGTAATAAAAAAAATAAAAAAGAAAATTAAATCATTAAAATTTTTAGAGATATTACGTGAAGAAAAAGTAATAAAATTAACAATATTAAAAGAAGAAATTGAAGGAGAAAATGAAAAATTATTAAAAATTTTAAAAGGAAATGGAACTGGAATAAAATCTTTTCCAAGACCTTATTGTGAAATTGGAAGTAATTTAAAAGTATTAAAAAAATTAGTGGAGAAAGGAAATGATTTAAGAGATGATTTATTTTTTGTTAAAGCTGCTGATATTAAATATTCTGGAATTACAAGTCAATTAATTTTAAATTTTTCTGATAAGAAAAAATTATTAAATGACATTGTCAATGGTGATTTTAATAAAATTAAAACTAAAGATTTTAATAATAATGATAATATTAATGATAATTTATATGATTTTGAAGATGCAAAAAATTTAGCACAAGATGTTTATGAAAGTAAAGTTTATTTAAAAAGTAAAAATATTACTTCAAAAAGTCATTTCTTTATTCATAAAAAATTTATTGGGAAATTATTTTATTTTCATAAAAAATATATTGTTAATTATGAAAATGAAATAAAAAAAATTATAGTCATTCAAAGGAATTTTAAATATTATTTATTTGGTAAAAAATATTTGATTAATGTTAAATTTTTTCATAAGAAAATGATTATGGTAAAAGTATTTAAGATTATATTAAGAGAATGTATTGTTAATTCCACTAGGAGAAATGTTTTAAAAGATTTTAAAAATATAATTTATAAAAATAAAGAGTTGAAAAAGATTAATGATAATATTATTACTAATAAAGATAATATTAAAGAGAATGAAAGTAATAATAATGGTAATATTAATGTTAATATTAAAATTAACGTTAATGAAAATAATTATGAAAAGAATATAAAAGAAGATGATAATAAGAATTCTCTTTCTAAAAACAATAATAACTTTAATATTGAAATTAAAGAAATGAATGATAAAGAAGATACAATTAATAATTTAAAGAATAAAAATTTAATTTCTGAAAATAAACCAATAATAAAAGAAAAGAAAGAAAGTTTAAAAGAAAATAAAGTAGAAAAAGGAATTAATAAAATAAAGAAAACAAATGATATTTCAGTTCCAATAACTAAAAACTATAAAGAAGAAGTAAAAAAAGAAACACTTCAATATCAAAATAACAATAATAATAATAGTAATGATAAAAATATGAGAAAAAAAAAAATATTTATAAACACAAAAATAATCGAAGATGAAGTAAAAAATAATAATGCTAAAGAAAATAATATCAATAATAATTTTATTGTTATTAGAGGAACAATTGATAGTAATGATTCATCAAGAAAATCTCAAAAAAGAATAAATAAAAATAAAAAAAAAAATAAAGAAATTACAATTGAATCTTCAGGAAGTATTATTTTTAATGATAAAGAAATTTATGTTAATAAAAATTTGACTAATAATTATAATGAAAAACCAAATAAAATTAGATCTGCTTTTTTCAATATTATTGTTAATAATATTAAAAAATAAGATAAATGAATATTATTTGTGATTAATCTTTTTTTATTTTTATAATGATTATATATATATATATAGATTTTAATTTATGTATTTTATATTTGAATATAAATATAAAGTAAAAATTTTAAAATTATTAAATAAAAATATAAAAATATATTTTAATTTACTTGTTTAGTGTTATTATTACTTTTTTGAGATTTAGAATTATGACTTTTTTTATTTATTTAATTATTTAATTATATTATGTTTCTTTTTATTTTTATTTGAAATATGAATTTTCAATTTTGGGTTTTTAATCTTATTTTTTTCATTGATTATTTAGAATGCACTAAAATTTTAAAAATTCCTTTTTCGAGTTTAGAAATTAAAAATTTTTATGAAAATAATATTTATGTTAATTTAAATATAGGAAAACCGATTCAAACAATTCCATTATTTATTTCAATATCATTTAATCCAATATATATATCAAATAATAAATTTAATTATAAATTATCTTCTACTTATAAAAATAAGTCAAATATAAAATATATATTTAAAGATAATATAGATAAAGCAATAGAATCAAGTGATATTTTTATATTCGAAAATAATAAAAATTCTACAATAGATTTTTATTTAATAAATAATTCAAATTCTTATTTAGGATTAGGAAGAAAAATATATGATGCAATTAGTGGAGGAAAATGGGATGATTGGAATAATGAATATAATGAAATTACTGATTTTATTACAGGATTAAAGAAGAATAATATTATAAATAAAAGTACTTTTTGTATTCAATATAATAATAACAAAAATAATGGTGAAATAATTTTTGGTTTAGAATATGAAAATAAGAAAGATTTAATAATTTATAAAGATTATTATAGAAATATTATGGATAGTACTTGGGATTTTAAATTTGATTCTATTTTTATAGGAAATATCATTATTAAAGAATATTTATCTTCTACTTTAGATATTCAAATTGAAAGTTTTATTGCTAATAAAAACATTAAAGTTATTTTTTTTAATAATTTTTTTAAGAAATATATAGAAAAAAAACTGTGTTTTGAAGGAAAAATAGAAACAAATATTATAGATAAATTTTCATATTCTTTTTTTTATTGTAATAATGATAATAATGTTAATATTAAGGAATTAGACATATTAAATTTTCACTTTAATAATATTAATTATAACTTTACATTTAATTATTTAGATTTGTTTAAAACATATAAAACTAAATTATATTTTCAAATTTTATTTAGAGAAGAAGATAATTCAATGCCTTGGATTTTTGGTTCATTATTTTTCAAAAAATATGATATTATATTTAACTTAGAAAAAGAAGAAATTATTTGGTTTTCAAAAATAAATAAAAATCCAAAATTGTCTTTTTTTAATATGATTATTATTTCTATTATTTTATTTATTATAATAATATTTCAATATTCAAAAAGAAATAAATTAAAAGAAGAAGAATATGAAATGAACTTAATATAAATTTATATTAATATATATTATTTAAAAATTAATATAAAATTATTTAAAAAAATTATATTTCAAAAAAATTAAAAAATAAGGTTTAAAAATTCATAATATTTTTACTTTTTCTTTTATGTCTATATCCATTTCTTTTAATTTTTTTAATAACATGTCTTTTATTTCCAATAACCTCATCTAAATCCATTCCAATATCTTTTTCTTTATATTTTTTATTTTTATTTTTACCTTCAATATCCATATTTTCAACATCTTTAACTAATTCTCCCATATCATCAATATCAATTATTTTTCCATCATTAAAGTTTCCATTTGCTTTTTCAATTTCTTTTCTGAGTAATTCTTCCATTTCTCTTTTAACTCTATTTTTTTTTTTTTCTCCATAATTTTTAATACGATATTGAATAGGAAGAGAAGCAGCTCTTCTATCAAGATATACTGGTCTTTTTTCTTGTGGAAATTCTGAATTTGGATCATTTGGATATCGAAAGGCATTTTTTTTTCTTGTTATTATTGACTCATCTCCTGTTCCATATGTTCTCTTTAGTAAACGTTCACTTGTTGCTGAGTCACGAGGACCAAACATTTTTTCTTCCATTAATTTACGAATTAATCTCATATTGTATTTATGACGCTTTGAATGAGTTCCTTTTGCCATTTTTTTTTATTTGGATAAATAATTTTTTTCTCTTTCATCTATTATACTTTTTTATTTTGATTTTTAATTTTTTTTTTATTATGTCAGAACGATATTTGGAAAATGAAGATAATTTAAATTCTTTAATTGTTAATTTGAGGAATTTAATTAAAAGCTTTTCTACTTTATCAAGGGATAAAATTGAAAATGTAATTTTAACTGCTAATACTATGATAAAAGAAGGGGAAAATAATTTAAAAATAATGGAAGAAGAAGTAAATAACTTAGGTATTCAACAACAATTTGGTTCAAAGTTAAAAAATTATAAAATGGAATTTCAAAATTTACTTTCTAAATTTCAATCATCACAAGATAAATATATAAATCAAAAAGCAAATAAAGCAATAATTTTAGGAATAGATGAAGTGAATTCAAATGTAAAAGATAAACAAAAAATAGAATTAATAACAAATGATGAGAATAATAATAATAAATCACCAAATAATTCTAACAATGATAGTGATATGATTGGTAAAGTTGAAATACAACAAAATTTTGAATCAAATAGAAATAAAGATTATAATTTAGGTTTTCAATTAAATAATAATAATTTACCTGATGATTTAGATTTAAATATAAGAAATGAAAGAAATAGTAGATTTACTATTATTATTACTTCTTTAGTACTTATTTTTATTCTTATTGTTTTGACTGGAATCGTTACTTATTTTTTAGGAAATAAAAAAAAATAATTGTATTTTTATTTTTGTAAATTTTTATATTTATTATACAAGTTAATATTATATTTTGAAAAATATGAAATTAAATTTTTAAATTATTGAAATTTACAATAATTAATTAAAAAATTGATTGATAGGAAAATTTAATTGTAATTTATATATACTAAGCAATTTAATTGAAAGTTTTCTATCAAAAATTCCAATATCTTCAAAATCATCTATTTTATAATTACATGTTTGTTCAAAAATTTGATATATTTTATCCGAAAATTGATATATTATTTCTTTATTTTTTCCTCTTTTAAAAATAATTTCTTCAGCAATTAAAAAATTTTTTATTAATTCAACTAAACTTTCATGTTCAAATTCTTTCTTTTTTAATTTAATAATTTCTTCATTTACTATTTTATAAGAAGAACTTAAAAAAATATTTCCATCATTTTTATTATTTCCATAAACATAATTTTCTTCATTATCAGTTAATTCAGTATCAAAATTTAATTTAATATTATTTAAATGATTTTTAATAGTTTCACATTTTTCAATATAAATTTGAACTATTTCTTCAAGTGATTTATTATCATAAATAAAATGAAATTTTCTTAATTCTGAAGTTGAAAAACTACTGATGTTAATTTTTGTAAATATATTATTTAATTGATTATCAATATTTTTTTTCTTCTCTGTATAATCGCTATTTGTACTTGAATCACTTTCTGATGATTCATTTTTTATTTGTTGATATATAATATTATTCATAAAATTTAATATTTTTTCTAATATTGGAATTTTAGATGAATTATCATTCATATTTTTATTATATATATTTGAAAGGATATTAAGTAATTTTTGAATGTCATTTATTAAATCTGAAAAATTAACTGATGATATATTTTTTTTCTCTATTCTCTCTGATGATATTTGCTGCTTCATATATGATATTTGAGTTATTAAATTTAATAATTTTGTTTCGAATTTTTTTAATTCTTTTTCAAAATTTAAATAAAATCTTTTTATATCTTTAAATTGAGATAATGGAACTTCATTTATAAAATCATTTATTTTATTTTCTGTATATATACAATTATTACATTTCCTTTGAATATCATTTTCTTTATTATTATTTGAATTTTCTCTTAATTTATTCATTTCATTTAATAAATTAATTATTTCTTCTTTTAATCTAGATATTTCATCTTTTAATTTTTCATTTTCTAATTTTTTAATTTTATAATTTTTTTCATTAAAACTTTCATTATTATTATTTCTAATTGTTTCATTTTGAGGAATTGAATTAATATTTGAGTTAAAATTTAAATATGAATTATTATAATTATTATTAAATTGTTCATTATCAAAATCATTTTGATATTTTATATCTTTTAAACTTTGAGAAGGAGATAATTTAAAAGAAATAGGTTTTGAAATAGAATTATTTTTAATAGAATTATATTTTTCAAAATCATTATTATTAAAATAATTATTAGGAGTATTAGTTTCTTCATCAATTGTTTTTGGATTAAATGAAACATTATTATTATTATTTAATATATAATTATCTTGTAAAGGGATTTGATTATTTAAATTATTATTATTATTTAATTTTGCTTTTAATTTTGATAATTCTATATTATCATTATTTATTTGAGATTTAAGTAATGTTATTTCATTTAAATGTTTATTTTTTAATTGTATATATTTATTATTACACATTTGAATTTTTACTCCATATGCATTTATTATACTTTCAATTTTATCTTTCATTTTTTTTAATTTATCTGAAAAATCATTTTTCATTTTCATTACATATAAATCTAATTCTTTAACTCTTTCTTTTAAATTTATATTCTCCATTAATAACTTTTCTTTTCCTTTTTCACTTAATTCATATTCATTTTTTAAAATAATAATTTTATTTGTTATATTATTAAATGATTCATCATTATTATCAAATTCAATTTTTCTAAATATTTCTTTTAAAAAATTAATTATTTGAAATTCTCTTATTAAACTTGAATACAATTCATATTTTAATAATTCAGTTTTAAAATTCATATTAACTAAAAATTCTTTAGTTAAAGCTTTATTATTATTTGGAATAAATAAATGTGAATTTATTCCTTCTTGTAATTTAAAAGAGCATTTTTGTTTATTTGAAATAATTTCATTTTCTAAATTTTTTAAGTTAAAATCATCTTTATCAGAAATGAAAATTTTATTTGAATTTTCATCTTCAAAGATATCATTGTTTTTATTTAAATTTGAATAAAATAATTTTATTGTTTGAACTGCTTGTTTAGTTAATTCTTTAACATTACTTTTATTTTCATTATTTAAATTTTTTGAAAAATTAACCATTAATTTCAACTGTTCATCTTTTCTTTCTATTTCATTTGTTAATTCGTTTATTTTATTATTACATTCATTAATTATTTTTTCTCTTTCTTTTATCATTACAATAAAATTTTCACTTTTTGATTTTATATCATTTAAAAGAATATTTGATTCATTATATTCTTTTTCTTTTTTATTAAATTCACTTGTTTTATTATTTAAATTAGATTTTAAATTTATTTTCTCTTTTTTTATTTTTTCTAATTCATTTTTTAAAGATTCATTTTGTTTAAGAATTTTATCATAATTACTATTATATTTAATCATTAGTTCATTTTGTTTATTTATTTCTTGAATATTTTCTTCTAATTTTTTATTTTGATTATCAAGAATAGAATATTCTTTAATTAAATTAGTATATTGGTCTTTTAATTTATTTATTATTTTATGACTTTGTCCAAGTGAATATTCTTTTTGTTGTAAATCTAAAATTAATTCTTTAATAACTCCTTTCAATTTTATATTCTCTTTATCTATACTTTCAACATTATTTAATAATGCTTTATTTATTACTTCTAAATCTATTTTTGCTTTTTTAAAATATAATAACCAATCTGCTGATGTGTTTAAATTTTTATGAGAACGAGTTGTTATTATAGGATTATTTTCATCAAAATCTTCATTTAACTCATTTTCATTATTTAGACTTACATTAGGATTATGATTTTCATTTATATTTGATGACATTTTTTAAAATTTAAATTTTTAAAAATAAATAAATGGATAAAATAAAAAATAATGAAGAATTTAGAAGTAAAGTAATAGAAGAACTAAATTTATGTAGAAAAGACCCTAAAAAATATAGTGAAAAAGTTAGATCATATATAAAATTTTTTAAAGGAAGAATATTAAGTTTACCAAATATGATTGGATTAATGACAAATGAAGGTTCAGATGCATTTATTGAAGCTGCAGAATTTTTAGAAAACTCAAATCCAATTTCTAAATTAAAATATAGTCCTGGATTAACTCACATTGCTCATGATTATATGAATGAAATACAAAAATATGATGATATATCAAAAGCGAAAAAAGTAAATTTAACTTCTATTATAAATAAATATGGTGTTTATTATGGAGATGAAATTAAACAAAGTATTGATTTCGGTGCTTCAATTCCTGAAATGATTACAATGAATATTATAGTAAATGATGGTGATAAAGATAGAGAAATGAGAAAAGTTTTTTTTAATGAAGAATTTGTTGATGTTGGTGTTTCTACCGGAGAACATTCTACTTATAATAAATGTACTGTTATTCTCTTTTCTAATAAATTTGTTTCTAAAAATGATGATAAGTATGAAGAATCTAAAAAAGAAATTGAAGAAATCAATAAAAAAAAAAGTGAGTTGATTAAAAAAGAAGAAGATTATGACAACGATGATTTTAATTTACCTAAAGGAGTTGAAAGAATTAGTAAAGAAGAAAGAATTGTAAGAGAAAATGGAGTAAAAAGAAAAATAATAAAAATAACAAGTTATAATATTGATGGAAGTAAAGATGTAAAAATATATAAAGAAATAATTTAAAAGTATAATTAATAAATATATTTAAATTAAATAATTCTCTCTAAATATAGTTATTTAATTTTATTATTATTTTCTTTTAATGGAATCAACATCTAAACCTTATAAAATATTAATCCGTGATAAAAAAGGTTGTTTTTCTTTATCACCTTTCTTATCAAAAACAGATAAAGGATTTAAATTAGAAGAATGTACTCATATAACATCATCAAAAAATCATTTTTGTATTTTAAACAATGGTCATTTATCATTATATTTAACAAAAGATTTTAATATTATAAAAGATTTTAATGATTTGGAATTAGTAGCAGCTGTTGATTTTTCTCCTTCAGGAAATTATTTAACTATAATTCAAAAGCCAACTGTTGGAAATGAAAATTTAAAAATATATGACATTACCAATAATAATGATATTAAATTAGTTTTTTGTTTACATTCTACTACTCATCCTAAATCTGAATGGCCTCAAATTTCATATTCTAAAAATGATGAACTGTTTTTTTTCCATAATAAAAATTCTATTGAAATTTATGATAAAGAGAAAAACTTAATTGGGAAATTAGAGAATATTATTGCTTATGAAATAGCAGAATATATTAATGATAAAGATGAAAAGGAAAATTTACTTTTGGTTGGGAAAAATATTCAAATAAATGAAAAGAAAAAAGTATGTTATTTTTCAGTATATAATATAAAAGATTTATCAAAACCAATTAAAGAAATAGAAATATCATTAACAGATAGAATGAAATTAAGAATTTCTCCAGATAACAAATATATATTAGTGAATGCAATAAATGATAATACATCAAATAAATCATATTATGGTCAATCTAATTTATATTATTATAATTTACAAACAATGAAATTTACCAAATTTAATCTTCCCGAAGGACCAATTCATGATTTTTGCTGGTTACCAAATGGAGAAAATTTCATTATTGTAGCAGGACATTTACCTTCAAAGACTTCTTTTTATGATAAAAATGGTAATTATATTAAAGAAATAGTCGTTGGGAAATTTAATAATATAAAAATTTCTCCTGATAGTAGAATTTTAGCTTTATGTGGTTTTGGAAGTTTAAATGGAGATGTTGAATATTATAATTTAGAGAATTATGAATTGATTGGTAAAAGTAATTTTTTCTGTTGTGTTAATTTTGAATGGAGTGAAGATTCAAAATATATTTTAGGAGCTGTTTTATCAACAAGAGTTAAAGTAGATAATGAATATAGAATATTGAAATATAATGGAGAAGAAGTTATTGTTGATAAAGATATTGGAGAAATTTACGATTGTATTTGGATTCATGATGATAATGTGAAATATGAAAAGTTTAATATTGAAAAAAATGTTAAGTCTCTTGAAGAAAAAAAGAAAGCAGGAATTCAATTAAAGACTTTAGGAAAAATCGATTTTAGCAATAGTAATAATAATAATAATGATACTTATAGTGGAGGAATTGTTGGTTTGGGAAAGAAAAAAAAGAAAAAGAAGAAAGGTGGACAACCTTAAAATATTATATTATTTTTTCAAAATTTAATAAAATAAAAAACTTTATATTTATATTTTTAAAAAAAACATAAAAAAAATGATTAATAATTTAAAGAGAATAAAAGAAGAAAAAAGCTCAAATTCAATATTTGAAAATGGAGATTCAAAAAATCAAATTATGTCAACGATGACTCAAGAAATAATGAATAATCACAAAAAAAAAATTCAAAATTTAGAAAAAGAAAATAGAAGATTGTTAGAAGATAATGAAGCAACCAATAGAAATTTTGAAGCTTTAAGTAAAAAATATTCTGAATGTCAAAATTTATTAAAAAGATTACAAGATGAATTAACTTTATTAAGAAGTAAAAATGAGAAAAATTCTTTTGATATTAAAGATGAAACTATTAAAATATCTCAAAAGAAAATTGAAGAATTAAATTTAAAATTATCATCTCTTAATTTACAATTTAAATCAATGGAAAATAAATATAAGAATGAAATTGATAAACTAAGATTAGAAAAAATTGAATTAATTAAAGAAAAAAAAGCAAGAGAAACTTTAGAAAAAGAAAATAAAAATAAAAATGAAATTGACAATTTACAAAAAACAATAAAAGAACTAAATGAAAAATTATCAAAAGTTACTTTAAATTTTGAAAGTGAAAAGAAAGAAAAAAAGGAATTATTAAGAAATTTAAATATATTAGAAAATGAAAAAGAGAAATTAATTCAAGAAAATAAACTAATGTATGAGTCTTTAGAAAAAGAAAGAGAAAAATTAAATGAACAATTGAAAAAGGAAAATGAGTTAATGAAACAGTTAAAAAGTAAACCTCAAAAAGATATTGAATTAGAAAAAAAATTAATTAATGCTTTAGAATTAATTGATTCTTTAAAAAATGAACTTGAAATACAAAAAGCAACTAATCAATTTAATGAATTAAATTCTAAAAGTTTATATGATGAATTAGAAAAATTAAGAAACAAAAACAAAAATTTAACTCCAAAACACAAAGAAATTTCCTTTTTGATTCCTAAAAGAATTATAATTAAAAAACCAATTGTTTATCATATTTTTAAAAATGGAACAGTTGAATTAAAAGGAAAAAAAAAAGGTATTTTTATATTAGAAAAACAATATGATTTTAAAATAAAAAAAA
>JAEEGK010006483.1_pt1 | contig 28180 bp, 16 predicted proteins | sample 8958771 | NCBI WGS metagenome assembly JAEEGK01 (sample SAMN16246547, study PRJNA631951) | gut metagenome | biome: gut microbiome; feature: rumen; material: SC-attached | host: Bos | place: Iran: Karaj | collected 2018-10 | reverse complement strand
GCCGGCGCCGTGGCCTTTGTGCTTGTGCTCGCCACCATTGTGACCTATCTGGCCAACGCCTGCATTCTGGTTCCGTTCGGCCTTGAGTACCTGCGGACCATCACCTTCATTCTGATTATCGCCGCACTGGTGCAAATGGTTGAGATTGTGCTGAAAAAGGTGTCGCCCGCGCTCTATCAGGCGCTGGGCGTGTTCCTGCCGCTCATCACCACCAACTGCTGCATTCTTGGCGTTGCCATCTTGGTGATTCAGAAAGACTACAACCTGCTCGAGAGCGTTGTTTACGCCTTCTCGAACGCCATCGGCTTCGGCTTTGCATTGGTTCTGTTTGCCGGCTTGCGCGAACAGATTGAGTTCTCTGAAACACCGAAAGCAATGAAGGGAATGCCTATCGCACTCGTCACCGCCGGCATCCTGGCAATGGCGTTTATGGGATTCTCGGGACTGGTGAAGTAATGAATTTAGAATTCAGAATTCAGAATTTAGAATAAAGGGATTTATAATTCCATACGACTTGACAAAAAGCCTTCTGCATTGCGGGGGGCTTTTTTTTTGTGATTGTCAATGCAGAATAAAATCCTATCTTTACCGAAATAAATATTCACAAACAACTCTAATTTTTATGAAAATGAAACGCTTTTTCACATTCCTGTTTGCCACAATGCTTGCAGGGCATGCATGGGCTTACGATTTTAAATCTGGCGATTTGTTCTTTAACATTACAAGCGACACAACGCCTTACACTGTTGAAGTTGTTGCTCCGAAAAGTACTTTTCCTATTTATGAGGGTTACATTAAACCCAAAGGTGACCTTGTAATTCCTGCTGAAGTCACAAACGATGGTAAAACTTATTCGGTTACAAATATTGGTTACAATGCATTTTCTGACTGTGATAGTCTGACTTCTGTTTCCATTCCGAATTCTGTAACGGATATATACGATTTTGCGTTCGAGAAATGCACCAGCCTGACATCAATAGAAATTCCAAATTCTGTAACAACCATTAAAGAAGGTGTTTTCTCTGGTTGCAGCGGCTTGACAACTGTTACACTTCCAAACACACTAAAATGTATTAGCGAATATATGTTTTATGGTTGTAGCAGCCTGAAATCGATTGTAATTCCAAATTCCGTATTATGGGTTAACGAATCGGCTTTCGAGGATTGCGCCAGCCTAACATCGGTTACAATTCCTAATTCTGTCAATCATTTTGGCAATATGGTTTTCGCTGGTTGCCATAGTTTGACATCGGTTGTTATCCCAAATTCCCTATCGTATATTGCGGATGGAGCGTTCTCTGGCTGCAGTGGTTTGACATCAGTTGAAATTGCAAATTCTGTAAAAAGCATTGGCCTATCAGCATTCAATGGTTGCAGCAGTTTGACATCGATTGATATTCCAAATTCTGTAACGTACATTGGCGATGGAGCGTTTTCCGGGTGCATTGGTTTGACGTCGATTGCGATTCCAGATTCAGTATGGTACGTTGGCAGTACGTTTGCTGACTGCAGTAGCTTAAAATTCAACGAATACGATAATGGCTATTATATAGGAAATGAAAGAAATCCGTATTTATGTCTAATTAAAGTAAAGTCAACTGATATAACTTCGTTTAATATAAACAGCAGCTGTCGGATTATCTCTGACGCTTTTGCTGGTTGCAACAGTTTGACTTCGGTTACAATTCCTAATTCTGTGATAACCATCGGAAATTATGCATTTAATAATTGCAGCAAATTGACATCGATTGATATTCCGAATTCTGTAACTAGCATTGGCGCTGGAGCTTTCCAGAATTGCAGTGGATTATCAACGATTGTTATACCAAGTTCTGTATCGCTAATCGACGCAATGGCGTTCTCTAGTTGCAGCAATCTGACAATTTATTTAGAGACAAGTGAAAGAGAGTTTGGAAGATATAACTATTGGAATCCAGACAATCGTCCTGTTGTTTGGAATTACAAACCAACCGCCGTCACTGAATCCGCTGCCAACCCAGTCAATATCTACGTACAAGGCAACACCATCGTTGTAGAGAATGCCACGGAGGAAATATTTGTTTACAATGTAATGGGCGTATTGGTGTGTAGAGACGCGGCGCGCCACGTCTCTACGGTTGCCGAATCGGGCATCCGCACCGAAATCCGCATCAACAAACCTGGCGTTTACATTGCAAAAACCGGCGCTGCGGTGAAACGGATTGTTATGAACTGATAAATTTGTAAACAACTGATAATGTGGCAGGGATGCGATTAATCACGTCCCTGCTTTGTTTAAACTCAGCCGGACACGAAACACTCTCACAAATAGATAAATCAGCAAAAACAACCAATAACATTTTCCGAAAAAACACTTTGATATTAAGCGGAGACGCTTTGCTTATGTTCGTTATGTAAAGTGGATTGTGAGGGGAAAAAAACGAAAAGCTTGCTGTAAGGCAATTGTCTAATATTATTCAACCAAATTAATTAACCCATGAAAAAAATACTGTAGCCCTAAAAGAAGAGAAAGATTATAGTTCTCTTTAGACATAAAAAGAAGAGACCCGACAACAAGCTTTTCAAAGAACTATAACCTTACGGCTACAAAAGTAGAATCATTTTCCGAACATACAAACAAAATGACCTAAAAAAAGTTTATTTTTACATAAAAAAGCAATCGTTCTGACAATCATCTTTTTACATCCGTCAAAACGAGAATAAAAAGTGATTTTGCGAGGCTGTTGCCATAAAAAAAGCACGGCTAATTCCTGCCGCAGAAGCCACAACTGATAACATAAACTTATTTTATGACTGCATTATAAGGCAAAACCATCATAAATATGTCAATCAATTTTATGCTGAATTTTTGCGTTTGGGGCTCCCGCCCGGGAACAAAATTCGCCGAGCTGTGCGAAATGTGAACACTATTTATTATATTTGATTTTTATTATTGAAACACACTATTTATGAATAGACGACTATTTCTTTTGGCTCTAATTGGAACATTGCAGATGGGACACGTCTGCGCCCAGACAAGTTCAGCCACCAGCGAGGCTACCGAATACAATCGTAACTCGCTCACAATTATGTTGGTAGAGGGCGGCAAATATGGCTCCGAACTGAAAGAGGCAATCAGCCACGTGGTTGTTCCCGAAAAGTTCGACGACAATATGCTCGACAACCGATTACTGCATCCGTCAGAAAATTCTGATATTCTGCGCCAGCAACTTGAGTTTTCGCATACACCCAACCAGATTTTCGCCAAATGGTTCTCGCGCGCCGACGATGGCAAATTCAATATGTCGGTTATTCACGAGCGCGGCCTCTACAACGCCACCGACGCCGATGTGGTTGCCGCCTCGGCCTCGAAACGCGGCTTGGCCAAATTGCAGGACGCCGGCGAGAAGCTCATCAGCCACTCATACGTGATGGTGCTGGCTTTCGGCAAAATAAAAACTATGGAGGAGATTTACGACGAGCAGGATGCCGCCCGCCGCAAGTCGGCCAAGGCTACCGGCAAGGAGTTCAAACCGGTGCCGCGTACCCGAAACGGCTACAAGGGCGAGGTTGCGGGCTTTCTTTTCCGCCTGTCGGATGTGCCGCAGACAATGGACAACTTCTACTCGAATATGTGGATTTTCGACGATGACTCGCCGGCAACCATCGCGGCCAAACGCCAGATTTTCGACACCACAATGTTCAAACTGTCATTCGTGACGTCGGTTGTGGCGACTTGCGAGGGCACACAATTAAACGTTGGCACGCAAATGAGCAAGGCCCAACTTTTTGATGTTATGATGAATAACTCTGTCAGCAACCTCGTTACCGGATTCGAGAGCAAGGTTGACGAATGGAAGGTGCGCACGGCTCTCTACAGCACGTTCCCGCTCCGCGCCAAAATCGGCACAAAAGAGAACCTGACGGTTGAAGACCGCTATTTTGTTTATGAGTTCAGGATGAACAAAAAAAACGAGGTTTATGCCGACCGCCGCGGTGTGGTTCGCGCAAAAAAAGTGGTGAACAACAGCCACGTGGCTGAAGGCAACGGCAAAGAGAATATTCGGAACACCACATCGAAATTCTACCAGGTTGCAGGCCACAAGCTTGAGCCCGGAATGTTCCTTGAGCAAGACAACGATATGGGCGTTGGCGTTACCATTGGAGGCGCCGGTGGTTCGCTCGGCGGCGCATACATAAACATCGAAAGCCTTGTGGGCCAATACGTTGGAATTACACAGCTCAAAGTCTTCCTAGGCGGACACATCGGATTTAACTCGTACGAACTGGAAGGCAGTGGCGATGACAACACCGCGGTAATGTTTTACGGCGGCGAGCTTGGAATATCGAAGGGATTCTTCATTATGCGCAACGTGTCGGTTTCCGGTCAGGCCGGATTGGCTTTGGAATGGGGAAGCATTCTCGACTCCGACATAAAGAAGAACTACTACAACGACTGCCTTGTGCAGGGACTGTTTGGATTTGCCGGAGCGCAGCTGGCCATCAACATCAAGTATAATGTGCAGCTCGTGGGCGGACTCAACTACTATGCTGAGGCTGGCAACGCTTCGCTTACCAAAGATTCTGAAGACGAGAAATCGAAAGATATGGGCATAAAATACTCGGAAGTGTTCGATGGCCGCGCGGGCGCAAATATAAATGTGGGCCTACGCATCCAATTCTGATGTTGAAGCGTCTATAAAGAGTGAAACGGCAGAGCGGGAAACCGCAGCCACTAAATAAATGAAGAAACTAAATTTTTGAATTATGAAAAGATTGTTTAAAACACTGGCAATTAGCGCTATGGGGCTTTTGCTGACTTGCTTTGTGGTTAACGCGCAATCGCGCAACAAGGTTAGAAAACTGGAGTACAACAGCCAATACAACTACGAGGTTGCAACGTTGGCCGTTGGAGTTGACGGCACAAAACTCGTGAAAGTTTGGGGCTACGGCAAGACAGCCGAAGACGCCGTGCGCAATGCCAAAGAGCTGGGCGTGGCCTGCGCCATCTTCCGCGGATTCCCGGCCGGCAGCAATGGCTCGGCGGCTCCCACTCCGGCCATTTTAACCGATGCAAATGCCGCCACTACACACGAGGACTATTTCGTGAAATTCTTTGAACCGGGCGGCAAGTATCTGCAATATGTAAACCTCAGCACCGACGGCATTCCGACCGACCGCGTGAAGGTGAACAAAAAGACCTACAAGGTGGGTGTTGAGATGTCGATTGCCTACGACGAGCTTCGCAAAGAGATGGAGCGCCAAGGCTTCGCCCGCAAGCTGAACAGTGGTTTCTAATTGATAATCATCAAAATCAGAACAGATATGAAAAAGTTGTTAATATTTTCGGCCGCTATAATGCTGACAGCCAGCGTTTTCGGCCAGGCCAAAAAACCAACCATTATGGTGGTTCCGAGCGACCGCTACTGCATTGCAAACGGATACTCGATGACGTTCGACAACCAAGGCACACAGACCGTTCTGCCCGACTACAAGAAAGCCCTGCAAAACGACTCCGACCTGCGGTTGGCCATCTCGAAGATGAGCGGCATAATGTCGGACCGTGAGTTTCCGCTGAAAGATTTGGAGCAGGAGATGCGCAACATTGCCAACGAGTCGGCCGAAAGCTCGCTGATTATGGGCTCGGCTGGCGGAAGCGTTGTTGAATCGCCGATTGATGTACTGAAACGCACAGCCAAAGCCGACATTATTATGGACCTCGACTTCACGGTTGAGCGCCAAGGACCGAAAAAACATATCAAATTCATTTTGAACGGTTTGGATGCTTACACAAGCAAGAATATCGCAAGCTCGTCGGGTGCGGGCGAGCCAAGCTCGGCAGCTTCGGTTGACCTGCTGGTTGAAGAGGCCGTGCTGAGCCATATGGACGAGTTCTGCGGACGCCTTCAAGCCCACTTCGACGATATGTTCAACAACGGACGCGAGGTGAAGATTATGGTTAAGCTGTTCGACGGCGCCGACGTCAACCTCAACGACGAATACGACTACAACGGCACCACCGACGAGCTGAACATCTTCATTGAGGACTGGATGGCCGACAACACTGTGAACGGCCGCTTCAGCATTAGCGACGCAACGGAGAACTTCCAACGCTACGAGCAGGTGCGCATACCAATGTTCTATGAGCGCAACGGCCGTCAACGCGCGATGGACACCCGCACATTTGTCAACAATCTGAAGAAATTCCTCTCGGAGGCGCCGTTCAACCTCGAATCGAAAGTTTATATGCGCGGTTTGGGCGAGGCCTGGCTGATTATCGGCGAGAAATAACTATTGCAGGATTGAATGTTTAACCGCAAAAAAGTGTGATTATGAAACGATTATTGCTTATGATAGGTGTTGGTGTGGCATTCGCGTTTGCCGCCCAGGCACAGAACAATATGGGCAAGTCCGACGATTTCGCCCGCATCGCGCTTGCACCAGTGATTGACGACAACGCCATCCCGTCGAACGCCAAAACAATGCTGGAGAACAAGATTCGCCAGATTTGCACCCTCAACGGCCTGGCTGGCGAAGGCAGCAACCCGATGTTCTCTATCCGGGCAACCGTTGACGTGCTGAGCAAGGAGCTGACACCCACCGCCCCACCGATGCACTCGCTGAATCTGACTGTAAATATGTTTATTGTGGACAACGCAACGGGCAATGTTTTCAGCCAGACATCGGTTGATGTGAAGGGCGCCGGACAAAACGAGAGCAAGGCCTACGCTCAGGCCATCAAAGGGCTCGACCCCAAGCGCGGACAGTTCAAAGCGTTTGTTGAGCAAGGCAAAAACAAGATTATTGAATTCTACAACTCGCAGTGCGATATGGTTCTCTCGCGCGCCAACGCTCTGAAGGCTCAAGGCCGCGACGGTGACGCCTCAGCCCTACTCTACTCGGTGCCCGAGGTCTGCAAAGAGTGCTACGACCGTTGTATGGAGCTTGCCGGACAGACGCAAGCGACAAACCAGACGACAGCCGTTGCCGCAGCCGACAGCAGCTCTGCCAGCGATGTGGTTGACAACGGCACACAATCGGCCGAGATAGAGAACGGAATCTTTATCTACTTCAAAGGGTGCAAACGCTACGGCAACAAGGTGCGCCTGACTTTCAGCATTGAGAACCAAGGCCAGAAAGACTATGAATTTCAAGTTTATAGAAGCAGTTTGCGCCTTATCGACAACGAAGGCAACAATGTTCAGATGGAGAAAGGCAAGCTTGCCGGCAATGAATTCACCTGGAAGGGCGAAGCCACCATTATGAACGGAACACCCGCCACGTTTGAGTGCGAGTGCAATGCCGTTGAGCAGGTGAAAATGTTTGAGATTGAGAAAGATGGGAAAATCTATCGTATGCGGTTGAATGTTGAGTGCCAATAAGCGGGCTGCATATAAATAAAATTTCGCCCTGAAAGGTAAAAACAACTTTTGCCATTTCAGGGCGTTTTTTGTGGCGTACATTAACCCAAGGCGACGCTTCGCTTGCCTTGGGCTATGAACTGATTGCCCCTTCGGGGCGCTCGGGGGGTAACCTAATCTTTGTCCTCAGAACATCATATCGGTAAAATAATACGGGCAAGAGGCACAACCCGTTAGGGGTTGCATTTCTCCTTTCGCACGAAATATTGTGCAACGCCTACGGCGTAGAAACTAAAAATGCCCATCTTTTCTACCGATATTTATTCCCTACGGGAATCAAAAATGAATTAAAGAGGAAGAAAATGCTCTATGGGCAAAATATGGATGCCCATTTTATTTTTCAACACCCAGCAAACCTGTCAACTCGGCGAATTGTGTGAGTTGGAACATTCTGTGGTGCTCAAAATCGTCAATAACCTCGTGCTGCCACATCACCTCGTAAGGAATATGCACGGCCCACGCGCCAATGTTCAGAGCCGGCAGAACATCCGACTTTAGCGAGTTGCCAACCATCAGAAACTCTTCCGGCTCAACGCCAAGCTGCCGGCAAAGGCTGGTGTACTGCTGTTCGCGCTTATCGCTGACAATCACCACTTCGTCGAAATACTTCTGCAACCCGGAGCGCTTGAGTTTGTTCTCCTGAGTGAGCAGCTCGCCTTTGGTGAAAACCACCAGCTTGTAGCGCCCGCAGGCTTTGAGTTGCCGCAATGTGGCCTCAACACCGTCGAGCGGAGTGGCTGTCAGGCGCAGCAGCGTGCGGCCGAGCTCCATAATTCTGGCAATGTCGGTGGCGGGAATGGCGCCGTGGCTCACTTTTATGGCGTTCTCAACCAGCGACAGTGTGAAGGCCATTGCACCGTAGCCGTAGTCGTCCATATTGGCCATTTCAACTTTAAAAAGGCTGTCAGAAACGGTCTGCGCATCGCCGTAAGGCGACAGAATATCGCACATACCCCGTTCAACCTCAAGAAAATAGGTCTCGTTGTCCCAAAGAGTGTCATCGGCGTCGAAAGCAACGGCTTTAATATCGCTCAAGGTGTTCATCTTACGCTGTGGTTGGTGCCGCAAACAACAAAAGGGCCCTCTCAGGTCCTTTTGTCAGCGGTATTTGTTGTTGGCATTTATTCTTTGTTCCTCATATTCATTACATCGGTAACGTTCGATGTCACGCCGAACACACCGATGATTTTTCCGTCGGCATCGAAAAGCGGATATTTCTTAGTTTTCAAGTAAACCACCACTCCTCCGGCAAGCTCGACCTTCTGAATCTCCTCAGGCAGAGCCTTTTGCGTGCGGATGATTGTGGTGTCGTCCTCGTAAGCCTTTTGTGCGGCAGCCTTGTCCACCACAATTTCATCGTCGGTTTTGCCGATTATCTGCTCCTCAGTCATATTGAAGTTTGTGAGATACGATTGAGAAACCTTTATGTATTTCAAATCCAAGTCTTTGAAGAAGATGGCATCGTTCACGTTGTTCATAAGCGAGTCCATCAGGGCCTGCTCCTTGGTCAGAGTCTCACGCATAGTGGTGTTCTCCTCCATCTGGCGGCGGAGGTCCTCCTGCGTGGCCTGCATCTCCTCCAGATTCTGGCGGAGCTCCTCCTCCTGCGATGTCAGCTCGTCGCTCTTGACGCGGCTGTCGTTGAGCAGGCGCGATGTCTTCTCGGTAACTTTCACGCTCGACAGCGTTGACGCGATGCTCTCACCCAGCTTCTCAACGAACTCAATCTCGTGCTGTTTCAGCTCGTTGAACGAAGCAATCTCCATCACACCCAAAGTCTCGTCGTTGATGATGCAAGGCACAATCAGAATGCAGCGCGGATTGGCGGTGCCAAGGCCCGAAGTTATCTTGATGTAATCATCAGGAATCTCGGTCAGGTAGATAGTCTTGCGCTCGTAGATGCAGCGGCCTACCAGCCCCTCGCCCACCCGAATCTCTTTCTTTATGAACTTGTCGCGGCCGTAGGCGATGGCTGTAACAAGCGAGTAATAGAGGTCGTCCGGGTTATCGTCGTTCAAAACGAAAAGCGCGCCCTGGTTAACATTCAGGTAGTCAATCAGATTCGACATAATATTATAACCCAGCGCTTTCATATTGTTCTGGTCTTTGCGCAGAATCTCGCCGAATTTTGCAATACCCTCGGTGGTCCAGTTACGCAAATCCTCCTCCTCTTTACGCTGTGCCTCAATTTTCTGGCTCTCAACAAGGCTGTCGCGCATCTGAATCAGAGCATCGCCAAGGCGGTCTTTGTCGCCAAGAGTGTGGAAATCGGTCTCGAACTCGCCCTTGCCAATGCTTAACGCGAAATTCTCCGACTTGCGTATGCCATCGACAACCTGATTGAGCGAATCCGACATCTCCTCAAGCTCGTCGTTAGTCTTGATATTCAGAGTATTGATACCCTCGGTGTCACCAGCGGCAAGCAGTTTCAGAGCATCGGTGGTGTTTCTGATTGGCATCGTCATATTTCTGGCGATGAGGTAAATCAGCGCAATCATAATCAGCAAACCGATGACGGCGATAATGAGCACTGTGCGGATGCTGCCGCGCGACGCGTCGGCCACATTGCTGGTGGGGAACGTCAGCGCAAGCGACCAGTTGCAGTCGGGCCCGATGTTGATGGGCGTGCAATAGGTGCACATCGGCACCCCGTTCTGTTCGAAGGCATAGTTCAGATATTCGCCTTTGGCCATCCGGCGGTGCATATCGGCAATGGCGGCCGTATCGGTGTAACCGACTGTGTATTTACGGTTTATGTCAGCCGGATTGTTTGTAAAGATGATTGTGCCGTCCTCGTTTATGAGGTATTTGGTCACCTCTTTGTTGAAGGCTGCCGCCACTTTGGCCGACATAAAATCGAAATCGTTGACATCGACAGCCTTGCAAGCGTATCCGCAGACATTGTTGTTCTGATAGATAGGCGTGCTGAAATTTATCATCCAGTGGCCGTTGTGCTCGTAGGGTTTGCCAATCACGGTGGAGTTGGTGCCGAGAATGGACGAATAGTTATTTGAAATAAGGCCGTAGTCGTCGGTGAGGCTGACGGCACCGCTGTTGGCCTGCATCAGCACCCAGTCGTTGTCGAGAAGGTTGCTGTCGGCATAGAAGCCTGATGGCAGAAGCAGCCAGTACATCTGGCCCTGACCGCACGTCTGCGAAAGCGTTTGCTTGAAGAACTCGCGCTGCGTTGAGTCGAGCGAGGTGCGGCTGTCGGAGAGAATTCCCGCCAAGGTGCGGATGTTCGAATAGTGGTCTTTGAGCACAATCTCGGCGTGCGCGGCCGACCTTTCAGAGAGCAGGCGGCTGGTGTGGCCGTTGTCGAATTCCGCCTGGTTGGTGAAGCGGACGCCAATAAACACTATGAGAATGATGATGTAAACCGAAAGGGGAATTAGCACAAAGAGGCTGATTTTTCTTCTGATGCTGAGTTTTATCTTCATATATCGAACCTTTTTTATTCAAAATTTACAAATGATAAAAGTAAAACACCTCCGCTAAATATCCAAAGTAATTTTTCGAGTTTTTTTGAGGGCGGGTTTTCGGCGGGAATTTGGGGTTACAAGGTGGCGCTATAGTAACGCAAAGTTGGCGGATGGAATCCGCCGGAATGGACAAAAAATAAAACAATGGGCACACACAGGGTTACCACCACAAAAATAGGGTAACCATACGCGTCTATGGACGTTTTACCGGTCGGATAGACTGTCCGTCATAACGGCGGCTTATATCGCTATCTTTTACGGAATTCTTTTCAAAGAATACTTCATAAGCGAAACTAGGACTTTCTTTATCAAGTGTTGCCGTCCAATAGTAACCATAAGAACCGTTTTTTTGTAAGACTGTACTAACACGACAACCTGCAGCTGGAAGAAAAATATGCGTGTCATTGATTGAATATGACGCTGCCGCCCCTCCGCTTTTTTTACCTTTGTCCCTATTGTTTTTTACCTTATACACTATGTATCCTTTTCTATTTTTATTGTTGTAATTATCAGTCCAAGTCCAATAGCATTCTTGGCTTAGCTCGCGCCATTGTTTGTACGTAGGAATCGCCCAACCATCACCCCAAACAGCTTGAGCTGCATCGTCAACTGGTTGAAGCGAAGTGAGTGCGTCCGTATAACCCGCCTTGCCATAAGCCGCACTGCTGCAATATTTTGTAAGACCCGTGTATCTATTGGTAGCGTACTTATATGTATCCCACGTAAACCCATCTTCAAACCCTGTTTTCCAAGTAAAGGTGTTGTTAGGGTAGCTATAATGCAGTGTTGTCTCGCCCCAAGCATAATAATCGCCATAATCCCAAGCATTTGTGCCGCCCAAATTGCACGATGCCCATAGCGTTCCGCTGGGCAAACCCAAATCAACCGGCGTTTGGCATTTGCTGCTTAAAGAACTAAATGCCAAAACTGCTGTTACTGCTATTACAAAACATTTTTTCATTTTTCACCAATTTTATATTAGCGCCTATGTCACTTGTCTTCAAAGGTTTACATAAGCAGACAAGACATTCTTTCCATTTTAATGTCAATTATGCCTCAAAAGTAGGCATTTATGGAAAATTGACAAATCAGTACTTCAAAAAAACGTGAATTGTACTCTTTTTTAAATTATGCCAATTGAGTGGCGTTTTATTTGATAATTACATCGAAAAAAGTAATTTTGACACATATTTATTACAACAGATTTCTTATTGCAACCGAATATGAAAAGTATTACGAAAATATTGTTTATCAATATTTTATTTTTTATATCTCTCACAAAATGCCTCGCTCAAACCGATACCGAATTTTGGTTTTGCGTGCCGCAGCTGACAACACAACACGAATATGACGAACCCACGCTATTTATAACCTCTGCAAGCGATGAGGCTGCACACGTGAAAATAGAAATGCCTTTGCAACCACTATTTGAGCCTTATGAATTCGATGTCCCTGCCGGTGAACAGCGTTCGTACAATCTCAAAGATTATTTTACAGGAAGCTACTCTCACGAAGGTGTCTATAACCCGAACAAGCCTAATGATAAAGGCAATTTTATTGAAAGTGGTTTAGGAACAGGCACTAGAACCGTCAAAAACAAAGCTGGCCAAGACTCAACTTTTGTTTTATATGAGAGTTGCCGCCCTACAAACAAAGGCTTTCGCATCACTTCAAACCAACCCGTCACAGCCTATCTGCAACGTGGAAACACTAACAACTGCGACATTTGGGCTTTCAAGGGCAAAAACGCTTTAGGTACATATTTCATAGTGCCATCGGAAGAGATTGGTAACTGTAACGAAGTCCATTCCGCTAGTATGAAAGCGAGTTCGGCAACTAATCCCGGAGCCTGGAATGCGATTGATATTGTTGCCGTTGAGAATTGCATAGTAACAGTAACACTACGCGAACCCGGCTTAGTGAACAACTGGCCAAGTAATACAAGTAATAATGGGAAAACCGCCAGATTCACATTGAAACGAGGCCAAACGCTAAACCTTCAAGCCGCAAGCCAGGTAACATTTTCGAACAACAACAAAGAGCCTTATAAAAGCTTCAAAGACAAAAACTTGACAGGAACCATCATTAATTCGACAGGCAAAATTGTGGTTCAATGGAAAGACGACTCTCTGCTTGCCCGATGGGTGAATGAGGCAAAAGGAGGTAGAGGAACGAGTTGGGATGCTGCCGGAGACCAACTGGTGCCTGTTGAATTGGCTGGAACTGAATACATTGTAATGCGCGGCCAGCTGGCAAACGACCTCGGTACCAACCGAATGTACGAGAATGTTTATTTTATGTCTACGGTTAGTGGGCCAACAATTGTGGAATTCAAACCTGTGGGCGGAGAAACCATAGCCAACGACACGTTATATGGGGTTGGCGATTGGAGTAAACTGCTTTTGAACAGTAAAAATATGGAGGTTGCCCCAAATGTGAATTTCGATGCCGTTCAGATAAAAGCAGACAAGCCAATAATTGTTTGGCACATATCGGGTAGCTCTGGCGCCGAAGTAGGTGGTGCCATTCTGCCAAGAACAAGCGGTTGCACCGGTTCAACAGACGTGACAGTATGCCGGTCGACCACCAGTTCATTCGATTTTTGGCTGAACATTATGTGCAAGAAAGCTCATAAAGGTGATTTTATTGTGACTGTCAATGGCGACAACACCAACAAATATAGTTTTGACCCCGATAAATGCTTTACAGATATTCCGGGAACAGACTGGTGTTACCTGAACCGCGACCATATGAAATTCTCTGGAACAAATGGAGATTATTATAAAGTTGTTAAAGATAAAGATGGAAACGACAGCATAACCAATCAAAAGGTAACCCGACCTGCTGTAGGATTAGGAAAAACCGTAAAAGTCAGCAACACAACAGGTGTATTCCATTTGGCAGTTATTAACGGTAACAACTCGGGCAGTTGCCAATACGGCTATTTCTCTGATTTCCGAGGCGCTTCGGGTTCGGCGGCCTTCACCGGCGAAGACCCTGACGAGGAGATTCCTTATCTGCCGTTCTGCTTTGGCGACACCGTGCAACTGCAAGCCAACGGCGGAATTTCGTATTTCTGGGAGTATGCCACCGAGGGGTATGCTGTTGACAAGACTTTTGTGGGCAATAATGCGGCGGCGGTTACTAAAGAGAGGAAAAAAGACAAGCCGAAAGTGGTGCCGGCGAAAATCGGCGCCAACGACTACAAGGTAACCATCAAGCGGCGCTGCTACACCGTCACTCCCGACACTACCATTGTGATTGAGGCACTGGGCATTCCGAGCGTGCCGCCCGATTTTGATATTGATGTGTCGCCCTGCAGCCCGGCAAAGGTTGTGGTAACAAACACCACAAACACGGGCGACTTTGCATACGACTATGTGTGGACGCTCGACGATGGCAAAAATGTTTCGAAATCGAAGGACAAAAATTACGGCAACGACACATTGACGCTCGTCAATACTTCCAACTCAAAAACAACCTACCATCTGACGCTTGAGACATCGATAGCATCGAACTGTCCGCAGAGCAAATCGGCGGTGTTTGAGACTTGTCCGGGTGTGGAAGCCAAAGTTACCCCCGAAGACACAATCAGCTGCCAGCCGTTCGAGGTTGAGTTCCGCAACCTGTCGACAGGCGACTACAACGAGATGTATATTGACTACGGCGACGGAAAATCGCGCACCGAATGGCACCGCTCGGTAGCATCGCCACTGCCGCCCGAGAAATTCAAGCACACCTACACCAACAACAGCACCCGCGACACGGTGTATTACGTGAAAGTCTGGGTTCGCGACACGGTGTTCGGCTGCGTTGACACAACAATTGTCAGAGTGGGTGTCTTTGGAAAAGTGAAAGCGCAATACACCATCGACCGAAGCACATCGTGCTCGCCGTTGGAGGTGAAATTCACAAACATATCGATTGGCGACCCGCTGAAAGTCACCTACAAATGGGATGTGGGCCTGCCCGATACGACCATTCTGGGCAACACCAACGACGCGGTTGGAGTGCCGTTCAAGCTGACTTACCTGAATCCGTCGTCGAACGCCAATCCGAAGAAATACCCCGTCTGGCTGACCGCCACAAGGCAAAACGGCTACAACAACACCGTGTGCGTCGACCGTTCGCCGGTTGACACGCTCACCGTTTATCCGGAATTCAAGGTTAACTACATTACCGATACTTTGACAGGATGTAATCCGGTAACGATAACATTCACAAACAAATCGACCGACCTGTCGGCCGGCACGCAGTTCAGCTGGGATTTGGGCGACGGCACAAGCGAGGGCAGCAACGGAACGTTTGAGCACGTTTATGCGCACACAAAACCAACCGCGCAGACATTCAGCACGAAACTGTCGGGCGAAAGCAAATATGGCTGCCAGTCGTCGCTGGAGAACGCGGTGATTTCGGTTCCGCCCTATCTGAACCCGAATTTCACAATCGACCGCGCGCAAGGCTGCTCGCCACTCGAGGTAACGGTTAAAAACAACACTCCGTGGCACGCCAGCAAAGACAATTCGGGCTGGAAAGTGGTGTGCGACGACAGTGTGACCTGGACAGCGGTGAACGGCGCTCTGGGCGTTGACAGCACCGTGGTTCTGCGTTTCGTGAACAAAACCGGTCTGCGCCAAGTGGTTACCATTATGCTGACCGACAGCTGTTTCAATGTTGAGAACGGCGCATACTGCCGCGAGACGTTCACACAGGAGATTGAGGTTTTCCCCGAGATTGACGCTGTGATTGCCTCGGACAAGACGGCGCCCGTCTGCGACAGCACAGCCATCGGGTTCACAAACACATCGCGAATCACCGGCATTTCAACCGCTCCGTCAGACTATATGTGGAACTTCGGCGATGGCTCATCGATGAAATCGACCAGCACCGATGCCATTTCGCACATCTTCCGCAACCTTTCGGACACAACCGGAACCACGCCGCAGGAGTTTGTGGTGACAATGGTGGCCACGGCCTACGGCTGCACCGACACTGCCGCAACCACCGTGAAGGTTTACCCCAAAGTGAAGGCGGTTTTCAGCAGCGACAACTACAAATACTGCACGCCGGGCGAAGCCTCGATTGTGAACAGCTCGGTTGGCGCAAACCGTTATAAATTCAGCTTCAGCGACGGCACCGCCGACACAGTGGTGACCAGCGGACTGGTTTACAAATTCACCAACAGCAACCCCGATGAGATTGCTGTTAAGAGAGTTACACTGACGGCGATGAACGGCGAGTGCCGCGATTCGATAAGCAAGAACTACTACGCCTACCCGGTTGTGGCGCCGAGGCTTTCAGTTTCGCCCGATGCTGGCTGCGGCCCTGTTGATGTAACGGTTGACCGCTCAACAACCACTGGCGCAAGCACTTACAAAATTGACTTTGGCGATGGCGTGACCGATGAGACCGGCGCTGGAAGCATCGCTCACAGCTTTGCCAACAAAACCGGCAGCGACACCACCTACACCGTGCGGCTGACAGCCACCAACGTGCTGGGCTGCGCCGCCGAAACCACCACAACCGTAACGGTTTACCCCGAAATAAAGGCGGCCTTCAGCTATGAAAAAACAACCGAATGCTCGCCGATGGGCGTGAAGATGATTAACAACTCACTGAACGGCAGCAAGTTCACCTGGTCGTTCGGCGACGGAAGCGCAGCGGAGGAGAAAACCACGAAAGCCGATTTCAACCACCTCTACGCCAACAGCAGCACCGACGGCAACAGCATTTCGACCTACGATATTAAATTGTTGGTGGTTGACGCCAACCATTCCGCTTGCCGCGATTCGGCGACCAGGCAGATTCAAGTTTACCCGAAGGTGATTGCGGCGTTCAAAACCGAGAACGACGAGGGCTGCTCACCGCTGACAACAACCTTCACAAACCAGTCGAAGGGCTACAAGCTGACCTACATTTGGGACTACGCCCACGACAACAAACATTCGGCCGAGAGCGCCGTTGAGCACACTCACACCTTCGACAACATCGAGCCATCGACACACACCTATAATATAAAGCTGACGGTGACCGACATCAACGGCTGCACGGTTGACACCACACTGCCGGTGAAAGCTTATCCGCACGTGACGGCCGATTTCACCTACGTGAAAAACGAGGCCTGCACCCCCTACCCTGTAACGTTCAGCTATCCGGCGGCAGCCCTGAACGGCAACAAATTCGCGTGGGACTTTGGATTCGACAGCAACAAGGCCGTCAAAACTAACAAGAATTCGTTCGATTTTGTATTCGACAACTCGGCTGCAAACACGGTTAAGACATACAATATCAGTTTGGTATCGACCGATACACTGACCGGTTGCGCCGACACAATAACTAAACCGATTGAGGTTTACCCGCGACTGGTGCCGGCATTCACGCAAGACACCTACGAGGGCTGCAACCCGCTGCCGGTGAAATTCACAAACAAGACTACCGGTCTGGCCGATTACCTTTGGGATTTCGGCGACAGCCAGTCGTCGGCCGAGACAAGCCCGAGCCACCTGTTCAAGCACTACGAGCTGACAGACAAGACATACAACGTGGTGCTGAAAACATCGCAAACGGCCACCGGCTGCGTGAAAACGGTTGACACCACGGTGACGGTTTACTCGTATGTGCTGGCCAAATTCGGCATCAACGAGACCAACGAGGGCACCAACGGCATAACCGAGATTTTGGGCGGCTGCACACCGTTCGATGTTACAATAACCGACTCGTCGCGCCTGACAAACAGGGGCACCTGGAGCTGGAATTTCGGCAACGACTCAACATCGACCGTACGGCAGCCGGGAAGCCTCGTCTATACCAACGACGACAACACCTATCCGCTTGAGAACAAGAATTATACGATAAAACTTGTGGTTACCAACGACCACGGTTGCAAGCACGACACTGCTCAGACAATTACTGTCTATCCGCGCTCGGTGCCCGACTTCGGCGGCAACCTCGCCGGCTGCGAGCCGCTGACAATAACATTCACCGACAAATCGGTGGTTGACAGCAAGACGCAGTATTACTGGACATTCAGCGACGGCTCCACAATTGTTGACAAGCCGCCGTTCAGCAAGACGTTCCACAACTACGACTACACCGACAGCAAGAAATACACCGTGAACCTCAAAACCACAACCGAGTACAACTGTACCGACGAGATTACAAAGGAGATTGAGGTTTACGCCAAACCGTTGGCCAAGTTCATTCCGTTGATGGACCGCGCCTGCCCGCCGTTCGAGGCCGAGTTTAAGAACGCGTCGATTGGCAATGAGCCGACATTCTACTGGGATTTTGGCAACGGCAGTCGCACCACAACTACCGATTTTGCCAACCAGAAGAATGAATATCAAAACTATACCGACGAGCCTATAACCATTGACGTTCAATTAATTACCGAATCGGTTTACGGTTGCCGCGACACAATGGTCAACCCGATGATTACCTTCCCGAACATTTCTGTCGATTTTGAATTCGACTCGGCAGGATGTAGTCCGCACACGGTGGAAATCAAGAACTTATCGACCAAGACCGTTGACAACCACCTGTGGTATTTTGGCGAGGGCAGCACATCGGTGGCCAAGGAGCCGACATTCACCTACTACAACACCACCGACAACGACCAAACGCTGACAATCACCTACATAGGCTTGTCGAAATATCAGTGCACCGACACCATTCAGAAAAACGTCACGGTGTATATCAGCCCGAATGTTGATTTTGTGGCGCACGCACCGTCGCAGCGCTACCCCGACGACACGGTTTATTTTGAGAACTACACGCAAGACGGCCCGTGGTACTACGAGTGGGAGTTTGGCGATGGCAACAAGCTGAAAACCGACGAGAAATACTTTATGTACAAATATGGCAAGTGGGCGCCGAACGAAGAAAATAACATTTTCAACGTTTCGCTGAACGTGCAGACCGAGCACTGCCGCAACAAGGTTACACACGAGGTGGAGATTCTGCCGCCGCATCCGAAAATCGAGATTACGAACAACAGTCCGTCGGGCTGCGTACCGCTCACTGTACAGTTCAAAATCAAAGAAGAGTATTGCAACACCTATATGTGGAGCTTCGAGGACGGCACCACTTCAACCGAGCCGGAGCCGGAGCACGAATTCACCGAGCCGGGCATCTACAACGTGAAGCTGACGGTTGAAGGCGACGGCGGCTCGCACTACGACTACGAGATTATCACCGTGAACGAGCTTCCGGAACCCGATTTCACCACAACTCCGAAATATGTGATGCTGCCCGACCAGCCTGTGCAGTTCTTCAACTCAACACGCAACGGCTACACCTACATCTGGGACTTCGGCGACGGCAACTACTCGACCGAAATCAACCCCTACCACCAGTACACACAAGAAGGCTTCTACGACGTGAAACTCATCGCCATCAGCCAGGCAATGTGCACCGACTCCATTATCAAGGAGCAGGAGGTTGAGGTGAGCGGCGCGGGCTACATCAAATTCCCGAACGCATTCCTGCCATCGGAAGAGAGTCCGCTCGACGGCACCTACCCCGTCCCCGACGATGTTGACAACGTGTTCCATCCCGTTTGGCACGGCGTGAAGAAATTCGAAATGTGGATTTTCAACCGCTGGGGCGAACAACTGTTCTACTCCGACGATGTGAACGTGGGCTGGAACGGCAAGTACGGCAACAACGGCACCGAGCTTGGCCAGGACGTTTATTTCTGGAAGGCGAAAGGAAAATTCGAGAATAACGTGCCATTTAAATTAGCCGGTGACGTAACCTTAATCCGCAGGTAAGAAGATGAGAAGATTTGGATATATAATATTGATAGCATTTACGATAGCCGGACTGAAAAGCCAGGCACAAGACCCCCAGTTCACGCAATTCTATTCAAACCCGCTGTATCAGGCGCCGTCGTTCGCAGGCGGCATATCGGGCTACCGCGTCAGCGCCGTCTATCGCGACCAGTGGCCCAAAATGCCCGGCAAGCTGACAACCATCAACGTATCAGCCGACGCCAACCTCGACAAAATCAACAGCGGCTTAGGTGTCATCGCTTTACACGATATGGCAGGCTCGGCCAACTATAGCAACACTTACGTGGGACTGCTCTACGCATACAACGTGCGCATCAACCGACGCACTTATCTGCGTCCCGGCCTCGGCCTATACTACAGCCAGCGCACCATCGACCGCGAGAAACTAGTCTTTGCCAGCCAGCTGTACTCCGGCACCAATGTTCAGCCGATTTTGGAAGAGGAAATATTCAAGCGCTACGCCTTCGACGGAAGCGCCTCGCTGCTGCTCTCGATGCGTAACAGCTGGGTTGGCCTCACCGCCGACCACCTGATGCGGCCGAACGTATCACTCACCGGCCTCGACTACAAATATCCGGTTAAGTTCACTCTGTTTGGCGGTCTGAAGCTTTTCAAACTCGAACGCCTCATCAGCACCAAACGTCAGACAGTGACCATTGCCGGAAGCTACCGCCACCAAGGCAAAACAGACCAGCTCGACCTCGGCCTCTACTGGAGCTACTCTCCCATTGTGCTGGGCGTTTGGTACCGCGACCTTCCGTTCATAAAAGACTACGCCCGCCGCGACGCCATCTCAGTACTAGTCGGCTACAACTATATGGAACTGAACATCGGCTACAGCTACGACTTCACCGTATCGCGCCTTGTAACCTCAACCGGCGGCGCCCACGAGATATCGCTCTCCTACAAGTTCGAAATTGAGCGCAAGCATAAATTTAAGGCAATTCCTTGTCCGGAATTCTGATTTCTGATATGCGAAACTATTGTGGAGATTTGCTTAGTATGGGTGTAAGGTGTACTAATTGAGGTTATTTGCCGTGTTGCTTTATTAGGTAGAAGTAGCCAACTTGATTGTACTGCCATTATTCCCCCAAAAAATCGCAACATTTCCACAACTCCAGTGTAGCATTGAATGGTCAGCAAAAAGCTTGCCTCATTTATTATGACGTCTTATTGCTGCAGTTCGTAGCATCAATGTGTTGATACAAAAATGGGGCTCTCTTAAAGGAGAACCCCATTTCTAATTATTTCCCCAAATTTGTTAATCATTCATCTGCTCATCCAACTGTCCCATCTTCTTAGCCAAAGCTTTAATTGCCTTTCTTCTATCATAGAAGAATATTATGATAGTCGCGAAAAACATAACCACTATGAAAGAATAGATTGCATTATACTTAGTAGTGTTTATTGGATAAAGTGGTATAGAAAAATCTTGAATAACGAGGAACGGATACGGATACTTATTACGCTCTAGATTTTGCTCTTTTTGCAAAAGTGCCAATAAATCATTATGATACAAACGCTGGTCCTTTTCAGCAACCATTAAATACCCTCCATCACTTCCTCGCTCCAACCCCGATTTTTTCTCATTACTAAAATATTCTTTAGTTTGAAGACTGTCCAAGACGTTTATTTCTCTTCTGAGTCTATCAATAGTAGTACCATATTGTTTCTGATAAATTTCATTTTGTCCTGAAATCCACGAATCATTGGATATGTAGTCCAATAACGCCTTACTTAACCCCTCTAGTATTGTTGAATCTTCTTCGATACAAACTTTAGCTTGAACACTAAGGAATGTCGTCATTCTTTTCTTAGCATAAAAAGCTGTAGTATCCTTCATAATTTTTGAGTCGTATTCTTCAACAGCGTCAGGGCTACCATCTCCATTATAATCAATCATATATGAAGCTTGAACACTTTGCACATTTTCGCAATAATGCTCTGGCAGATACAAATTGTAGTTCCACTCGTTAATAAGGTTTATAGCATACGACGCATTAACGCATATAGACTTAAGACGCATATTCGACACATAAACCTTCGGTTGGTATTGCTTGTATATAAACAATCCAATCACAAAAATCAAAGCAATAAGATAGAATTTATATGTCCTATATACAAAAAGAAGTGCCCATACAATCACATAGCGAATGGCCTTTATAATTGCCACAATCGCTTTGCCAATACCTTTAAAAATCTTTCCAAGTACAGCAATCAGGTCTATTTCACGTTCATCGTAGTTTGTTGTTCGAAATTCTTCAGCCATAAATTATTTTTATTTTATTGTTAATAAATTAATTACACGCTCACAATCAATGATTCTAGGGTCCTTAAGACGCTTAAAACATTGAGCGAGCGAATATAGTAAAAATATAACCGTATTCAAGTTTCCGCAAGGTTTATAGTATTTTTCATCGTCATCGGTGTTGGTACTGCGCAGATAGTCGGTTATCTCACTGCTGCCGTATGCGGTGCCGCGGCTTCGTACGTCGATGTAAAACAGCACGTTATGCTCAAAATCGCCACCCATCTCGTCAACATAGCACAAGGTGAGCGCCGACGGCAACTCAACGCAGTAGACGGGCAACTGCAAATGCTGAGCCACAATGGCGTACAGAACAGCCAGGACATTTGAGTTTGCCTTGCCCGTGTTCAACAAAGTGCTCAGGAAATGCGACTGCGTTGAAAAATCATCGCTGTATGTATACTTATTCTGATTGAACAGAAAATGGTTGATGATGCGGACCTTCTCGAGCGCCGTCAGCGAGCTGTTGAACTCGGTCCAAATGGGCTTGCAGATGCTGTCGATTTTGGCCTTGATGGTGTCGATTGCCACATTCGGGAACAAAATCCGATTGTAAACGGCCACACCGGCCAACAGATTATCGGCGCCGGCTTTGCCCCACTTGGCCAGTCCGTCGGCAATGCTGTCAATACGGATGTCGTGAATCAGATGCTCGAGCATTTTGATGGTGGCGGCATCGGTGCTTGTCTTCCACACCTTCTCAAGGTTTGGGATAATTTCGGCACCGCCATTGCGCAGACGCTGCTGCACAGCCGCCGAAACCGACGGGTCAGTATCATCAAGTAGCATTATCAGCGAATCGAATTCCGATTGATTCATAATCAAGCAGTTAATCGTTGCAGAACGGTCTCAATCAAATCCTTCATCGAGCCTTTGTAACTGCTCGTCGCGCTCTTGTTCAAACGGTTTGCTATGATGCTGCAAACCGTGATGGCGTTGTGGCCCATCATCGCCGCAAGGCCGTAGATTGCCGAGCATTCCATCTCGTAGTTGGTGATTTTCTTTCCGTTATACTCAAAAGCCGTGATTTTATCGTTGATTTTGGCATCCTGAATAGGCAACCGTAGAACGCGGCCTTGCGGACCGTAAAATCCAGGGGCTGAAATGGTTACGCCCTTACGCATATCGAAACCGACCTTGTTGAGCAACTCGGGCGACGAGTTGACAAAGTAAGGCGACGCCAGCAGCGGATTCCAATTCATATATTTTTTGAAGGCCGCTTCCATCTCAAGATTGCTGACGCTGTTGCGGTCGCGATAGAAGTTAATCATACCGTCGAAACCGATGGCCATTTCAGAGATGACCGGCTGCCCCACTTCAATATCGGCCTGCAGCGCCCCAGAAGTGCCGATGCGAATCAGGTTAAGACTGCGTTTCCGCTCTTTCTCAACTCGTTTTTCAAGGTCGATGTTGACCGCAGCATCAAGCTCATTGACAACAATATCGATATTATCGGTGCCGATGCCTGTCGACACAACCGTGACGCCCTTGCCATTGAAAAGCCCCGTGCGGGTGCGGAACTCGCGGTTCTGAACATCGACATTGATTTTTGAAAAGAACGACGCAACCAGGTCGGCGCGGTCGGGGTCGCCCACAAGTATCACATTGTCAGCAACATCGTCGGGGTGAATGTGCAAATGGAACACACTGCCATCGGCATTCAAAATAAGTTCTGAATCGGGAATAAACTGTGCCATATCGTTAAATTTATGTTGTAAAATAAGCAACAAACATTAAATTTGTATTTATCAAAAATACAAAAAAAATGGAAGCTGCATTAAGTCATTTGCTTGTACCGGTCGACTATTCTGACAAGTCGGTTTTCGGACTGAAATATGCCGTGAAGTTGAACAAGGTTCTCAAAGGTAAAATCACGTTTATCAATGTGATAAAAGGTGTTGACCCAATTTGGTCGGAATTTTTCACCGATGTTGAGCGCGAGATTCTGCTCAAAAAGTTGAAAAGCCATCTGCAAAATTTTGTAACCAAGAATTCGGACCTTGACGGTGCTGATTTCGACTGCGTGATTGCCAAAGGCAAACTTTGCGACACCATTATGCAGACCGCCGAGTCGCTCAACGCAAGTGCAATTGTGATGGGCACCAGCCACGCCGACAATATCAAGAAAAAGATTATCGGAACCAACGCCCTGCGCGTGGTTTCAGAAGCCAAATGCCCTGTAATAACCATTAAATCAGAGCCCGACAGTGCCCCAATCAAACGGCTCATCCTGCCGCTCGACATCAGCAAGGAAACTCGCGAGAAGGTTGTGGACTCGGTTGACATCGCACGCAAACTCGATGCCGAAATTCTTGTTGTTTCGGCCTACTCTTTCGATGACGAGCTGATTTACAAAACTCTGCAACAACAACAGAATCAAGTTGTTAAATACATCACCGACCGTGGCATCAAATGCAGCGGCAAACTGCTGAAAGTTGACGACAATGTTGACGGCGTTCTCGATTTCATCGACGCGAACAAGGGCGATATGGTGATTATCACCACGCACCAGCAGCTTGAGATTGTGACTTCGTTCATCGGCTCGTTCGCCAAGAGCATTGTCAGCCGCTCGAAAGTGCCTGTTATGAGCATTGTTCCGCGCAACAAATACAATGTGATTTTCAAGATTCCAGCTTGCTAATTCACAGGTTATCAATAAAAAAACGCTTCAGCCATTGGTTGAAGCGTTTTTATGTTTGTGTTCAATCGGTCCGCCTGACGAGTTGCCCGTCGACGAAATCGAAGCGTTTTTTCTTAACCCATTTTTTTGCAACTCGCTGATACTCTTCGGCTTTGAACTGTGCCCACGAACGTTCGAGCCCGAGTTCGCGCACAACATTTTTGAACGATGCGAATTCCTGCTGCTGAATAATTGAGAAACTCAAGTGGCCGCAAATATTTTTATTAGGCTGACTTTCAGCAAAATCCATCATCACGCGGCGTTTGGTTTCTTCCGATGGCGGGTCGATGCGCTCAAGGCGATGGGTTCGGACAATTTCCGCCATATCGCTTTCCCATTGAACTTCAGACTTTTGGCTATCGTCGAGTTCAAAGACATAATCTTCAATCATCACCACATCCTGCGTGGTGTAATCGATGTACCAGCCTGCGGCAAACTCATCGAGATAGTGTTCCATCGCATTGCCGACGGCAACAATCAACTGCTCTTTATTCTCAATCATAACAATTTTTCTTTCAGATATTTACCCGTGTATGAAGCGTCGCATTTCACCAAATCTTCGGGCGTGCCTTCGAACACCACGTTGCCACCCGCTTCGCCGCCTTCGGGCCCAAGGTCGATAACCCAGTCGGCGCATTTTATCACTTCCAGATTATGCTCGATAATCAGCACCGTATGACCGCGGTCGGCCAAGGCGTTGAAGGCTTCCATCAGTTTGTTAACATCGTGAAAATGAAGGCCTGTGGTTGGCTCGTCGAAGATGAAGAGCGTTGGCGAATTCGGCTCGTCGGAACCAAGGAACGACGCCAGTTTGACGCGTTGGCTCTCGCCGCCACTCAACGAACTCGACGATTGACCGAGTTTGACGTATCCAAGTCCTACATTTGCAAGCGGTCGCAGACGCTCGACAATGCGTCGGCAGGTTGCGTTGCTGTCGCTGCCAAAGAACTCAATTGCTTCATTCACAGTCATATTCAGCACATCGTTGATGTTTTTATCGCGGTAGCGCACATCGAGCACAACCTGCTTGAAACGCTGCCCGTGGCAACTGTCGCAAACCAACTCAACATCAGCCATAAACTGCATCTCAATCTTGATTTTGCCTTCGCCTTGGCACTCTTCGCACCGTCCGCCATCAACGTTGAACGAGAAAAACGACGGTGTCATATTCATTATTTTGGCGGCCTGTTGGTCGGCGTAAAGTTTACGGATTTCGTCGTAAGCCTTTATGTAAGATGCAGGATTTGAACGAGTTGAGCGTCCAATCGGGTTTTGGTCGACAAACTCAACGCGGCTGATGCGCTTCAGGTCGCCATACATCCGACGGAAGTTGCCTGTGGGCGTATCGCTCTGTCCGCCAAAGTATTTGGCGAGTGCGTTGTAAAGAATTTTGTTCACCAAAGTCGATTTCCCGCTACCCGAAACGCCTGTAACAGCGGTGATTACGCCAAGCGGAAACTTTACATCGATGTTTTTCAAATTGTTCTCGCAAGCCCCTTCAATGCCGATGTAATCGCGCCATTTGCGACGTATTTCGGGCACGGGTATCTTCATTTTTCCTGTCAAGTACTGAGCCGTAAGGCTTTGACTTTCAGACTCTAACTTTGTGTGGTCGCCCTGAAAGACAACTTCACCGCCAAGCCGTCCAGCCAACGGACCAATGTCGATAATCTCGTCGGCAGCGCGGATGATGTCTTCGTCGTGCTCAACCACAACCACCGTATTGCCGATGCGCTGCAAGTTTCGCAAAACTTTGATTAGCAATTCAGTATCGCGAGAATGAAGGCCAATTGAAGGCTCATCGAGAATGTATAGCGACCCGACAAGGCTGCTGCCGAGCGATGTGGCCAGGTTGATGCGCTGACTCTCGCCGCCGCTCAACGTGGACGATGTGCGGGAAAGCGTCAGATAGCCCAGTCCGACGTCTTTCAGGAACCCAATCCGATTGCGGATTTCGACCAACAGACGGCCTGCGACTTTCTCTTCGTGAGCGTCGAGTTCGAAATTTCTGACAACGTTATTTAACTCATTGACAGGCATATTCACCAAATCCACAATCGAGTAGCCGTTGATTTTCACATATTCGGCTTCAGGCTTCAGCCGCGACCCGTGGCAGGCAGGGCACACCGTGCGTCCGCGATAGCGCGACATCATCACACGATATTGGATTTTGTATGAATTCTGCTCGACAAATTCGAAGAAATCATTGATTCCGTGGAAGTAACGGTTGCCCGTCCAAAGCAGATTATATTGCTCGCGCGTGAGTTCGTTGACAGGCTTATGGATTGGAAAATCGAATTTAACGGCGTTGTAAATCAATTTGTTAAGCCATTCCTGCATCTTTTCGCCGCGCCAGCAGACAATCGCGCCTTCGTAAATCGACAGGCTTTTGTTGGGAATGACAAGGTCGGGGTCGATGCCGATGGTGCTGCCAAAACCGCCACACGTGGGGCAAGCGCCCAGCGGCGTGTTGAAACTGAAAAGGTGCTCGGTTGGCTCGACAAAAGTCATTCCATCGGCTTCGAACCGATTCGAAAAATCCTGACAGACAACAGTTTCACCACGATAAACCTTCACTGTGCACGCCCCCATCCCTTCAAAAAAAGCGGTCTGCACCGAGTCGGCAATACGGCTGATGTTGTCCTGCTCGTTGCTGACCACAATGCGGTCGACAACAATATTTACAACATCGTTTGACGCGGGTTTGTAATCGTCGATGGCGACAATCTCGCCATTCACTTCAACGCGGCTAAAACCCTGTTGCTTAAGTATTTCGAGCGCTTTCGCAATAGTGCGGCCGTTTGCCAGATTCAGTGGCGCCACAATGATTGCCTTCGTCCGTTCGGGGAATGTAAGTAGGTAATCCACAACATCTTGCACCGAATGTTTCTTGACTAATTGCCCCGAAATTGGCGAATATGTCTTGCCAATTCGTGCGAAAAGCAGTTTCAGGTAGTCGTAAATCTCTGTCGATGTGCCAACTGTCGAGCGCGGATTGCGGCTGCAAACCTTCTGCTCAATGGCGATTGCGGGCGGAATGCCTTTGATGTAGTCGGTTTCGGGCTTGTTGATGCGGCCCAAAAACTGCCGCGCGTATGCCGACAAACTCTCGACGTAGCGCCGCTGCCCTTCGGCATAAAGCGTGTCGAACGCCAGCGACGACTTGCCGCTGCCCGACAGGCCCGTGATGACAATCAGTTTGTTACGCTCAATCTTCAAATCGATGTTTTTCAGATTGTTAACTCGCGCGCCCTTTATTTCGATATACTGATTGCTCATTTCTATATCACTTTAATAATCATTGTGTTATTGCTTCGTTGCGATTGTTTTCGCACACTTTTTCCGTTTCGCCGCCAACGGCAGATGCCAGCAAAAGTGAGACCACAAAGAACAAACTGCCACTGTATCGGTTAAACATCGACTCAAGTAACATATTGAGTGCCAATATGAAAAGACTGCAAAACAGCAGATAGTTCCGATGCCGCCAGACCTGCTACAAAGCGTAACCCATCATCGCG
>JAEEGK010006482.1_pt1 | contig 28182 bp, 16 predicted proteins | sample 8958771 | NCBI WGS metagenome assembly JAEEGK01 (sample SAMN16246547, study PRJNA631951) | gut metagenome | biome: gut microbiome; feature: rumen; material: SC-attached | host: Bos | place: Iran: Karaj | collected 2018-10 | reverse complement strand
CGAACTATTTCAATAGAAGAACTTAAAGAAAGTTTAAAAAAAATAAATAAAGGGAATATTGAAAATATTGATATTGAAAAAATGTTTTCTGAAATTGATACTGATAAAAATGGAGAAATTAGTTATACTGAATTATTATCTTCAATACTTGATGACAGTGTTTTTTTTCAAAAAGATAAATTAAATGAAGCTTTTCTTGCTTTAGATAAAGATAATTCTGGGATTATTTCTAAAGAAGATTTATTAAATATTTTAAAACAAGATAAAGAAGTTGATAATTCTGTTATTGATTTAATTAAACAATTAGATAGTGATAAAGATGGTGGAATTAATTATAATGAATTTTTAAATTTAATAAAAAAATAAAGAAAGGTATTAATAATTAAAATAATATTTAAAAAAACTAAAATTAAATATATTTTATAATTTTTATTTTTTTAATCCACTTCAATTTCATCATTAAGATTAGAATCATTTAATTCATTATTATTTATTATTTCTCTTTCTATTTTAAATTTACAACATAATAATAATTTAATATCAGAATAAGTTTCATAAGAATAACAATATGCAAGTGTAATTATCATTCCTTCAAGTGAAGCAAATATATGTGTAATAATAACTATAATTTGTTTTTCTTTTTCAAATTTTATTCCTAAAGCATCTTTATTATCATATAATAATTGAAGATATACTAATATTTGAGCTATTAAAAGAATAATAAATTTAGAAAAATATTGTTTAAATTTTTTTTTTACTATTCCTTCTATAACTATTATTTTATTTAATTGATATTTTATATATAATAATATTGTAATTATGAAAAAAATATTAATTAGAAAAATTGTAAAAATAATATAAACATAAAATTTTTGTTCTTCACTTTTAAACCAACAATAAAAATAATTAGGATCTTTTGAATAACTTTTTTTAAAAACTCCATAAATAGGATATATTAAAGGAATTAAATATCCTAAAATATATGAAATAATATATACTAAAAATTTATGCTTATCAAAAAATTTATTAAAAGCTATTAATAAAAAAGCAATAATAGAATAAATAGTAGTCCATAACAAAATAGAAATTTCTGCATAACAAGTTAAAAAAATTTCTAATTTACAAAAAAAAAAAATCTACTTCATAAATTTTAGGAAAAAAATAACAAATTTCAAAAATAATTGAATTAATAGCAATATTAATATTAATAATAACTAAAGGAATCCATTTTCTTTTACAAATAACTAAAATAAGATACAAAATACAAGGAATTATAACAATTCCAGAACTAATTTTAGTAATTATAAATTCAAACTCATCATCATTCATTTAATTTAAAAAGAAAAAAAAACAATTCAAAAAAAATAAAAAAATTTTTTTGTAAAAAATTATAAAAAAAACCTCTAAAAAAATATTTTTATTTTCCATCTTCACATTCAGGATGAAGAACAGAAAGTGGAATATTTTTTTGAGAAGGATAAAAAACAATTAATTCACATATTTTATCAGATCTATTTTCTCCTCTGTGTATAGTACCAACTGTTTCTGCAAATGCTTTTCCTTTTGTATGAAAACTTTCTTTTCCATCTTTAGTTACTAAATAAAATTCTCCTTCAATAACATATCCAAAACTCATTATATCATGATGATGCCATTTTAATTTTGAATTAGGAGGAATTATTACTTTGTTTATTATTATTTCTGGACTTCCTATTAAGTAATTTGGTAATTTTACTCCTGTCCATGTTTCATCTGTTTTTAATAAAGTTGTTGTTGTTGATTTTGATTCTTCTGACATTTAATTTTTTGTTTTTTATTTTTGAATTTTTTTTTATGTTTTTTTGTTTATTTTTTGATTTTTTAAAGATAAAATTTAGAATAGTTAATTTTTAAGTTATGATATAAAATTGTTTTTTCTGGAAAATGTCTTATTATGTAAATGGTGTTTATTAAGTTTATTTTTATTTTTATTTATTTAATATTATAAAAAATATAATTTCCAAAATTTTTATTTTTTTCCATAATTACATTTAAAAAATATCAGATAATAAATAAAAGAATATTATAAATTATTTATTAATTGATAAAAATATTTTAATAAAATTTGAATAATAAAAAATGCATAATAAAACAATAACACTGTAAGTTTATTCAATATAATATCATTAGTCCAAACCTTCAATATTCTTTTAAAGATAAAATAGATACAATAAATAATAATAAAAACAGTATTGAACAAAATTCAATATCAAATCACAATTCAAAAATAATTTTAAACATAGAAGAACCAATCTTTAGAAGAATTAATTCATATAAAAAAAGAAAAACGTCATCAAATAAAAGTAATTTAAAATTAAATTTTTTAAACACATTATATCAAGGAAGAAATTATAAAGGAACATTATCAAATGTATTTTCAAATAAAGAAAAACCAATTGGAATATTAATAACAAATTCATTATCAAATTCTTATAATAATTCATCATTAATAAAAACAAATATATCAAATAGACCATTTTCATCATCTTTTCAACATAAAAGAGATTTATCATTTCCTTTAAATTTATCAGAAGAAGTTAATATTAAGAGAAATAAAACAATTAGAAAAGGAACTTTAAATACATTTATTTCTACAAGTGAAACTGATAAAGCACAAGATACAATTGAATCTACTTTTCAAAATTCTCCTGAAAGGAATAAAAAACGATTTTTAAAGAAACAATTATCAAATATTTCAGAAAATCCAAAAAATATTAATTTAAGTGATATTATAAATAGTAATTTATGTAATATGAATAATACAAATAATTCGTTAAATTCTAATAAAGATTATGGAAATGTTAAGAATGATAATTTAAGAGGAAAAAGAAATTCTTTTTTTGTTAATAATGTTATATTAAATAAATCATTAAAAATTAGATTAAATTCTGCATTCATTCATAAAAAAAATTCATATAAACATTTAATTGATTTAAAAAAAGTATTAAATAATAAAAATTATTATTATGATAGTTGCTCGAGTGATAATCAAAGAAATGAAAAGAATTTGAAATTAAAAGAAATTTGTCATGATTTAATTGAAAAAAATATTTTAAAAGAAAAAGAAATATTAAAGCAAAAAAATAAATTTATTTCTTTTTTTGCAGTTGATAAAGATAAAAATAGTTTTAATAAAGCAGAAAAATATAAAAGTTCAATGATTAATTTATGTACAAGTAAAATAGAAAAGTTTCTTAAAAATATTCATCATGAAAAAAAATATGGAAAAACAAATTTTAATAAACTTAAAAAAGAAATATTAATAAATCTAAAAGAAAGAAAATTACTTAAAAATGTTACAAAATATTATATCATTAAATCAATGAAAAAAGATCAACATAAAATAATGAAAAATATTGTTCATTTAAAATATGCATATAAACTTTCAAGAGATAATTTCAAAATAAATTTAACACCAAAAAATATATCATCTTTATTAGAAATTGGAAATAATTCAAATATATTTGATAATTTTCAATTAGAAAATTTAGAAAAAAAAAAAGAAATTCCTATAAAATTAGATTCAATAATAAAAAAAAATTCAAATCATTTAAATATAGTAAGACTAACATTAACATCATTACAATTCATTAACAATTTTCTCTTAAATGATCGTTTAATAAAAAAAACAAAAGAATTATTAAATATAAATTTAATCTTCAGAAAATTTTTAATAATGAATCATAAAACAAGGAAAGATAGACAAAACAAACAAACAAATAAAATATCAACAATTGTAGAAAAAAGAAAAACAATTTATTTTCCAAAACAATTTTATAACAGAGAAACAATAATACAAAATATAGAAAAAAGAGAAAGAAAAAAACATTCTTCAATATTTAAAATACCAAATTCAATAACTCTAGATATGAAAAAAAATAATGTATACAAAAAAAATGAATCATTAATTGATAATAAAGATCACATAATTTTAAGAACAAGAGAAATAAAATCTCAAATAGAATCAAAATTGAAAAATGAATTAGAAAAATTAGTATATTTCATTCATGATTTAAATTTTTATGAATTTAAATTAATGTTTGAAAAATATTCAATTTCACCAAATTTAAGTGATAAACACGGAAATACATTATTATCTTTATCAGTTCAATCAAATTGTTTTCAAATTACTAATTATTTACTTAATTCTGGTGCAGATCCAAACATTTCAAATGTAAAAATATATTTTTTTTAATTTTTATTAGAATAAAGGAAATTATCCTTTACATTATGCTTTAGTTTATCATAATTTTGAAATTGCTGATATGTTAATTAAAAGAGGAGCTGATGAAAATGTTAGAAATGTTAAAGGTTTTAATCCTTGGCAATGTTTAGATTCAACAATTAGTATTGTATAATATTAATTCTTTTGATATTTTGATTTTTTAAATGTATTTTTAATGGTTCTTTATTAATGTATATCTTTATTATAAATTATGGTTTTTAAAAAATTAAAATATTTGGTAAATTATATTTTTATAATAATTCTCTTTAGAAAAGTATATATTTGAAATAAAGAATATATTCAATTATTAGAAAAAAATTAAATTTTTCCATATAAACAAACTTGTATAATATATTATATTAATATAACTATAAAAAATAAATAAAACAATGTATTAAAATAAAAATAAAATAATAATGCAATAAAATAAAAAAAATAAAAAAACCCATATACCAAAAAAAAAAATATAAAAAAAAAAAAAATGTCAAAACTATCTCAACTTGAGCGTTTTGAATTAGACAAACAAATAGATCGTTGTTACAATGAGATAACAATAACAGAGCCAGAAATAAAAGCAATAGTCTCAAAAGCAAAAGAAGTATTATCAAAAGAAGATAATGTAGTATTAGTTCACGCTCCAATAACAATATGTGGTGACATTCATGGTCAATATCATGATTTACTAGAATTATTTAAAATAGGAGGAACCTGCCCTGACACAAACTACTTATTTATGGGTGATTACGTAGATCGTGGTAACAATTCAGTAGAAACATTATGTCTTCTTCTCTATTTAAAAATAAGATACCCAACAAGAATATATTTAACAAGAGGAAATCATGAATCAACAGAAATTACACAATTATATGGTTTTTACGATGAATGTTTACAAAAATTTGGTAATGCTAATGTATGGAAAATGTTTACAGAATTATTTAATTATTTACCATTAAGTGCTATAATTGATAATAAAATCCTTTGTTTACATGGAGGATTAAGTCCAGATATTCAAACAATTGATGAAATTAGGAAACTTGATAGAAAAAGAGATGTACCTTCATCTGGTGCTATGTGTGATTTATTATGGAGTGATCCTGAAGATAGAAGTGGTTGGGGTGTTAGTCCAAGAGGTGCTGGGTATATTTTTGGTGCTGATGTTAGTCAGAAATTTACTGAGAGAAATAATTTAATGATGGTTAATAGAGCTCATCAATTAGTTATGAAAGGTTTTAATTGGAGTCATGATAATTTGGTTTGTACTATTTTTTCTGCTCCTAATTATTGTTATAGATGTGGTAATCAAGCTGCTATTATGGAAGTTGATGAGAATTTACATTATAATTTACAACAGTTTGATCCTAATCCTATTAAAAGAGGAAAGTTGGATATTACTAAAAGAGCTCCTGATTATTTCTTGTAATTTTTTATTTAGTTTTTTGTTTTTTGGGTTTTAATTTTTTTTTTTTTTTTTGTCGTTTATTCAATTTCCTTTTTTTGTATAAAGAATAAATATTTAAAAAAAATATTTTATTACTAAATAAGTTTAAAAATTTTTTTTTTTTGTTATTTTTATTTTGATTATATTTTTTTTATTTATAAACTTTTAAATAATAAAAGAAAAAAAAAAAATTTTTTTTGTAAATTAACAATTATATCATATAAAAAAAATAATATTTTTTTTTAAACTGTATTACCATCTATAATTTCAACACTAGGAATTCTTTTTTGAATTTCAGGATAAATTTCATCAGGTGACTTATCTTGTGGTTTAGAATCATATAAAGTAGGATTTTCCAAAGCAAAAGGATTTCCTTTAAATACAACATCCTTTAATTCAGTTAAACTAGTTAAATTATTTAACTCATCAATTTTAGCAATTAAATTATTTCCAATATATAATTTTTGAAGTTTAGCTAAACTTTTAAATCCATCTAATTTTTCAATTTCATTATAAGAAATCCAAAGTTCTTTTAAAGTTTTTCCTAAAAAATCTAAACCACGAACTGCTCTAATTTTATTTCTTCCTAAAGATAAAATTTCTAAATTATCAAAATGAAGATCTGGAATTTTTGAAATGAAATTTGATGATAATGAAAGTTTTCTACATCCTTTTATGTAATTTAATCCATTTGAATCTAAATCTGCTATTCCACGAAATATTAAATCTACCCATTCTTCGTCACATAATTTTTTTCCTTCTTCTTCATTTTCTTTCTCCCAGTCTGATATTGCTTCTTGAAGAGATTTTTTCTTCTCCATTGGACGAAATACCACTGCTGCCATTTTTTGTTAGTTACTAATTTAATTTATTTATTTTTTTGGATTGTTTTTATATATATTTTCATTAAAAATAATTTCTTTTTTTATTGTTATTAAAAAAAATAAAAATTTGAAACATTATATGTGATTTATAATAAATTGGGAGAAATTATAATATCTTATTGTTATTATTTTTTTTTTTAAATGTTTATTTTTATTATATGATTTAATTATGATTTTAAGTTTTTTTTTTGAGAGAAAGTTCTTTATTTGATTATAAATTTTTAATGATTGGTTAATTGAATTATTTTTTATTTTTATTTAATTTTTATAAATATCATTTAAATATATATAAAAAATATTATTTATTCTAATCATTATTAATTTATCATCTCCATAATGTGTATTTAATGTACCTAGAAAATGAGATTCGTTTGTAATTTCTTCATCTTCATTAACTATTTCAATTTCATAATTAACATATTTATTTTTTAAAATTCTTCCTTTTTTCTTTGCTTTCATTTTAAATTTAAAAATATAAAACTTTGAAATATCATATTGAACGTCTTCAATATCAAAATAATCAGAATAAATAGAAGATAAATTATCAATTATTTCATGATTACTTAAAGAAGAAATATTTTTCCATAAATGAACAATAGTTTCAATTTCACAAGTTCTTAAAATATCAAAATTTTTTTGTTTAATATATAATTTTTCATAATTTTTAGAATAATAATTTGTAAGTTTTTCAATTTTTAAAGGAATAAATTCTAAAGAACTTGGAATAATATAACCATCAACACTAAAAATATTTATTTTAAAAACTATATTATCATTTTTTGAATATGATAAAACTGGTTGAAAATAACATATTCGTTTTAAATTTCCTTTATATTCTTCAAATTCACTACAAATCCAAATTGTACATTTTCCTTTTTTTTTAATATCAAATTTTATTGTTTGAATATAATTATCATTTTCTTTTTGAAAATGTTCTATTCTATTACTATGAACATAATTAAATTTTATTGAAATATTATATGATGAATCATAGTCATCTGAAACTATTTTTGATTTAATTACTAAATCTAATATTGGATAAATATATCTTTCTTTTTTAAATTGTTCATATTTAAAATAAAATTCTATTAATTCTAATTTATTTTTATATAATTCTCTGAAATTCATTATGGCATGATTAAATAAATTATTTAAACTTAAATGAATTTTGTTTGAAATAAATTTAGGATATTTATTAGAAATAAGTAAATTATAATCAGAATATAAAAATTGTAAAATATGATAAATTCCAATATCACTTAAATTATTAAATTTTTTATCACTCATCTTTTTCTTTTGATTATTATTTCCATGATTATTTTTTTTATTATTTTGATTTCCAATAATAAACTTGTAAGTTTCATTTGGTTGAATTTTTTGTGAATAAAAAGATTTAGATTTATATAGTTCATTATTATTTGAATCATATTTATTAATAAAAATTTCATTATTATTTAAAGATAAAAATTTAAAACTATCATTATTATATTTATTATTTGATTTATTTTCATCATTACTAATTTTATCATCATCACCATATTCAACTATATCATTATAATTATTATGTATCATTTTTAATAAAGTATTTAATGCATAATCATTATTATCATCTTTGTTATTATTTTTTTTTGATATTAAATCTCCAATTTCTTCCATATTTTAAAATTTTTAAAGGAAAAATTATTTTAATTTTTATAATTAATAAAATAAAAATAAAATTATTTATAATTATTATTAATGAAAAAATTAATCATCATATTTTGTTTATATCTTATTTGATGAAAGCTTTCTTTTTATTCTTACTTTTGAATTTCTATTAAATAAATTTGATAAAGAAGAATTACTTGGAAATTCATTAAGACTTTGTAAAGAAGCTGATTTATTTGTTTTTATTTTTTTAATTTTTTGATTTGGGATTATATTTTCAATAATATATTTTGGCCAATCAATAATTGAGGTTTCACAAAAAAGATTATAACTTTCTATTTCATTTAAATATATTTGATCTGCATCATATAAAATGCCATTATTTGTTTTATTATAAATTGAAATACTTGGATAAATAATATCTATATCAAAATCCATTGAATAAATATCATTCTCATTATTTCTATTTAAATTTTTTTCTGCTTCATTTGTTTCATTATCATAATATTTATTTTGATTCATTTTTATTGAAAATTCATTAACATTTATATCATTAAATTTATCATAATCAAAATTAAATATATATCTTTCTCTGTTATTATATATTTTAACATTGAAAAATTTTTTTAAAAAATCTTTTGGATATTTTATATTTTTTATACAATATGATAATTTTTTATTTTGAAATAAATTAAAATATATCTTTTCCTCTTTTTCATATTCTTCTTTATCTGCATCCAATAACTTAATTTTCATAATTAATTCACTAGATTTTATTATATACATTTCATTGATATTATTTTCATTAGTAACATAAAAACAATAAGAATATAATTTTAAATCTTCAAAATTTAAAATTCTTGGAATAAGACTTAAATTAACATTTAAATTATTTATATTATTTTTTTCAATATATGAAAAAGTTTTAGAAATTATTAATCTAAATTGTTTAATACTAAAAAAATAATTAAATATATAAAAATCCCAATTTATAAAATTTTGATTAAAGATATAAAATAATAATTCATAATTTATAATTTTTTGAAAGTTAATATTTTGTTTCTTAAGAATAATATAAGCTACAGGTAAAGTAATAGTAACTTTATATAAAATATTAAATGCATACCATAAAAAAATAATTTTTTCATAAAATTTAGTATCCATGAGTAAATTATTTTCTGGAATAAAAACCCTATTTAAAAATTTAAATAATAAAGTATCATCTAAATATATAAAATTTGGTAAGTTTTTATTTAATTTTATTATCATTGAAAATATTAATCTAATATCATTAATTGATATAGAATCATAACAATAAAAAATTGGAAGTAATGTAAAAGGAACATAGACATTATATTCTTTATTATCAGTTAAATTTTCAAATTTAATATTCATTGAATATAATTTTAATATTATTTCATTTCCTTTATGATCATTTAATTCCTTTTTTAAATAATATGTTAAATTATCATTATTTTGACTTTCTTTTAATTTTAATACTTTATTTTTAATTAATATATCATAATAATTTCTCCTATTAAAAATTTCTTTTTCATCATAAATTAAATTAAAAAAACGAGAAGTTGAATTAAAAAATTCTTGTTGAAAAATAGCACCTTCTATATTACTTTTTGAACTTAAAACATCAAAAGCACTATTTGAATTTTTTAATACTTTATTCTTTATATTTCTTTTAAATATATCAGAATTGTCTCTATATAATGATAAATCTAATTTTTTTTTTTCATTATACTGATATAGTTTTTTCATTAAAATTGAATTTTTTATTTTTGGAAGAAAAGGTTGATTTTGACTATTATTTATTTTAAGAATATTATTATTTGTATTATTTTCAATCATTGATTTTTCTCCTCCTTCTGGTAAATAAAATTTATGTTTTAGCTTTTTCTTTTTTTCGGAAGGTATTATATGTGTATTAATAAAATCTTTTCCAATTAATGAAGGATATGAATTTGTTATTATTGAATTTACATAAATTTTTTCTTCTACATATTTTTTATAATGATTAGATTGACGTAATAATTTTTTTGTTTTATAAATTACGCCTGTTATTCTTTTATTGTTCATCATTTATTTAAAATTTATTCTAAATAGTTTATAAAATTTATAAACAATATATATTTAATAATTATTAATATATAATTATTTCATTTATATACTTTTTCCTTTATTGAACTATCTATATATATTAATTCTAAAATTTATAATTTAGTAATCATCATCATCAAATAAAATTTCTTCCTTTATTAATTTTAATGGTTCTTTTTCTTTAATTCTATTAAATTTATATCTAAATGCAATACCATAATTATTAATTAATATTATTTCATCTTTTTTTATATTATCAAAAGTACATATATAAAAATCAGCATATTGATGAATATTATCATAAATAAAAGGGGCAGTTGAATCATTAAATAATCTATTAAAATAACCACCCATAAAAGAATTGGTACTATTTTTTCTTTTAATTTTAATTTTTTCATCAGGATGATTATTACAAGTACATTTATATTTTTCATTATCAATATTTTTTAATTGGAAAATATTTATTTCATCTATATCACATAAACAAAGCATAAATTTTTCTTTAATATCAAATGAAAAATTACTTACTTTTAATTTATGATTTCCCATATAAATACAATATAATAATTCATTATCATTAATATGATAAATATGAATTTTATTTCCTAAATCATTAACAACAATAATTTTTTCATTACCTTGTAAGCAAATATTTTTTATATTATTAAAATTAGTAGTAATACCTCTTTTAATATAATGAGAAACTTGAAATTTATCATTAATCCAATAACTAACTATATTAATAACATTTTCTTGATTATAAAGAGTTGGAATATATGCAAGAGTAATAATTCTTTTATTTGAATTATAATTTTCTTGAATTGAAATTAAATTTTCTTCAATATCAACTCTATTAATTTTATAAATATATTTAAGTGATACTAATTCAAAAATATAAATTTTATTCCATAAAGAAAAGAAAATCATATATTTTGTTAGAAAAAAATTAAAAACTCTTTCATGAAAATCAACTATACCAATTGTTCTTTTTATAATATCATTCCAAAAAAAAACTTGATTAGATTTATAATAATTATTATGATCAGAACCTAAAAAACAAATAATTGAAGATGAATAAAGTACAGATGCTTTTGTAATTGGTCCAATCATTTCTTGATTACCATCAAGTGATGATAATAATTTAAATGTTTTTGAATCATAGATTCTAAATCCAGTATTTGTTGCAAAAGTTATTAATGATTTATTTGCATTAAAATCTATTCTTTTAATTTCTAAATATGGGAATTTATTCCATTTAGGATGTTTTGAAAAGGAATTTAATTCATCAATTAATTTTGAATTCATTTTAAATTTTATATTATAAAGATATAAATATATAATTTAATAATTAAATTATAAATTTTTTATTCCTTACACTTCAATTTAATATCTATAATTTAAATATATTATAACAAAAAAAATTCAAAAAAAAAGAATATAATAAAAAATACATTAATAAAAAAATAAAAAATAAAAAAAATAAAATTAAAAAAATAAAATTAAAAAAAAAAAAATGTTATATGAAGAACTAAGTAAAAGTGGTATAAAATACAAACCAGCAGACTTTAAAGCGGAAGTACACTTCCTAGGTCAAATAGTAGGTGCATCAAATTTAATAGAAAAAAACTACGTATTCATAGAAGCATATTTCCAAGTAGGAGATCAATGGCGTTTCCTAAGTCCAAAGCCAAAAATTCAAACTCAATCATGTACAATAGATCAAAATAATTTTGCATGTTTTTGTCATCCAATTGACATTCATTTAACAACAGAAAATTTATATGGTTGGCCTAGAATAATTTGTCGTTTATGGAAATTAGATGATACAAATAAAATTGATATTTTATCATATGGAACTACAATATTACCTAATACTAGTGGTTATCATGAAATTGAATTTCAAACTTGGTGTTTAAGAGGAAGAAATAATGATGAAAAATTAGGTTTTTATATGGGAAGTAAACCACTTATGAATACTAGTGATCCTGTTTCTTCAAATTTAGATCAGAGAAAATGGATTATTTCTAAACCTGGACCTAAAATTCATTTGTGTTTTGAAGTTATTTTAAGAAATTTTACTTTTCATTCTTTGTCTGGTGTTAGAAATCGTGATGATAGTGATAGTGAGTAGATTTATTTTGTTTTTTTTGTTTGTTTTGGTTTTTTTTTTTGTTTTAAGATTTTTTTTAATATTTATATTTAAAAAGTAATTTTTTTTTGTATTTGTTTTTTTATATAATAGTGAATTGTTAAATTTAGATATTAATTATTATATTTGTTGTAATTTAATAATTTTTGGATTTAGATAATGCTAAAAAATGGGAATTAGAGATTTATAATAAAATAATTTTTATTATTTTTCAATTTAATATTATAATTTTCTCTGAAAATATTTATCCTTTTGTTTATAAATATTAATTTAAATTTAATAATTAATTTATTCTTTTTTTTATTATCATAAAAAATGAATTTAGATAATCTTTTCTATATCTATTTTTTAATTTTTCTTAATTTATTTATTTTTCAAATAATTCTGAGTGCATCCTATCAATATGATTCGGAATATTTAAATGATATAATTAATAATTGGAAAAAATCTCCAATAATAGGTTTTTCTTTATCATACAAAGGAGAAAATTATAATAAAAATGATTTTTTTGAATTCTACAATCAAAAAATTTATATAAAAAGAATGCCAAAAAAATTTAATTTTCCTTATTTAAAGAGTAGAGAAAATAAATTATTAGAAAAAAAAAAATGTGGAACTAGTGAATTAAATGAAAATCCAATATATTTTGAAAAATATGAAGAATGTCCTATAAATCATATTTCAATAGATGAAGATTGCATAGATGAGAACAAATGTTTAATGATTTCAAATATGTTATATTTAAATTATTTTAATTATAAGAAAAATGAAACTTTAATTATTGAAATTGATTCTATAAATACTAAAAAAGGTTATTACCCATATATTATAGGAGATGAATTTCCAAATGATTTTGAGTATATTTTATCCATAAAAGAATATATGAAATTATGTAACAATTTATCAATATCATTAATATGTTTTTTTTTGGCATTCTGGATTGTTGCAATAATTATAGTTTTTCAATTTGAGGGTCACAAAATCTCAAAAGATTTGATCATAGTGATTGTTGATTCATTTATAATATTCAATGTTACAATCATAATTTGTAGTATTTCAAAAATTTATATGATTAACAAAGGAAATAAACTTTTAATGAATTTATCATTGGACTCTGCAAAAATGAAAGGTGGAATATATAATCTTGAATGGACTAATTTAATGTATCTTGTTTTATTTGAAATTATTTCATATATTATTTTTTTTTGTGGAGATGAGTCTTTTGAATTTAAAACAAGTTTTTTATTTATAATAATTTTATTTACAGCAATTTCTTTTGTTTTACTTCCAGTTTTCTTTTCTGGAATTGGTTTAATGAATAATCCATTTAATGATGATTCATTTTATAATGATTTAAAAAAAAATTATGAAATGAGTCCAATAACTGAAATTGAAATATCAAAAAGTAGTACAATAAATAAACCAAAAGAATCATCATATTTTAATCCAAAAGTTCCTTATAGATTAGGAGTAATAAAAAGGAATGATAAAAAAACAATATATTTAACTCAATGGAAAAACCAAGCATTTTATATAAGTAGAATGAATAAAAAATATACTTATCCAAAAATAACTAGAATTAAAACAAAAGATAATAAAGTATGTGGAAAAGATAGTAAAGGTAATAATTTATATTTTCCTAAAAGTGAGGCATGTCCAATAAATTATATTGAATTTACAAATTCAGATAAACCTTCTAAAGAATATAATTTTATAACAAAACGTATTGATCAAAATACATATATGCATTATACTAATGAATTCACAGAAGGAGAAATTTTAGTACATTTAAGAATTAGCAATAATGATAAAACAATTGGTAATGATGATGATTATAATGAATTATGTCATTATTTATATGAAGATGATAATTGTAAATCTGATAAAGAATATTTAATTAATAATGATTTTCAATTATTTGGATATGAACAAATTGATGAGGATTTTAGTTATTCTATAAAAAGTGATGATATAATAAAAGATAAAATAATTTATCTTTATAAAAGAACTTATATTGGAACTAATTCAGGTATAAAAATTGGAAATGAAATATTTTATATTAAATCATTTATTGTTATGAATCAAAGTATTACTATGATTTGTTATATTTTAATAGTCATTATAATATTTTGTAATTTTGCTGATTTGAGGAATATAATAATAAATATTTTTTGTATAAGTTTAAATTTAATACCTATTATTTTAAATATTATTACAATTAAAAAATATCGTAAAGTCAAAAAAGAATTAGATAATATTGATATTTTTTTTCAAAAATTTTCAAATAACCCTCTTTTTATTAAATTAGATTTAGGTGTGATTATTATTTTTTTTATCTTATTGATATTTCTTATAATATATTTTTTATATTATTATTGTAAAAATGAATGTGAAAATGAATTTGATGAATGTTCATTATCATGTCAAGATAATTGTATGGATTGTAAAGATAATTTTATGTATCTAAAGAAATATAATGAAATTTCAATATGTTTGTTATTTTTTCTGTTTTTAATAATATTCTTTTTACTTTTTTTATTGATAGATCAAAGATTATATAATGAAGGCTATATTCAAACAATAAGAGAGAATTGGAAGAAAGCTCCAATTATGGATATAACTTTAGGATATGAAAATGAAAAAATAGGAAGCTTTAAAAATTTTAAAAATAAAAAATCAAAAGATATTTATAATTGGCAAGGAATATCATTTAATTTTATCAGAAAATCAAATAAAGATATATATACTAATATTATTAAAAATATAGATTCAAATACGAAGCGATGTGGTAAAGATAGTCAAGGAAATATTTTATATTTTTATGAATCTGATGATTGCCCGATTAATTATGTTAAAATTGGATCTAAAAATCCACCAAATGAAATAAATGGCTTAAAATACAAAGTACTACAATTAAATGAAGAAAATTATTTATATTTTACAAATGAATATGAAAATGGAAAAATATTAATTGATTTTAAAGTTAGTAATTTTAATGGTCCTTGTTTAAATAAAAATAAGAATAATGAAATTTGTTCATTTTTTTTAAAAAAATGTGATTTAGAAGAAAAAGATTATATTTGTAATACTTATAAATCAATAAATGCATATGATAAAATTAGTAGTTATTCATTTACCGACTTTGTAAATCATAATGAATTAAATATAAAAGAAGATTATGATGAACAATCACAAATTTATTTATATTCAGAAACTTATATTGGTTTTAAAGAAATAAATAATAAAGTTAAAAAATATAGTCCTAAAATATTTACTATATCTAAGTTTTCAAATATTATTAATGTTTTTCTTTTATTAATATATATTTTATTATTTTTGGGTATTATTTTATTATACTTTCATGACAATGAATTATTTATTATAATTGAATCCTTAATTTTTGTAATTTTATCAACTTTAATGATTATATTAACTTTAATCTCATTTATAAATTATTATGTGATTTCAAATAATATATTTAAACAATTGGAAAATGAAATTTCAGATTATTATAATAAAACTAGATGGCAAGTTTCATTAACAATATTTATGTTTATATTATTTATTTTTTTTTTTATTTATATTATAAAGATTATCTTAAACATTATAGAATTTAATACAATAATAGAATATATTAAAAAATTTTTTGAAATAATGTTTCAGAGAAAAATTATAATATATTTTATGATCATATTTAATATTTGCATAATAATTTTATTAGTAATTACACTTATATTAAAAGAATATAATGATACAGTTTTAAAAATTTTAAAAGATAATTGGAATAAAAGTCCTATAAAATCAATTTCAATCGAATATGGAGAATCATGGGAATTAGGAAAATTTAAAGATTCAACTATAAATAATTGGAAATCAGGAATTTTAAAATTAAATAGAATGAAAAATAAAAAATATACTGATTTTCTAATTAATCGTTTTGAAGATAAAAAGTCAACAAAAATTTGTGGGAAAGATAATTCAGGAAATGAATTATTTTTTTTGGAATATGAAGATTGTCCTATTAATTATATAAATATAACAAATGATCTTAATGATTATACTCCCCCTAATAATTTGAATAATATATCATATTTGCAAATAGGTGATTATTATATTTTTTATTCAAATGAAAACACTAAAGGGAAAATGTTAATTGATTTTAAAGTTTCAGATTTAATAGTTCCATCAGTAAATCCAAAATTAAATAATCAAATTTGTAAATATATTAATAAAAAATGTGATTTAAGTTCTAAAATGTTAAATTATGAAATTACAGGGAATGAATTTTCACTTTTTGAAAAAGTTGATTCAATATCATTGTCAAATTTATTAGAAAATAATAATATAAATGTTAAATCTTCTAATACTAATTTTTATTTATATACTCAAACATATATTGGATGTGAATATTATTTTTCAGATTATTCTTTTTTTTTTAATATTCAAAAATTTTCAACTAATAAAAATATTGTTCTCCTTATTTTTACAATATTATTTTTATTAATCCCTCTAGCTGAATTAGATTTATTTAAAATTAAAATAAAATTGAATGAAAAAAAATGTATATATATAATACTTAATTTAATCATATTTATTAATTTTATTTTATCTTGTGTATCAGTTTATAAATATAATAATCTTAATAAAGAACTTTTAAAATATTGTGAAAATTCAATTGGAGAAAGTTTTAAATCAAGAAAATGGTATTGCAAAATTAATATTTGTTTTATAATATTTTATTTAATTGATTTAGGAATTGGAATATACTTTTGTTTTACTTCGAAAGAAAATTTTTCAACCGATGAAAGAGGGATAAATTATTCTGAAAATGAATCTTTAAAAAAACAATTAGAAGATTTGTCAAAAGAAGAAGAAAGGTTAAACCATGAAATTTCAGAGGGAAAGACAGAAAATGAAGAAAATAAAAAAAAAATTGATGAAGAATTAGATAAATTTGAAAGACAAATAATTTCAAATCATATAAAATTAAATACAATAAATAAAAATATATCTGAAATGAATAGTACAATAAATAAATTGGAACTTAATTTAGTTGAAAAACAAAATGAATTAAACAATTTAGATGAAAATATAAATCAGAATTACGAAAAAAAGAAAAAACAATTAATTCAAGAATTAAATAATTTAAAAAATATAAATGAAAAATTAGAAAATGAAAAGAAATCTCTTCAATTAATTAATAAAGATTTTAATAAAGATTATACTGATATATTAGCTTTAAAAAATAATACTATTTAATTTCATTTATTCTTAAAATTTTTTTTTATTTTGATTATATTGGAGTAATCATATCTACTTCTTTACCTAAACGTTGTATGAAAAATGAAATTTTTTTAATAAGTTCTATTGCATTATTTGTACTATTTTTAATTTCATCATCTAAATTTTTTTTTTTTTTTTTTCAGATTCAATTTGTTTTTCTAAATCATTTATTTCTTTTAATTTTAAATTAATTTTGCTTTTTTCTTCAATTTCTTTATTTATTTCTTCAATCTGATTTTCTAAGTCATTTTTTCTTTTTGTTATATTATCTAAATTTGTATTCTCTTCATTTATCTTTTTTATTGATTCTTCGATTTCCTTTTGTTTTTCTTTTTTTTGATTTTCCAATAAATTTATTTCATTTTTAGTTCTATTAATTGTTTCTAATTCTCCTTTTAAATTATTTATATTTTTCTTCTTATTTTCTATCATATTTTTTAAATTTAATGTTGTCATATTAGTATTTATATTATCAGCCATATAAATAATCTAATTTAAAAACTCGTCGAAAATTTTATAATTGAAAAAAATTATTTATTAGTTAAAAAAAAAAATTTGAATATTTAAAACATAAAAAACTTAAGGAAAAATCTTATAATTTTGAGCCCAATTAAATAAAGATTAAATTAACACATTTTCAATACATCAAATTAAACGTTTTAATCTTAAATTTAATAAACAAAATTGACAATTTAAAATAAATTTTTTAAATATTAAAACATTATGAATTAATTATTTTTTCTTATTATTATTATGAAATATAAAATAAATAATGTCAATATTTAATAGTTCAAATTCGGATTTTATAGTTTCAAATGAAACAAATCCTTCATCATATTTAATTAAACAATTTAAACCTGTTTTTATGAGTAAACATTTAATACCATATTCTTATAAAAAAAATAAAGGAAAATCAGTATTAAGATTAAATATATTAAAAAAAAATTTTAGTGAAAAGAAATTTAGTTCAACAAAAATAAATGAAAATTATTATCCTCCTTCAAATAGTAATTCTTTTTATAAAAAAAAATCAAAACAAAAAATAACTTCATTATTTAAAAATGAAATAGATTTAAAAAAAAATTTCAGAGAAAAAAGATTTAATTCAGTAAAATTAAGTAATAAATACTTTCCTCTTTTAAGTAATTCATCATCTGCAAATTCAATTTATAAAAATAAAATTACTTTAAATACAATTAAAAATGAATTAGAATATTTGAATAAATTTATAAAAAATTCAACTATTTCAAAAGATGAAAATGAAATAAATAAAAATTTAAGAATTATAAATTCAAAATTTAAAGCAAAAAATTCAAATAATTTAAATTATTATAGTATAAATAATAATGAACAATTAACTATTAAAAATAAGAAAATAAATGAAAATGATCCAAATTATAAAAAATATGTGAATACTGCAAATAATCCATGTATTGGATTTGAAGGAAGAAAAAAATTTAAAAAATATTCAAAATATATAAATTATAATCAAACCTTTTCAAATAATTATTTAACAAAAAATTTAAATACAACAACTTTAGCATTAAGAGTTGGATTAAATGATTATTCAAATGTTAATTATGATTTAAAAAATAAAAATAAATTAACAAAAGCAACTATATTAAAATTAAAATGTAAAACTATAAATTGGTTTATTGAAAATCAAAAAGATTTAGTAAATAGATTATTTGATGAAAAATTTAAAGAAAATTTATTAATTTTTAGTGAAAAAAAACAAAGAGAATTTCATTCTGGAGTAAGTATTGAAGATTTTTCTAATATATTAATTAATAATAATATAACTAAAAATCTTGATTTTATTAATAAATTATTTTGGGTTTTTGATGAAGATGGTGATAATAATCTTTCTTTTAATGATATTATAGCTGGAATTGAAGTTTTTAGGCTTTCTTCTCCTAAAGAAAAAATGAAGATTTTTTTTAATTTATGTAATAAAGAAAAGGGTGATACAATTAAAAAAAAAGATTTTTATGAATTATTACAAAAAAGTATTATTGATAAAAATGATTTAAAAGATTTAAAATATTGTATTAATAATTTATTTGAAAAATATGGAAAAAATAATTTATTAAGTTTAAATGAATTAATATTTGGTTTTTCAGAAGATAAATTATTTCAAAGGATAATTAATAATAATATTTTATCATTAAAAACTTTTAATAATAATTTAGATGATAGTATTAGAAGACATCTATTATTACTTCATGCAAATTATCAATATGAAATTAAGAAAATGTTAAATAAAAATAATGAAGAGATTCCAATTTTAACTGATAAATTTATTGATTTAATTGATAAATATATTCAAGGGAAAAAAGATTCTGAAAATTTGAAAAAACAACATCAAGATTTAATCAATGAACATTTAAATGATGAGAATGATAGTAAAAACGATGATTTATTTCAAGAAGAGAAAAAAATAAAGTCAAATATGAAATTAAAGAATAAAATAAGAGGAATAAAAGTTAAAAATCAATATTATATATTTCCAAAAAGTTCAAGTATGGAAAATATAACAGATTTTTGATAACTGATATAAACAATAAATTTCTTTTTAAATTGACAAATTTAACTTTAATATTTTAAAATAGAATTATGTTTTAAAATATTTATTTATCTATAAATTTTTTTCTAATATATTTTATATTTTTTATTATATAAAATATAAAATAAATACTAAAGAATATAAAAATTTATTTCAATATTTCACATTGAAATATGTATATTTTTTAATTTATTATTACATATGTTAAAATAAATTTTCAAAATGCTAAATGAGAATGGAAATATGTTATTTGATTTAAATAAAATAAAATGTGAAATTATTATTATAAATGAAATGATATTAAATTATAATATATTTGACAAAATAAAGAAGATAATAATAAATGAATATTCAACAATAATAGATACTAATAATAATTTAAAATACAATTTTTTTTATATTATTCAATCACAAGATGAATTTAAATATTTTACAGATAAATTAAAAATAAAAAAACTTAATTCAGAGAATATTAAAAAAAATCAAATATTTTTAAATGATTTAATTAATATATCTATTACAATTGCTATAATTAATGATAATACTGATAAATCAAAATATATATTTCAATATAATAGTGATTTTTCAAAAGATGAAACAAAAAAGTTAAAATCATATTCTAGATTAATAATAATAAATACAAAATATTATTTAGATTATTTGGATAGATTAGAAAAAAATATTTCGATACCAAAATATGAAAATGGTATTATATATTGCGATTTCAATGAAAATAATTTTAAACAAATTTTTCAATTTCATATGATTGAAATTATTAATTTAATGAAATTAAATATTAATAATAAACAACCATTATTTAAAAAAAATTCTTTAACAATTAAACAAACTGCAGAAATAATAAATAGAATAGAAGAATATATTCAAATACAAAATTTTAATATATCAATTCATTCTTTGGAATTACTTCTTGATAAAATGAAATATAATTTTGAAAAAATAAAATTAAAAGAATGTTTGGCAATTTTAAAATTTTTAAATGATTATTATTTATCAAATTCATTAATATATAATTCAGAAATAAATAAATTATTTTTGGAATGTATAAAAGATTATAATAAAATAAAACAATTTGAATATGAAAATGATTGTATTTTAAGATTATGTAGTTATTATTTATATTTTGAAGAAAAATTTCCAAAATTCATTAAATTAATTAAAAAAATACATGAAAACTCAAAATTACTTTCAAATAATAAAGATGCATTAATATATCATCTCAAAACAAGTGATTTATATAAAAAAAAAAATTTATTTCGAAATGAAAAAATAAGTTTATATTATGGTATATTAGATTGTGAATATGATAAAGGAATGAAGAATATGGTAATTCATTTAATAAATAATATCATAAAAAGTTATTTAATTTTTGACATTTATCAATTTCAAATAAATTCTATTGAAGATTTTGACAAAAATCATTTGAACATTTTCAAATATAAAAAAATAAAATTATATATATGTAAAAATAATATGGATAAAACTCAGATGATAGAATATAAAAAGAAAAAAATCGAGAAAGATAATAAAATATATATAATAAATCAAGAAGATAAACTTAGAAATTTTTTACTTAATAATAATTGGAATATTATTCAAAAAAAAATGTATGTAACAATAATAAATTATATGATTGAAATTGATGAAATAAATTTATTTTTATCTTTTTATATTTCTTATTTACAAACATTAAATGATTATCTTAATTCATCAATTCAAGAAGAAATATATACTGAAATAATAAAAGATTCAATGTATCTTCAAACTAAATTAAAATTATCATTAATAAAAATGCCAATTTTAATAAAAATTATACCAATTTCTTCAAAAATAAAATTTGATATAGAAAATAATCCAAATGTAGTAAAAAAAGATAGTGAAATATTTATATTTAATCCTTGGGAAAAAAATAATACAATAAATTATTTTTGGACAAAAAATTCATATCAATATATAAATATTCAATTTAAAAATATTTTAAAAATAGAATTAACATTAAGTAAAATAATGTTAATTTTTAAAACAAATGAAACTAATAAACCAATAAGTTATCCTTCAAATATTATTATATCACCAGAAAGTTCAATTGAATTAATTTTGAAAATTAAATTAATTAATGAAGGAAAAATTGATATAATTGGATTAAATTATGATATAGGAAATATTACAACTAATCAATTTGTTGATTTTAATGGAAAAGGATTTTTTTCAACTTATGATAATTATATTAATGATCCTTTATATAATAATAAAAGTAAAAAAAAGGAATTAATTTCTTTAAGAAATATTCAAATTTATAAAGAAATTCCTTTAATTGATATTTCATTTGATGATAATTTAATAGTTGATTATTTAGATGATTCAATTAATTTATTTGAATATCAGGAATATGAATTTAATTTTTCATTAAAAAGTAATGATAATTATCCAATTGATGAAATAAAATGTTATATTTTTGTTTACAAGAAAAATAATACTAAAATTTGTGTCAAGGAAATAAATTTAAAAAATAAAAATGATGAACCATTAATTAATTTTGGAGAAATATATAAGTTAAAGTATTTATATTTACATTTAAAAACAAATTATAAAATAGAATTTAGGATTTATTATATTTCAAAAGTAAATGAAAAAGAAACAATAAATGATGAAATAATATTAAAACCTTATATTTTTTATCATAAAAATATTAATACAAAACCAATCTTAGATTTTAAAACTATAAATTTATTTCCTAAAATTGAAAGTGATAATATTAAATACTTAACAAAATTAGATTCAAGGATTAAAAAAGATTATAGATTAATTTTTGGAACTGAATTTAAATATTGTTCATTTAATATAATAAATCATAATCAGAATAAAATTGAATTTAAAATTGTAAATAATAACAAAAATAAAAATATTTTAAATGAAATAATAGATTGTAATTATTCAATAGAAATTCCATTATTAATTGATAATTCAATTGAATTATCAGATTTAATTATTTATTGGAATTTTTTAACAAATAAAAAAATAAATGGTAAATTTAATTTAATAGATGCATATCAAAATTATGATACTTTATTAACTAGAGAAAAAGTTTTAGAAATGAGAATTTCAATTAATAAAATTGTAAATTCAGACATTGAATATAATGAAATTACTTATTCTTGTATCAATAATACAGATTATGAAAAAAATAATTTAAAACTATATGTTTATATTTATGGAATTAATGAATCTAAATTTATAACAAGTGACTTTATTCCTGATAATGAATTATTTTATGAAGGAACTTTAGTAAGTAAAATAAAAAAATTAAAAGTAAATGAAACTTTTAGTAATACTATTAAATTATATAACATCTTAAAAAAAGAAATAAAAACAACATTTTCAATAATTGACAATGAAAACAAAATAATATATTTATCTCCAAATGATAAACTGTGTAAATAAAAAAAACCAAAATTTAAAAAAACAAAGAAAAAAAATAACAAATATAAAAAAACCAAAAAAACATTTTAAATAAATTTAACATAATAATAAACAAAAAAAAAAAATAAACTATTTTAAAACAAAATTTTTATTTTTGTTCATTTCCCATTTCCAAACCTTTCTTAGCACCTTTCTTAATAGTATTAACAGCTAATTTTCCACCAAAACTTTTTAATTTACCTTGTTGATCTTTAGAACATTTAAAATAACCATATAAATTAGTTCCAGTAAAAATTAAGCAAATTAATCCAATAATAAATCTAGCAGGTTGAAAAATATTGAAAATAATTAAAATAAACCAAACAATTGGAGTTAAATACAAACAAATCCAAAATACACTTTTATCACTTGTTGCTTCTTTTTTTTCATTTTTACTTTCAAAAATCCAAACTTCTTCTCCATTTTCTTTTACTTCATTCCACCATCTTAAACCAACAAGTAAACGACCTGATAAATTTTTTGTTACCCAAAAATCTGCTGAGCCAAATAAAATTGTTGCTAAATATATTACACTTTTTTTTTTTGTTAATTTTTCTAATATTAAAAATGATAAAAGTGATAATACTTTAAATAATACTGTAAATAAACATATTATTGGATGGGATGAGTTTTTTAAAAATTTGTCTATACGACTTTCTCTTTTTTTATCTTGTTCTGGATTTGTTATTTTGTCATCTAGAGATTCTTGTTTTTTTTCTTCTTTATTATTTTCTATTGGGGGTTCTTCTTTTGGTGACATATTAATATTAAAAGGAAGCTAAAATTATGTTATTTTAATATTTTTTTTTTTACATCGTTCTCTGCCATTATTTTAAATTAATATTTTTGTTTTAAAATATATTTTTTTTAATTCATTAATTTAATATAATTTTATTTTTCTTTTTTGGTAATTTATTTAATATTTAAAAAAGGTAAAAAATATTATAATTTAAATTTGAATATTTCAATTTATAATAAGTGAAATAAAAAGGGAAAAATTAAGCATTTAAAGAAAGAATTATTTATTAAGTTATAAATAATTAATATAATAATATATATTATTAGAAAATATTTTAATTATCATATTTTATTTTTATCTAAAAAACATTTTATACAAAAGCTAATTTACAATATTATTATTATATAAATTCATCACTAATACTTTTATACCCTAAAAAAAAATATTAAAATTGCTTAATCCATTTTTCAAAATCAATACTTTTTTTACTCATTTTATTCTTATTCCCAAAAGGTTTCCTCAAATCCTTTTCTTTCAAATAAGTCAAATAAGGTAAAGTAACAATATTATCTTTTTCTTTCTTAAACTTAATTTTATAAGGAGGTGGTAAACTAAGTGAAATTAATTTATTCCATTCAAAATCTTCAAAATAAGGATCTTCCTTAATTTGTTTAAATTTCCATAATCTATTAGTAGGTGATTTCTTAAGCATTTTAATCATTAAATTACAAAATTTCTCATCATGAACAAAATTAGGAAATTCTAAATCTTCCTTAGAAACAGCTCTATAAACATCCATAGGATCATCATAATCTTCTCCAAAAGGTAATTTCCCACAAAAAAATTCATAAATACAAATTGCAATAGACCAAATATCGACTTGAAAAGAGTAACCAGCTCCTCTTACAATTTCAGGAGCCATATAATGTGGTGTTCCTATAATTGTACTAGTTCTTTCTTTTATTTCTTTAACAGTACCAAAATCTATTATTTTTATGTAACCCATATCATTAACCATAATATTTTCTGGTTTAATATCACGATATATTATCTTTTTAGAATGAAGATAATCTATTGCAAGTAACATACTTCCACCATAAAATTGAGTTTGTTCTTTATTTAATAATCCTATCTCACGTATTACTTCCCATAATTCTTTTCCTTTTATGTATTCCATTAAGAAAAAAATACAATAATCGTTTTTTAAATATTTTACCATTTTCATTATAAATGGATGATCTACTTTTAATAATACATTTTTCTCTAATTCTACACAAGATTCTAATTTTTCTTTTTTTATTTGATATAAATTTTCTGCTTTAATTGCATATAATTGTTTATTTTTACGACTACGTACTAAATTTACAAAACCGAAATTTCCACTTCCTAATTCTTTTATATTATCTAAGTCTTTTAATTCTATTGTATTATCTTCTAAATAAAATTTTTTTTGGAAATATTCTATTAAATTTGGTTCTAATATACTTTTAAATGCATTAGCAGTTAATGAATATAAAACTACATTTCCATTTGCAATTGCAGTTGCTGATCTTTTTTCATTTATTATTAAAGATCTTTCTCCAAATTCTTCATTTTCATTAAGTGATCTTACATATTTTGAATTTACAAAAAAATCAACACGACCTGTTTTTATTATATAAAATTTATCTCCTATTTCACCTTGACTTATTATTTTTCTTCCATTATCAAATTTTTCTATTTTTAATTTTGATTGTAAAATTTCTAATTTATCTTCACTTAAATTTTTAAAAAATGCAATTTGATCAAATGAATATTGTTGTTTTGATTTATTTTGAATATTTTGTATATTTCCACCTAAAACTTCTTGAAATTTAACATAATCTATTTGTGCAATAAAACAATCAGGTTCTGCAATTAAATCTTGATTAATTACAATCGGTAAATTTTCATATAATTCTTTTTCAAATAAAAATTCATATCTTTTTGCTTCGAAAGTTCCTGTAATTTTATTCATTAAACCACCTTCTAAAACAATTATTAATTTATTTGATAATGAAGTTCCTTTTTCAAAAACAACTTCTTTCCCTTTAAAATCAATAAATTCAAAAAAACTAAAAACTTTTTCTAACATTTTAGGATAAATATCAGTAAAATATTTAGAATTTTGAAATGAATAATTAATAAAACTAAAATATAAAGATTCCTTATAATCAACTCCAATTTGATTTTTAAAAAACTCAACTGAAATAGAATATAATATACAATCACTTTTAGCAATAACATCTAAAGTTCTTTTATTTTCTTCTAAAATTGCCTTTTGTCCAAAATTATCACCTTTTTTTAAAGTTCTAATAATTTTACCATTTTTACAACAATCAACATCACCTTCTTTAATAATATACATACAAGTACCTAATTCACCTTCTTTACAAATATATTCTCCTTCTTTATACATTTCCTGTATTAAATTATTAGCCAAAATACTTTTAAAAGTACTATCCAAAGGTAAATTTATACTATCTAAAAATTGCATATTTTCATCATAATTTAAAGTAAATAAATAATCTAAAATTTTTCTAAAAACTTCTCTTTTCATAACCCAAACTTCACAATCTGTAATTGCTTTAACAGTTGCACTTCTTGGAGAATTATTCATTAAAGCATATTCTCCAAATGAATCACCTCTTTTTAATTCTTTTTTTAAAATATTATCAATAGATAATGAAAATTTACCATCATGTATTATATACCAAAAATTTCCTATTGAACCTTCTGTAAATAATGTTGTTCCTTCTTTTACTTTACATAATGACATTGTTATTATTATTTCATTTCTTGCTTGATCATTTAATGTTTGCATAAAAAAATGTTTTCCTATTATGTTATATATCATTTCGTAATCTTCTTTATTTTTATTGTTTTTGTGGATTAATTCTAATGCTTTTTTTTCTTGGTTTGATATTTTTTTGTTTTTTGCTACTATTTGGATTTTTTCTTTTTTTCTTTTTGCTTTTATTTCTATGTTTGTTGCACTCATTGAATTTTGTTTTGATTCTTCTTCCATTGAACCTCGAATTTTATATGGAGATTTTAGTATTTGATGTTTTTTTCCTTTTGAGTTTTTTATTGATAGTTCTCCTCCCATTTAATTTTTTTTTATTTTTTTTTAAAGTTATGCTTTTTATTTATTATATTTTTTTTATAAAATTTTATAAATTGAAATTAATTTATATTATATTAAAAAAGATGGAAAATTTGTATTAAATGAAGATTTGGAAAAAGAAATAAAAAATGGAGCTAAATTTAAATGGGTTAAATTGGAAAATGATGGAGAAAAAAGAAAAATTAAATATCAGTATATGAATGATGGATTAATTATTAATAATAATAGCAATCCAAATAGGTATGATATTAATTCTACAAAATTGGGAATTAGTATTCTTAATTATTCATTAATTAAATATTACGAAGAATTTGGCCAAAAAAATATTCTATATTCAGAGCATAGTCAATTATATTTTATACTTAATTTATTAAAAAGTTATTATATATTAAACAATAAAAGTGATGAAATAAATCAAATTATGACAAATTTTTCAGGTATAAAACTAAAAAAAATAATAAAAATATTATCAGAATATTGT
>JAEEGK010006480.1_pt1 | contig 28192 bp, 23 predicted proteins | sample 8958771 | NCBI WGS metagenome assembly JAEEGK01 (sample SAMN16246547, study PRJNA631951) | gut metagenome | biome: gut microbiome; feature: rumen; material: SC-attached | host: Bos | place: Iran: Karaj | collected 2018-10 | reverse complement strand
GTAACCAGTGGAGTGTTGGTATTGCACCTGTCATCGGTGTTGACTGGCGTGTAGGTCAGTTCAACTTCGCTGCCAAATATGAGTTCAAGACTCAGATCCGCATGGAGAATGAGTCAACTGTCAATAAGGCAAGTGAGATTCCTGCCGTGAATAAGTTCCGCGATGGTGAGAAGGTCAATGAGGATATGCCTGCACAGCTCGCTGTTGGTGCCATGTGGAATATCACGGATGCTGTCCGTCTGAACCTTGGCTATCACCACTTCTATGATAAGAACGCCAGATGGTATAACGACACGCAGGAGCTGCTCGATGGTGGTACCAACGAATATTTGGGAGGTGCAGAGTGGGATGTCACCAAGAAGCTCACCATCTCAGCTGGTGGTCAGCTCACCCGTTATCAGCTCACTGATGAGTACATGAACGATATGTCGTTCGTTGTCAACAGCTTCAGCTTCGGTCTGGGCTTTAACTACAAGGTGTCAGATATTGTAACGCTGAAGGCAGCTTACTTCCAGACCAACTATGACGACTACAAGCGCGTCACCTCTACAGAGCCTCTGGTCAGTGACACCTTCACCCGCACCAACCGTGTGCTGGGTATCGGCTGCGAGCTGAACTTCTAAACTGCTTTTTCATCTATCCGCAACACAGAACATGTACGATCAGACACGAGGTGACATTCTCTTCACTATCCTATATTCAGTGGTGATGGCCATCACCCTGCTGTCTGGTTGTTATCTGCTGTTCAGCAAGGCTAATGCCTTTGTTCCACGTATCACGCCCCCTGTGCGCTTGCGCCGATGGACGGGCGTGTTCTTGGCTTCCATAGCCGTGAATCACATGTGGTACATGCAGTTGTTTTTCTTGTCCTCAAGCGAAGATGTTGAGATGGCAGACCTTATAGGCGGGCTGATTCAAAGCGTGACGATTCTTCCTGTTGCGATCGTCGTATTGCTTGCCATGCTGCAAGACCGCAAGCGTCCGTTATGGCCTTTTGCCGTGATGATAGCACCTGCTGTGTTAGGCTTGGCTGTCTGTGTCGTCAGTCGCAGCAAGGCAGTCTACCCTTTGATTTATGCCTACGACCTGCCGCTGATCATAGGCATTATCATATATATGGTACGCGCATTAAGACAGTACGGGCGCTGGCTGCGCGACAACTATGCCGACTTGGAACACAAGGAGATCTGGCGCAGCTTTATAGTACTGGCCATCATACTGTTGGCGTTCACCATCAATGAGTTTTGCGACAAAGCCCCGGTTTATGAATACGCCATGCTGGTTGTCACCGCCACACTTACCTGCTATCTCCTGTGGCGTGTAGAGACACTCAGCGACCTGAGCATCCAGAAAATCTCTGGTCCTGAGAAAACCTCACAACCTAAAGACCTCACCTCACTGCTGCAACGCCATTGCATAGACGCGCAACTATACCTGCAGTACGACCTGAACATTACCCAGCTTGCCAAAGCTATCGGGACCAACCGTTTCTATCTCAGCCAGTATTTCTCCGCCCAGGGCATCACCTACAATACCTATATCAACAACCTGCGCATCAATCATTTCACGAGACTCTATCGTGAGGCTATCGCCGAAGGCCGCTCCTTCACAGCCCAGCAGCTGGCTGGCGAAAGCGGCTACCACAGCTACAGCACCTTCAGGCTCGCCTTCAAGCAGCGGATGGGGCAAAGCGTTAGGGAGTGGATGAACGAGATGCCCCCAAACTCTCAAGATTAGCAAAAATAGTGTCAAAATCAGCAAAACCTTTTGTTGCTGGCATTTGCTATAAGGCTATTATGGGAATTTTGTCATAACTTTGCAAACGGGTATGACACCTGGATTCCTTATGACAAGTTTCACTCAAAATAATAGCGTATAGAAATGACAGAAATGAGAAAGTGGATGCTTGCCGCCATCCTGACTTGCGGCACGACAATGGTCATCACATCATGCAGCAGCAAGGACGACAATCCGACTCCTGTGAAACCCGAAGACGAGACAGTGAAAGCTGTCGATTACAGCGACGAGGACAACTGGATGCATCAGCCCGAAGCAACCAAGGATGTTGACTGCTTCTATGTCTATCCGACGGAGTATGTCGATGACTCCGAGGGTGCGCCCATATTTGCCGACATCAACGAACCGGAGATGCGCCTGCCAGCCATGCGGACCTATCTCGTACAGGGAACGGCTTTCGAGGAGGTCGCCAACGTGTATGCTCCTTTCTACAGGCAGTGCAACATGGCCGCTCTGGCCAAGATGTCTATGGAAGAGCGTGAAGCTGCCTTCACCTCTGTTCCAAAGACTGATGTGTTTGCAGCCCTCGACTACTATTTTGAGCACCTCAATGGCGGACGCCCCTTCATCCTCGCAGGACACTCGCAGGGCTCCATCATGCAGAGCTTTGTACTTGCAGAGTACATGAAGGCGCATCCTGAGTATCTGAAGCGCATGATTGCTGCCTACGTCATTGGTTTTTCCATCACTGAGGATTATCTCAAAGAAAACCCGCATCTGAAGTTTGCAGAGGGCGCCGACGACACAGGTGTCATCATATCGTATAACACAGAGGCGGCTGGCAACACGGACAACATCGTGGTACGACCAGGTGCCATCAGCATCAATCCAATCAACTGGAAGCGCGACGAGACATACGCCTCGGCAGAGGAAAGTCTGGGCGGCTATATCTTCAACGAAGAGACTGGACTGCCCGAGGACTATCCCCACGCAGCAGACGCCAAGATCGACTTGAAGAGAGGTGTCGTCATTACAACTTCCAAGGCCGTTGCACCCGAGACGTTTCCTCTCTTCGGACCTGCCAGCTTCCACGAGAACGACTATCCGCTCTACTACTATAACATCAAGGCCAATGCAGCCACGAGAGTTGCAGCTTATAAGAAAAATGCGAAATAATGAGTCTTTAGTCCGTCTCGACGGACTGTGAGCTCGATAGTTACGGACTGCCAGTCCGAAGCCTTCGGACTGATAGTTATCATTAATCGAACGGGGCACACAATACTTACGAGGGTAAGACAGTGTGTAGTATCCTCACTAACCTCACTTGATAGGGCTAAAATACCGATGTATAGGGCATTTGAAATAGGTGAGGTACATTGGGGATACCTCACTTGAACCTCACTGGCTCCAATCCCTTTGTATAAAGGGCTCTTAGATAATAAAGTGAGGTTAACCCAAAAAATCAGATTGCTGTAAGGATCAAAAATGATCAGTAGAACCGACCCTATGATCCCAAGAACCGACCCCATGATCCCAAGCGCGTAACCTCTACAGAGCCTCTGGTCAGCGACACCTTCACCCGCACCAATCGTGTGCTGGGTCTCGGCTGCGAGCTGAACTTCTAAATGTTAATTAATCGCAAAAAAGGGCGGAGCTATAGTTGATTGCCATCAAAACGAAGTATATTTGCAAACAGAATTTGATCAAAACTGATTTGTTTCAATTTATCTGAGATATAAAAATGAAGAAATTGTTTCTTTTAGCAGTGATGGCGATGATGGCTATTGCAGTGCAGGCCGACGAGGAAGAGTTCGTGGTGACAAGTGGCGACTTCAATGTTGTCAGGCAGCCAGGTAAAACTGGCAGGCTGGAAGTGGATTTCACCAAGGCCAAAGTTGGAAATCTCTCCACGATGGAAATCACGGATCAGACCTTCATGGACTATCTTGCTGCCAACGACCAGAAGGTTTTCAAGAAGTGGAGTGAGTATCAGGAAGAAGCCATAGAGACCTTTATGGAACGCTGGAACGATGCCAAGAAGAAGGTGATCAAACTCACCAAGAAAGACACGCCCGACTACATCATCAAGATTAATGCCGCACAGCTGGATCCAGGCAACTCTGGTGCAGCCACCTGGAGTTGGAACAAGCGTGGTGGCGGTATTATCATCTCTGGCACATTGGAGGTCATCGATGCTGCAGGCAACAGTGTCTGCAAGATGAACATCAACCGTTACAGAGGTTTCTCAACGAGAGGCCTTGATATCAAGATTCCCACCTTCCATCGCCGCACACTGCTCTTACACAAGAGTCTGGCCAAAGATCTATTGGAATTCCTGTTTGATAATAACAAATGATGTCACAGAAGATCACTGAAGGCTACATGCCTTATATGGGCTACCAGACCTACTATCGAGTGGTAGGCGAGGCAACGGAGAAAGCCCCCTTGTTGCTGCTGCATGGTGGACCAGGCAGCACGCATAACTATTTCGAGGTGCTCGACTGCATCGCTGAAACAGGTCGGCAGGTGATCTCCTATGACCAGATAGGCTGTGGCAATTCTTATCTCGACGGTCACCCTGAACTATGGACGCAGAAAACCTGGATAGATGAACTCATCGCCATCCGCGAGTATCTTCATCTGGACAACGTGCATCTACTTGGTCAGTCATGGGGCGCCATGCAGGCTATTGCGTATGTCATAGACCACCAGCCTCAAGGCATCAAGTCGCTGATACTGTCTTCAGGTCATGCCTCCAGCAGCCTGTGGGCGAGTGAGCAGCATCGGCTTATCAAATATCTGTCAGCAGAAGATCAGGAAGCAATCCGTCGTGCAGAAGCCACTGGCAAATGGGATGATCCTGCTTATCTGCGAGCCAACGATCATTACTTCGAGCAGTATGTCATCAGTGTAGATGAACACTCGCCCGAGTGTATCAAACGTCCCAAACGTTCTGGCACTGAGGCTTACCTCTATGGCTGGGGACCCAACGAATATCAGCCGCTTGGCAGTCTGAAAGACTTTGAATATACGGACAGACTGAATCAGATTTCCCAGCCGACACTTATCTGTAGTGGCACGCGCGACATCTGCACGCCTGTTGTCGCCGCCTCACTTTATGAGCATATTCCCCACAGTCAATGGCACTTATTCCGCCAAACCCGCCACACCTGTTTTATCGATGCCCACGAAGAATATTGCGAAGTACTCACCCGCTGGCTGCAAGATAATGATTAATTTTCAAAAACAGTCTCTAAATACAATTTTTGCTAGATTTAATTCTGGCACTTGCTACATTTAATTCTAACAAGTGCTGGAATTAAATCTAAAAAACGCCCCAATTAATAGGGAAATGTAGTTTTACAACGGATCGATGTCGTAATAGATCTGGAGGGAGGAATAGCGCTTGTCTTGGAGCATCTGCTGCTGGGCAAGCGCTAAATATTTGCGCACATCCGACATATTGAGCGTTGGCTCCAACTTCAACACGAGTTTGCGGATGGACAAGGATTTGATTTTCGCCACAGCGGGTTTATCGGGGCCTAACACACGATTTCCAAACCACTGGCGCAACTGGCTGCCGATCTCCAAGGCTGCCGTATCAACCACGTTGTCATAACGGTGTTTCAGAAAGACATAGATGAGGCGATAATAAGGCGGATAATGGAACTGCTGACGCTCAGCAATCACCGACTTGTAGAACGCCTGATAGTCGTTACGGACAATCTGATCAATCAGGGGGAGATCAGGACTCTTCGTCTGCAAGATCACAAGCCCCCGTTTGCCCTTACGTCCTGCCCGTCCGCTCACCTGCGACATCATCATGAATCCATGTTCGTAAGCACGGAAGTCGGGATAGTTCAACATGGCATCGGCATTCAGGATACCCACCACACTCACCTTGTCGAAGTCGAGCCCCTTGGAGATCATCTGCGTGCCAATCAAGAGGTTCGTACGACCTGCGGAGAAATCGCTGATGATACGTTCATAGGCATGACGACTGCGGGTGGTATCAAGATCCATTCGTGAGATGCGGGCCTCAGGGAATATATCCTGCACCTCAGCCTCAATCTTCTCCGTACCATAGCCTTTGGTAAAGAGATCCTTAGAGCCACAGGCAGGACATTCCGTAGGCACTTGATAGGTATAGCCACAATAATGACAGGTGAGTTGATTGAGGTTGCGATGGAAGGTGAGCGACACATCACAATGCTGGCAATGGGGCACCCAACCACACTGTTTGCATTCGATCATCGGCGCATAACCACGACGGTTCTGGAAGAGAATAACCTGTTCACCCCGTTCCAGCGCCTCACGCGTCTTTGCCAACAACAAGGGCGAGAAGGGACCTTTCATCATCTTTCGACGTTGCAGATCCTTGATATCCACCACCTGTATCTCTGGGAGTTCAATACCTTGATAACGCTGCTGGAGGGTCACCAACCCAAACTTACCCGTCTTGGCATTATGATAGGTCTCCATCGAAGGGGTAGCTGTTCCTAACAGGGTTTTGGCACCGAACATCTGAGCTAGCATGATCGCTGTAGAACGGGCATGATAGCGAGGCATGGGATCCTGCTGCTTATAGCTGGTCTCGTGCTCCTCATCGATAATCACTAAGCCAAGATTCTGGAAAGGCAGCAAAACAGCACTGCGCGCACCCAATATGACATCGTAGGGATGCTTGGAGAGTTGTTTCTGCCAGATCTCCACCCGCTCGGCATCGGAGTATTTGCTATGATAGATACCTAAGCGATCGCCAAACACATGCTGCAGACGCTGCATGATCTGCACCGTCAGGGCAATCTCAGGCAACAGATAGAGTACCTGTTGCTTCTTCTCCAACGCTTGTTTGATCAGATGGATATAGATCTCCGTCTTTCCGCTGGAAGTGACACCATGCAACAGCGTGACGTTCTTCTTCATGAAAGAGAGGAGGATCTGATTGTAGGCATCCTGCTGGGCCTCGTTAAGGGGTTTGACATTCTCCAAATGAGGCTCTCCCCCATGATTCAGACGACCCACCTCCAGTTCATAGGTCTCCAGCAGACCGCGTTTCACCAAAGCGTTGATCGTCTGAAGCGAGGCGTGACTGGCATTCATCAGTTCATCACGGGTGATCTCAACAGGCGTCTCGCGACAAGCCTGTCCTTCCACCGTATCCCAATGCGAGAGGGCGAGATAATGGATGAAGGCCTCCTGTTGCTTGCCTGCCCGCTGGAGCATACTCAGTGCCACATGGAGCGTCTGCTCGTTGCGGAAGTTGGGCGTCAAACGGATATAAAGCTCTGTCTTCGGACGATAGCCGTCTTCAGCCTTCAAACCTGAAGGGAGTGCGGCTTTAAAAACCTCTCCGATGGGAGACATATAATAATCGGAGATCCAATTCCAGAGTCTCAACTGACTATCAAGTAAGATTGGGGAAGCATCGAGCAACTGCAGGATGTCCTTTACTTCATAGTCAGCGGGTTTCCGATCATGGATCTCCGATACAACACCTACATAGGTCTTGTTTTTTCCGAAGGGTACGAGTACACGGGCACCTACCTTAACATGATCCTCCAGTTGAGAAGGAACTGAATAGGTAAAAAGGCCGTCAAGCGGCAGGGGCAATATGACATCCGTGTACCGCACGGATGTGCTTAGAAGAAGTAAGCGACTCCAATCTGCCAGGCGTTGAGCTTAGCATCTTCCTTGAAAACCTGACCAAGAGCATCTACTGAGAAATCACCAGTCTTTCCAAACGCGAAGTTATAATTGACAGATACCTGCAGATGGTTCAACAACATCAGACCTGCACCGACATTAGCGCTGAAGTTTGAACTCTTAAAGGTCCAATCAGCAACAGTTGATGTAATAGTCTTGTCGCCTACATTGAATCCGAACTGAGGACCAGCAAAGAAGTAGATGCTGGCAGAACTTCCCAGACCAATGCCATAACGGACGTTAATGGGAATCTGGATAGACTGCTGCTTAACACTTATTTCATTGCCACTATCACTACCCACCGTACTCTTACGCTGATCGTAGAGTGCAGAAGCATCGATACCAAGACCTACGATAGGAAGCGTAAACTTCACGGTCGGACCAATAAAGAATCCAGCCTGGTTAGACTTGTCAGCAACGCTGGAATCAAATCTGATGCTCGTCAGGTTCAGACCACCCTTCACACCGAATTTCACTTCTGCCTTAGCAGGAACAGCTGTCATCAAGGCAGCGAAAAGAACTGCAATGGTTAAAATCTTTTTCATTTCTCAAATCTTTTTAAGTTAAAAAATCGGTGCAAAGATACGAAAAAACTTGGAATCCGTATCGTTTTGCCCAACTTTTAACACATTAATGTCGCTCACGGCGCACCGTAACACGTGCAGCGCTATTGGCTGGCGTAGTGGTCGTTCCCTTCTTTGACTTGCCTGCTTTCGTACGCTTTGAGCTGTTTTTAGCAGATTTAACCTTGCCTTTCTTTTTGGTATCGAGTTTGGCGATACTATCGAGCGAATCCTTCTTGACGGGATCACCGAAGATGGTCTTATGGAAGTCTGCCAGTTCTTTCTCAATGCGCTTCTGTTCAGCTGTCATCGCAGCCTCATCAGGACAGTACTGCGCCAAGGTCTTACCCTGGGCATTGTTAGTCTTGTAGATCTGTCCGCGATACATATTCAGCGTGAAGTAATCGTCCATCGACATCGTGGCAGCATTATTCAGATTACTCGGCATCACAGTCTGACGATTCAGGAAGGGCTCCAGATCACTGTACTTCACCCAGAACAAAGGATACTGGGTGGCTTCTCCGCCGAAATCATCATCACGCAACATCACAGGACAGAGGGCGAGCACCTTGATATGGAAGGTGGAATTAGCCTGGTCGTAGTAGGCACTCTCCTTCAGGAAGAACTTCTTAACTTCGGATGAAGGGATATCGCTGTTGTCAACCTTCAACTTGCCATCCTGCTCCTCGTAGAAGATGTGATAGTTGTCGAGGATGGTCTTCATATCCACCCTGGCCTCATTCGTAAAGACATCGCTGCCATCCGTAGGATACTCATAAACAGGGACAAAACCATTCTGAGCCAGTTTGAAGATATAGGTAAACAGGTTCAGTTGCCTGCCCTGTGGCTCTACGGGGTAATAAAGACCTGCATTGGCATCCTTCGAGAGATCGAGCTCACGATAGATGTCACGACGCCACACCACCTCCTCTGGCATATCCACTGCCGTGGGAAATGAGATCTGTGCGCGCACAGACATCGCAGAAGACGGGTTCTTCCGCTGATTCTGTTTCGGTTGCTGCGATTGTGGCTGTTGCTGCGATTGTGGCTGTTGCTGCGGTTGTGGCTGTTGCTGTTCACTTTTCTGCACGCGGCGCTGCTTTGGCTGGGCCGTAGAAGTGAAAAGAGAGAAGTGGAAAGTGAAAAGTACTAATATCACTTTCATCCAACAATATCTATTCACTTCGATTATTCTCATTCGATTCATGATCATACCACTATATTTTTATTATCAGTCAAACTTCTCATTTTTCACTTTTCACTTCTCACTTCACAATCACTTCCATCGGATTCTGAAGGGTACGCGTCAGGCCGTCAGGACCAACCACCGTAACACGGGACACATAGAAACGACGGTTACGCGCCAGTTTGCGGAAGGTATCTTTCTGACGTTCAGAGAACGAGGCTCCGTCGGATGCCATCGGTACAGCATTTCCCATATTATCGAAGAAAACCGTCTCGAAACTTTGCACACGGAAAGCGATATCCAGGATGCCATCGTCGATAGCTGCTCCAATCGCATTGGCTGCGACAAGTTGCGACTTAGCCAGGCCACCACCTTTATAGCGTGTGGGGTTACCATGTTCATCCTTCATCGAAATATAAGGTGTGGGATCAGGGAGCTTACGCACTCGGAAAGTATATTGTCCCATTTGTTGCGGACGCCCCGTATTCGTAGAGACGACAGTGATAGTAGCATCCTGTCCGATCTTTGAAGGACGGGCGATATACTTGCCTGGACCTACGGATTGTAACGTGCCATTCGTCATCGACGCCTGAATCTTATTGGAAGGAACACCTGGCACACTCACGCTGATGGGGTTATTATAACCTGCATAAAGCATGTTCATCAGGTCTGCCGACACCGTCGCACTCGGATCCACAACGGTATATTTCTGGCTGAAGTCCCGGCGGATATGATCGCCATTACCATTCACGGTCTCCATATAGCCGGCCAACGTGAAATCACCCGTTCGATTACAGATGGTCTCATAAAGACCATTGTTCAGGGTCACCTTCTGATTACCAATATAAATATCAGGTACTTGGGTGGTATCCACAGCTGCCATCACGATGCGCGCAGAGAAACGGTCGCCTCTGACAATCGTCTGGGAACTGGGAATGACGAAAGCAGAAAGGGCATTTACACGGATATCCTTCACGTCGATATTCTGCACCAATGTATGCAAAACCTCACGCTCTGCATAACGGACATCGCTCTGCAGCTTCGACAATAAGGTGACTGCTGCGACAGCAGGCATATCCTCAAACATAAACTCCTGCCAGTTCTTACCCAAAGCCTCAGCCTTACGCGGAATACTCGTTGACAGGTTGGCGTTGATAATCTGCTGTTTGCTCATATCCGAGGTCATTCCCACAACACGATTACGGAAGGATCTGATGGCGTTGAATAACTCCTGACCCTTACCTCGTCCTGGTGCCAGCATCACCTGATTAGCTGCCTCAAGGTCTTCCTTATTCTGGAAATCCTCGATAGTGGCATCCTTGCCGTCAGCCTCACGCACAATGGCCAACTTCAGTTCTTCGGCGAAGTTATAAAGGGAATCACTGATGCGTCTTACCTCCTGAGCCTTATCATACCAAGCCTTTACCTTCGTGGGGTTGAGCCTCATCTGCATCTCCAGATCATCATAGACAATCTTGTTTTCCTTGATGGAGCCCTTGGTAGTACGGTTCAGACTGTCTTCCACGATAGAGAAGCCGTTGAGCACCTCAGAAGAGACGTTCAGCGCGAGCATGGCCATCAAGACGACATACATCAGATTGATCATCTTCTGGCGAGGGGAGACGGGTCTTTTTCTAATTGCCATGTTCTTATACGTTCATCTTAGCCGTCATTGCCTCAATCATACGGGCATAGATCTTATTGAGTTCAGCAATTTGGGCTGCCATCTTACGAGTCTGTTCGTTAATATCATCGATTGTGCCGATCTGTGAACTAGCACTCTTGAGCTGCAGTTCATAAACCTTGCAGATTCCTGTCAGCGTACGATTCAGGTTCTCCATCTCCTCAGAGTCGTGAGCGAGTTTGTCTGTCTGCTCGGATACACGAGAGAGCATCTCCGTGAGGCGTTTCAGCTCAGTCACATAATTGGTTGTTGCCTCTTCGAGCTCTGGTGTCATCTGTGGGAATGAAGAGGGAGCAGATGAACCACCAGAAACATGTACGCCACCTCCTGATACAGGTATTCCTCCACCCGAAACAGAAATGACAGAGGACGATACGGCCGCAATAGCTTCGCTATCCACGACAGGGGCACCAGTAGCTACGGCACCAGAAACAGGTGCACCAGAAGCAGGTGCAGCGCCACTACAGCCAACAACGAATGTACCACCAGAAACACCAGAGGCAGGAGCACTACCTCCGCCGCCGATAACGACAGTGCCACCACCTGTTCCACCAGAAACACCAGAGGCAGGAGCATTACCGCCACCACTGCCGCCGATAACGACAGTGCCACCACCTGTTCCACCAGAAGCGCCAGGACCGCCAGAGGTAGGAGCATTACCTCCACCGCCGCCCACAACGACAGTACCGCCACCCGCGTGCTGGCCTGTAGGCAAACTTGTGTCTGTATGGATATCCAACTCCATACCATCAGCCGTCTTATCAAAAGGACGGTCGAAGGCAGAAATGAAGAACACAAACACCTCAGTTCCCATGCCGAGGAAAAGGAAGAAGTTGGCACCTGGCAGGTGAGTCAACTTAAAAAGCGTACCTAAGATCACAATCGACGCACCCCAGCTATAGGCATAGTTCAGGAATGTCTGACCAGGCACACTATCCATCCACTTCTGTAAGCGGTAGATGATATTGATTTTACTGTATATAGTCATATCTTAAACTCCTTTAGGGTTATTTCTTCTTTTTGCCTTTCACCTTGATCTTGTCGCTGGTAGTATTAGCAAGACTTCTCACACAACGGAAGCCGATATAAGAGCGCGGCTGGTTCTGATACTCAGAGGAACGCCAAGCTGAACGGATATACGACTCAGGATCTTTCCAAGAACCACCTCTAACACTCTTCTTCTTCAAGCGATAGGGATCCTCCTGAGCGGCATTATACCTCAACTGCGGATTGATGTCGTTCATGGCCTCCACACCTGCCTCGGTATAGATGGTAGAAGTCCATTCTGCCACATTACCCGCCATATCATATAGGCCATTACTGTTAGCCGCATAGATACCCACCTTACTGGTAATCAGGTTACCATCTTTGGTGTAGTTACCATTATCGGGCTTGAAGTTGGCATAGAAGCATCCCTTGCCACTGGCCACATCCTCATTGTCCCACGGGAACTCATTCTGGTCCTTACCGCGAGCCGCATACTCCCACTCTGCCTCTGTCGGCAGACGGTAACGCTGCACATAACGCGCTGCTGGTCCGAGTCCCTTCAGCAGATACTCCGTGCGCCAGGCACAGAAAGCATTGGCCTGTTCCCATGTGACACCCACGACAGGATAGTCGTTATAAGCGGCATTCGAGAAATAGTAACGCATATAAGTCTCGTTGTCGGCATTGGGGAAGTCATTCACCCAGCAAGTCGTATCTGGGAACACATTCACGATATAAGTATTCAGGAAATCCCAAGGACCTGTGAGTTGACGGTTGATGGTCTCTCTCACGATGCGGCCCTCATCATCGATATAAGCAGTATCCTTAGAAATCCACACTTGTTCTTCAGGATTCACAGTGAGATCTGTATTCAGATTACGCTCCTGGGGATTAATACGATTACGACGCAGGGCTGCAGTGGTATAGTCGTAGATCTCATAACGGTAATTCAACTGCTGATAATCCAACATACGCTCACCCGTCACAGGATTGGTGATATACATGCCGTCGATAATCTCCTGCTCGTCTTCACTCGGACGACGAGGCAAAGACTTCTTCCAGTTGATGACGCTGCCGATTTCCTCACCATCTTTATCGGTCTTCACCTTCTTATAGGTCTCGTCTATCTCCGACAGACGTTCACGCAGAATGGAGTCACGGACATAATTCACAAACTGACGGTACATGGAATTGGTCACCTCGGTCTCGTCCATCCAGAAACCCTCAACGGAGATATCACGCAGAGGGGTCTTCTTTCCCCAAAGCGTATCCTGGTTCTCAATACCCATCTTCAGGTGACCGCGTTTCACCAGTGTCATGCCATAAGGTGTCGGCTCAGAGAAGGCACGTCCACCCGCACCTGTCACCTCGCCACCGCCAGATGAGGCCATTTTACTACCAAAGCAACTGCTTAACAAAAGCAGCGAGGCTAAAAGGCTGAAAATTTTATTCGTTCCCATATTTCGATGTTTACTACTTGATCATTTAAAGAATTCTCACACTCTTATGAAGATGACGTCCTTTCTTATGAAGCTCGATATCCATCTGATAGCCCACAAAGAGTTCATGACTTCCATTGCCGACACTTATCGCTGAGGTGTAGAGCTCGTAGCTGTAGCCCAACTTGACGCCTTTGATGACACCACCCAGCTGAAAAGTAACCGAAGTTGCAGGACTATAGGTGAGACCAGCATACAGATGCCGTTTCTCATGCGAGTACTGCAGACGTCCGGAGAGATCTCCCCGCCACGCCACACCGTCGGTACGTCCGAGCACAGAGGTCTGTATCGATAGAAACGGATTTCTTAGCTGAATATTGTATCCGCCAGTCAAATAATAGGTGGCGACAATATCGAGCTGATTTTTCTCACCGAGTTCCACACGAGGTGAGGTGACATGTAAGACAGAGAACCCCGCATACCAGTCGCGTCGCCGATAATAAAGCCCCAGTCCGAAGTCGAAAGCAGAACCATTGACTGATGACTTGGTGAAAACAGGGTCGTCGTCGATCACATCGGCCTTAGAACCATCGAAGGTCTCGCTGAGCATCGCAACCTGTACACCCACGCTCAGGCGGCCTCCCAACAGTTTCGGCTGGTAAGCATATTGAAGACCTAAACGCTTGTGGGTAAAGAGGCCGATGGCATCATTCATGAACTGAAGACCAACACCATGATAGGATTTAAAGGCATAGAACGGCATATCGGCAGCAGCGTACATCGTATTCGGATTGTTCTCGTAGCCTGCCATCTGGATGGCATAAGCACCGGTAATGTTCAGTTTAGCCTCCTTACCTACGGCAGCAGGATTGAAAGATGGCTCCATCGCCCAATAATGGGAGAAAGAGACATCATACTGAGCCCTGACAGTCAAAGTGACAAAACAGAGTATAGAAATGATATAAAAATTCAATTTCACACCTAAATAACGCATTCTGACAAGGTTTATTGTGATTTTTTCGCCAATTTACTTGCATTATTCAACCTTTTTGCCTATATTTGCATCCAAATGAATAATTCAACCGTAGCCCCTGACTCCTTATGTGGAAACAGAAGACTAAACGGATAGTGAGACGGTTCAATTACACCTTGACGGTATTGACCCTCTTTCTTTGGCTAGCACCAGGCTTAGCCAAGGCAGAGCAATTCATCTTCACTACAGCATGGACGGCTCAGGCACAATTTGCCGGTTACTATATCGCAAAAGAAAAAGGATTCTACAAACAAGCAGGTCTTGACGTTGTCATTCAACATCCCTCACTGACCAGTTCTGCTTTCCACCGTTTACAGACTGCACAGACCAATGCCATCATGATGTCGATGATGTCGGCCATTGATTTTATCTCTCAGGGCATCCCTTTGGTGAACATCTTTCAGGACTCGATGAACAGCAGTAATATCCTGGTGACGCGTTGGGACGTAGATCCCATGAAGTTGAAAGGAAAGAAGGTGGCGATCTTCAATTCCGACCCCAGCTATATGGCCATGATCATGAACCATCGGGAGAAAATGAACTTTGAGTGGGTACGTTTCACCAGCAATATCAACCTGTTCCTCTCTGGTGCGGTAGATGCAATGATGGCACTTAGTTATAATGAGTATTATCAGCTACAACAAGCAGGTTTCAAGATGACAGAAGAGAGCATCTACAGGTTCAGTGAGAATGGTTACAACATTCAGGAGAACGGCGTCTATGTGATGCGTGACTATTATCTGTCTCATCGTGACGAATGTCGTCGTTTCGCAGAGGCAACCCGTAAAGGATGGGAATGGGCGGCAGCACATCCGGAGGAGGCGATGGAGATTGTGATGAAGTATGTGCATCGCTATAATTCAGCTACCAATGCTGTGATGCAGAAACTGATGTTCAAAGAGACGCTCCGCCTTCAGATTGGCCGCGACTCTAAGCGACGCGAATTCCGTGTCAGACCTGACATGGTGGAAAAGGCTTCTCGGATGATGCTCGAAAGCGGTATGATTAAACGAAACGTGACTTATAAAGAACTGACTGGCCAATGAAAAAGATATTAACAGCCTTACGCCGTTCGCTCTCGGCACGTCTCAGCTTTGCTGTGGTGCTCTTTGTGGCTGTCATCTTTGTGGGGGCATTCAGTATTATGTTCTCTGAAGCACGTGACATCATCAGAGAAGAAGCCTGGGGCAAAGCCACGAAGACACTTGAAGGCACCGTCTTACATATTGACAACACCCTCCGACGTGTTGAGGTGGCATCAGATAATATGCTCCGTGTCATCGAAAGAAACCTCAACAAGCCCGACAGCATGTTTTCAATCAGCAGGCAGGTTCTTGTAAACAACTCAGAACTTACAGGCTGCAGTATCTCTTTCGATCCATACTACTATAAAGAGAAAGGCCGTTACTTCTCGGCTTACGCGTATAACGACGGTGACACTATCCAGACAGAACAGGAAGGTACTGACAACTATCAGTATCACTGCATGGACTGGTATCTGATACCCAAACTTCTCGATCGTCCCTACTGGATTGAGCCCTTTATGGAAGATGCGACAGAAGGTATTATTGTGAAGGATATCTTTTCATCCTATAGTCGTCCCATCCACGATGCCAAGGGGAACAGCGTCGGAACCTTCTCTGTCGATATCCGTCTGGAGTGGTTCACTAAGATGATTGCCCAAATGAAGCCCTACCCTCATTCCTTCTGCGTCATGCTCGGAAAAGGAGGTTCTTATCTTGTACACCCTGACACGACAAAGCTGTTCTACGAGACCATTTTCACCCGCACGCTTGAGAAGCCGGATTCGATGAAAGAAGCCCTTGGCACTTCGATGCTGGCAGGAGAGAGCGGGCACAGGATCCTGGATTATGAAGGAGAGCCCTGTCACGTATTTTTCAAACCTTTTAAGAATACGGGATGGAGCGTTGCAATTGTCATACCCGAGAGTGATATCTTTGCACCTTACCAACGTCTGAGGAGTTATACCTTATGGATTTCGGCAGCTGGACTAATCCTGTTACTTCTCTTCTCTCTGATAACCATCCGCCACAGTCTCAAGCCACTCCAAGAACTGGCAGAAACCACCCATCGGGTTGCCAATGGTGACTTCTCTGCCACCGTTGCTAATAGTATGCGCGCTGACGAGATTGGTCAGCTGCAACGTTGTTTCACAAAGATGCAGCAGTCGCTTGACACCTACACCCATGAACTGCGTAATGAGACGGAAACTCTTAAGGAACGTAACGAGGAATTGCTTGAAGCCTACGAACGTACTAAAGAGGATGAACGCATGAAGACGGCCGTACTTCATAAGATGCCTGATAAGATGGCAGCCCCTGTGGCAGAAATCTTTACGACAGCCCAGCAGGTGTGTGACCACTATGGAAAGGACACGCTGGACTTTGGGAAGGCCACAGACACATTATATGATAATGCCAATCAGGTCACCATACTCCTTGACGAGATGATCAGGGCGGCTCAGGAAGAAAGGAGGCAGGCGCATGAGTAAGCTCATCAAACAAATCAAGCAATCTCTGCCATTAAGACTGAGTCTGAGCATTCTTGCTTTCACGGTGATTATCTTTATGATTACCATCGGTATTATTTTCGTCCGTACACGACATTTCGTCAGACAGACAGCCACCGAACAGGCGACTCAGATTCTTAATAATACCGCCCAGAGCATCATGGGTCTGATGGGACAGGTGGAGGTTGCCACCGACAACTCTGAATGGCTCGTCATACGCAAGCAACATCCAGACTCCATCATGGCCTTATCACGTCGTATTCTGGAACTGAATCCTGACGTTTATGGCTGTAGCATTTCCTTCGAGCCATATTTCTTCGCGGACCAGGGGAAATACTTCTCAGTCTATTCATCCAATGAAGACGGACACATCGAGACCGAACAAGAGGGAAGCAATGACTACGATTACTTTATGATGACATGGTATAAGGAACCGATCCGCCAAGGCAAAGCCTGTTGGGTGGATCCCTTCCACGACTATACTCCAGGCACCTCATACGACATGATGATCGCCTCTTACTGTAAGCCACTCATCGATACTAACGGACGTACCATCGGCGTCATCTCCACCGATCTCTCTCAGCGCAAGTTGTCACAGATACTATTACAGGAGCGTTTCTTCCCCAATGCCTATTTCATCATAACAGGTGAAAGCGGAAATTTCATTGCCACCAGTAATGATCGGGCGCTTCCAGACGATCTGAACCGTAGCGACTGTGTCGTAGTAAGCCTCATTCTGCCTAACACGAATTGGAAACTATCCTATATCTGTCCCGATAAAGACATCTTCAAGGGCTACAACCTGTTGGTTTATATCGTCGTTTCGCTGATTATATTCGGATTGTTATTGATGCTGGCATTCAGTTATTTCGTTGTCAACCGTTTCGTCTCTCCAATCAAAGCCCTTGCCAACCAAGCACAGAAGATGGCTGATGGACAGTTTGACGGTCATCTCAAACATACGAAACGCATCGACGAGACAGGACAGTTACAGAACAGCTTCGTCAGTATGCAGGAGTCCATCGCTAACTACGTCAGCAACCTGAAACATGTGAAGAATGAGACTGAGCAGCGTAACCAGGAATTGATTATCGCCAAAAGCAAAGCTGAGGAAGCAGACCGCAAGAAGGCTGCCTTCATCCAAGACCTGTCCCACCAGATCCGTACACCTCTTAATATTATAGGCGGTTTTACTCAAGTACTACGTGACGAACATGAGGCAATGAATGAGACTGAGGTGTCGACAATCACCCATGACATCATGCAGAACAGCCATACCATCACCCATATCATCGACAACTGGATGAGGACATTGGCACTGGAGGGTATTGATAAGGTGGAACGCCACGATGAGATCAGCTGCAATGAGATATGCAAGATCGCTGCTGAGACCATCACGCTCCGCAATCCTGATGCTGTCACACTCAAAGTGGAGCACCATGTGCCTGACAGTCTGCATATCATCACCGATCAGGACTGTCTATTGAAAGTTCTCTCCGAGCTGCTTCACAATGCCAATAAATACACGCAGGAAGGAAGTATCTCCATCTGCTGTATTCAGCCCGACAGCCAGTCCGTCTGCTTCATGGTCAGTGACACAGGCCCTGGTATTGCAGAGGAACTGCACGAACACGTGTTCACACAGTTCACTAAACTCGATGATTTCAGCGAGGGACTTGGCATGGGTCTCACCCTATGTAGAAAATTAGCGGGCCTCCTTGGTGGTCATATCACACTGGATGCAGCATATACCAAGGGAGCCCGCTTCGTACTGACGTTACCGATCAGTCCGGAAAGAACTTAAAGTGGATAATCTTCGAATGCATAAAGTACGGTAGAGAGATAGCGCTCGCCCGTATCAGGCAACAATGCCACAATTTTCTTACCCTTATTCTCTGGACGCTTAGCCACCTGAATAGCTGCATAGAGGGCTGCACCTGCAGAGATACCTACCAGCAGACCTTCACTCTGTGCAATCTCACGACCCGTGCGGATGGCATCGTCATTCTCCACGTCAAACACCTCGTCGATCACGTCTGAGTTGTAGGTCTTGGGGATGAAGCCTGCACCGATACCCTGGATCTTGTGAGGACCGCTGGGCTGTCCGTTCAGGACGGCACTCGACTTGGGCTCAACGGCGATGATCTTCACATTGGGGTTCTGCTCCTTCAGATACTTACCTGTACCAGAGATGGTACCACCAGTACCTACACCACCAACGAAGATATCAACCTGGCCATCGGTATCGCGCCAAATCTCAGGACCCGTTGTAGCGTAGTGTTTTGCGGGGTTGGCAGCGTTCTCGAACTGCTGGAGGATCACGGCTCCAGGGATGGAGTCACGCAGTTCCTCGGCAGCGCGGATGGCACCTGGCATACCGTCTTTTCCAGAGGTGAGGCGTACCTCGGCACCGTAGGCCTTCACGAGGTTTCTGCGCTCAATACTCATGGTTTCGGGCATGGTAAGGATAAGATGGTAACCCTTGACGGCTGATACCAGTGCCAGTCCTACGCCCGTATTTCCTGATGTCGGCTCAATGATGGTAGCGCCAGGTTTCAAAATACCCTTTGCCTCTGCATCCTCGATCATCGCCAATGCGATACGATCCTTCACGCTGCCGCCAGGATTAAAAAACTCTACTTTGGCAATCACGGGTGTCTCAAGACCCTTTGCCTGTGAATACTTGTTGAGCTCCAGAAGTGGGGTGTTGCCGACGAGCTCAGTCAGCTGTTTTGCAATCTTACTCATAATCCTTACCTTTTTAAAATATAAATAATAATTGAATTCGACTGCAAAGGTAAGAAGGTTTTGGCATACTCACAATACCCATTGCATGTTATTCGCATACCATAAACATGGTATTTTGCATAAAATGGCCTATTTTTAGTCCATTTTTGCCAAAGAAATGACCGTACAATCCACGTTTTCCTTGTTGACGGAGTAGCAGACATAAAGGGAGTTGTTATGTACGAAAGCCTTGGGATAGTTGAAGCCCAAGGTCTTGTATCTACCCTCGTAACGTCTGGGAGGCAGGTCATCAGCCAGACCACTGCGAAGCAAGATCGCTTTGTCAAACCTGACACCATCCTGACTAAGGAGTAAAACCAAAGGCCAGCGCCATTTGCCGCTTGCAGGACAACAGACCATATAAGAAGTGCCATCGGACAAGTTGCCTGCACATTGTTTGGTACGGGCATCCGGAATGTTGGTGATTTGTGGCTTGCTCCAGGTTTTACCTCTGTCGTGACTGACGGAAGCCAGTTTACGGAAAGAACTTTTCTGGTCGCGAAACAGCATAACAATGGTTCCATCCGGTTGTACATATTGACTGGGCTCTAACTCACGGGATTGTTTACCTGCATCTTCTGACTCAAAGGCGGCTTTTTGCCAGCCATGATGCCCAGTAGGATCATCTGTATAGACTGGACAGATGTGTAGTCCTGGCATCATGTGCGAGGCCCCAATCAGACGACCATCAGGAAGGGTGTAAGGGTCTTGTTCCAGAACACCCGCCATCGGCAGTCCGTCTGCCATCCTTACCAGTTGAAGTTCACTCCAGGTCTGACCGTCTGTGGTTGTCATATAATAGGTACGTCCACCTCGTGGTTCCAATCCCTTTTGCCAGATGTCGATGAAGGCCGTCAGCGTATCATCTCTTACCAGCCAGCCGCCGGATGTGCAGTACAACTCATCAGTAGGCAGGGTCAGAGGCTGGGGGACGCTCCAGGTCCTCCCCTCGTCGGCACTGATACTATAGGCCACCCAGGTGTCATCGCTGTCTTCGTCCTTTGGTGAACTCTGCCACATACAGTATAGTTTACCTTTAAAGGCGGTCATCACCACCCCATTGGCATAATGATCAGTAAGGTCCGTCGCTGTGAAGATATTAACTGTTCTGACAGCCTCATTTCCTTGAAGTCCAAGTGTCTCATGACATGTTGTGTCGATGACCCCATCAGCCAGATAGGGCAAATTGTCTGCCTCCATGTTGTTTGGCACCATCAGCAACAGCAGCGCAGAGATGAGTTTTACGGTAGTTTGCATACGATTCTTCATAAACTTTCCTAATATGACGGCAAAAGTATGAAAAAAAAGAGAATAAACCAACTTACTTGAGTTTTTTTCGTATATTTGCCGAACAAACCAACAAACAAATACAATCATGAATAAGGTTCTTATTATGGCAAGCATGATGCTCAGTGTGATGACTGCATGTGCTCAGATGCCCTCAAATGATATCGTTGCAGAAGGGGAAACCCCTGTAAGAGTTGCTGATTCGTATAGTTTCACAGAAGGACCTGCAGTTGATGCAAGGGGTGATGTCTACTTCACCGACCAGCCCAACAACAAGATTTACCGTTGGGACTGCGAATCCGGAGAGATCACACTGTTCACTGATCAGAGCGGTCGTTCTAACGGGATGTACTTTGATGTCCAAGGCAACCTGATTGCCTGCGCTGATATGGACAACCAACTCTGGTCTTTCGATATAGAAGGTCATTCCAAGATACTGATCACCGACTATCGCGGAAAGTTGATGAACGGCCCCAACGATGTGTGGATCTCAAGGGATACCTTGAAGATGCTTGTCCATGGGGTCGCTTGGTCTCACTGACCAATGGATTGTCTGTATTCCAGTAATTTGTTCTGGTAGTCGGCGAAGGCGTCTGTTCGCTTATCGCACGACTGCTGGTAGAGCATCTGGGCTTCGAGCAGATCGCTCATCTTTGAGACACCTGCTTTGTAATAGTTGCGATTCAGGCGCAGGTTATCGATCTGGGCGAAGTGGGTCAGATGGCCGATGTCTTCATCAATGGCGAGCATGTGGACTTCCTGTGGAAAGCCCCGTACAAGGTGAACTTCGAAGGCAAGTTGAAACCCGGTAAGGCTCCTACCAGCCTAAGACCCAATGACTGTCAGAGTAACGTCCGATGAGTTCTGCATCACGAATGGGATCAAGTTGACGCATCAATGGATTTCTCTTGGAAGTGTCTATTGACTGGCCGTCCGTATCGTGACTGTTGAACTCAAGGATCGTTGCTGTCTTGGCACTGTCATCGATCTCACCCCAGCCGAATGCAGGAATGTTTTCCAATGTGCAATTCAACAGGACACATTCGGCATGGGGATAGTTCTTGCCGTTATTGTTTGGCAGTCGGCCAAGTTCTGCAGAGTCGCTTCGTCCCTTGAAATGACAATCCACAAAGATGTTGCCATGATTCTCTGCTGTGTTGCGGATCCACATGAAAGCCCCATAACTGGTGATGGTGCAGTGGTTGAAGAACGACGGTCCGCGCCCCAATATCGTGTCTCCGCCACCGTCAATGCGGCAGTTCTGCCAGTAGCAACTACCATTGGCCTGCAAGGCATCGCCATCACCGATGATGTGGATGTTCTCAAAGAAGTTGCGTTCGCCGTTCACCAACAGTCCTTCTGCCTGTCCCTTGCAATCCGTCCTGATGGTCAGATTGCGGAATGTCAGATCGCTGCAATTGTCGGCGGCAAAGGCGGCACGACGTGATGGGAACGTGCCACGAACCTCGTTGGTCTTGATGTCGGCAGGATGAGGGTTAAACACCTCATTATTCCTATAGTGAATCACCACGCCCTCGCGGCTCTCACCCTCGATGGTGACAAAGCGCTTGTTGCGGAAGTACACCAGTTCCTCGTAGTCCCCATTCTTCACCAAAACCTTGTAACCCTCCTGTGCAGAGGTAATAGAGTCGGGAATGAAATCCATAGCCCCCTGAACGGTGGAGAAGTCGCCTTTGCCGTCAGCCGATACCGTCAGCAGTCGTTGGCTTTGATCGGGAGCCTTCTCTTTCGTGCGGAACGTCCACCCCTTTTTGCCTTTGATCCCATTGAAGCCGCTGATGACACCCTTATCGATGGTGACATAATACTCATGACCATACTCCAGCATGTTGTGATGCAGATAGATGGTAACCTGTTTCCCCTTAGTGATCATGGGATAGAAGTGGAAACCATCCGAGAAACCGCCGATGATATCGAGTTGATAGCGCCCCTTATCCCAGGCATTCACACCAGACGGGGTGCCAGCCTTGGTGTTACGATTGGTGATAGGCTGCGACTTATAGATATAAGGTACAGGCGTGTATTGTGCCGCAGGATTTTTCGGCTGACGCTCCGTAGGACCTGCTGGGATGCTCATATCCAGACGGTCAACCAATTTTCCCGTTTGTTTATCATACACTAATACGAAACCTTTCTGCCCGATAGTGACATCATCACTCATTATCAGCGTCAGGTGCGTGTCGATATTCACCTCCGTAGCCCCATTCTCAGGCAGCATCCTAACAATGTTGTCCTGCGCCATGCAAATACATACCGCGTTTGCCATAACGGCCAGTACCATCCATAATCTCTTTGTCATAGTCTTCATATTGTTGTTACTGGGTGCAAAGATACAAATACTTCTCGATATAAAAGATAAATTCCACGGCAAAATCACCTTGTTTTGCAGTATTAAGTAATTTTGTTCATAAAATAATTAACGAAGCGTTCTGGAATAATTCTCCAGAACACTTTTTCTTGTTTATGGTTACGGTTACAGCTGTAACCATGTGACCATTTCTCTGCGATAATGTCGTAAATTTATATGTAAATCATTAAAGATCAGTATGTTATTCCTAATTACTTTCTGATTAATCTCCTCTGCGGTTACATGGTTACAGCTGTAACCGTAACCGCTTTTGTTGAGTTCATTGTACTAATACTTTCAAGGCCAAATTCTAATGCCAGCAGGAAGAATAACTAAGGCTCGCAGGGAGAAAGAGACGTATTTCCCATCGTGTTCCTATACCCCAACAGCCATCTGCCTATACACCAACGACTTTGCGCCAATACCCAATCTGAAACGTACTTCAGAAAAAGTCCTTTCTACTTTAAAGGGCGAAGAGGAAGCAGAGGCTCAGAAGCGACGAGGCACGTGGCTCGATGGCCGCGACCCACGTACCTCGAACCCTTCGAGCCACGTAGCTCGAATCAGAGAAAGCTTATCCGTGCTTCGATGCGGTGAAGGAGTTTGAGTAACTGATAGTCAATTTTTCATAAATCCCAAGGCATATTGATTATGCTTTGGGATTTTTTGCGTATATTTGTCCGCAGATTACGAACTAGAGAATATGAGAAGACTGATTATTTCCCTTGTTGCACTGGTTACGATGCAGAGTGCTTTTGCTGTTGACAGGCTGTCGAGTCTACCCTGCCCTATCCTTGGTGGCGAGTTGAGTAATTCTGCGGCTACATCAGTGGCCGACATCGACGAGGTGATGCCACGGATGAAAGCATTGGGACTGAACACGGTATTAGTGCCTGCCTATTGGGAGTTCGTTGAGCCGACAGAGGGGCAGTTCGACTTCACCCTCATCGACCACACCATCGACGTGGCACGGCAGGAGCAATTGCACGTTGTATTCCTTTGGTTCGGTGTGTGGAAGAATTCTATGTCGTGCTATACGCCAGCATGGTTCAAGCAGGACACGAAACGGTTCCCTCGGGCGATGACTGCTGAAGGGAAGCAGATGGAAATAGCCTCGTGTTTCAGCGACAATGTGCTGCAGGCCGACCTCAAAGCCTTCTCGGCACTGATGCGACATATCCGTGAGAAAGACCCGCAGCGCGAGGTGGTCGTCATGATGCAGATAGAAAACGAGATCGGTATGCTGGAGTCGGCACGCGACCACTCGCCGTTGGCTGAGAAAGCCTATAAAGAAATGAGGTGGGCAGAACGCTACGGCACAGATGAGTATGCCGACGAGAAGTTTATGGCACTGAGTTATGCCCGCTATGTGGAGCATCTGGCTAAGGCTGCCCGCAGCATCCACGATATGCCGCTCTATGTGAATGCCGCGATGAACAGTCGTGGGCGCCATCCTGGCGAATATCCTTCGGCGGGACCGTTGGCACACCTCATCGACTTCTGGCATGAGGGCGCCCCCAGCATCGACCTGCTTGCTCCCGACATCTATGACACAGGATTCAAGTCGTGGTGTGCGCAGTATGCATTACCTAATAACCGTCTTTTTATCCCTGAGAGCCGATGCTGCGAGAACAGCGGCGTGCGTGCCCTCTATGCCTTCGGCGAACATCAGGCCATTGGCTTCTCACCCTTCGCCATCGACCTAGCCAGCCCAAAGGAAACAGAATCCGTCACGAAAGCCTACGGACTGATTTCTCAAGTATTCAATGTGAAACGCCCATTGAAGACTTGGGGTCTTCTCTTCGACCAGGAGGATCGTGAGCGTGTGATCGATGACAACGGTGTAATGATGACCTGCCGCCACTACTTCACCCTGCCCTGGGATCCCCGTGCCACCGACGGCACCACATGGCCCGAGGGCGGCGCCATGCTCATTCGTCTTGGCAAATTCGACTATCTCTTGGCTGGCAGCGGTGTGGTCATCGACTTTAAGACCCCTACTGAAAAGCAACAAGAACAGCAAAAGACATTAGGCGAGGATGGTTTCGCAGAGGCTGGCGGGAGTTCAGGTCAAAAGGCAAACAAACGTTTCAGTGGTAAGCGCCTCGGTCTTCTTTTCGTCGATGAGGTCGAAATCCCTGATGATGGCACGATGCAGTATCTCCGCCGCCATAACGGTGACCAGACTCACCAAGGCCGTCATGCCCGCATCGGCGTTGGCGAGTGGAAAATCCTCCACATCAAACTCTACGAGTATTAAGTTAGAACTAGAAAGATTGAGCATGAAGAAGATCTTGTTCCTGCACGGATTCTATGCCAGTGGCCAGTGCGTACCGGCGATGGCGTTGCGCGAGGCTTTCGAGGGTCGTTCGGAGGTGATAACACCCGACTTGCCGATGCACCCGAAGGAGGCTGTCCAATTCATCCGCGAATTGACAGATCGTGAACAGCCTGACCTTCTGATTGGCAACAGTTGCGGGGCTTTCTATGCTCAGATGGTGGCGCCCATCGTGGGCATTCCGGCCTTGCTGGGCAATCCGCATTTCAGGATGACGGAGTTTCTGAAGCAACGCATCGGCGAGCATCAGTACAAGTCGCCACGAAAGGACGGTAAGCAGAACTTTGTCATTGATGAAGCCTTGATTGAGGAGTTTGCTGAAATGGAGGCTATCCAATTTAATCATTTCGATCCCAACTACAGAGATCGTATCTGGGGTTTGTTCGGCGAGCAGGACACGCTGGCACATTTTGAACCGATGTTTTTGGAGCACTATCATCGCTCGTTCCACTTCCCTGGCGGTCATACCCCGACGGCAGAGGAAGTACGTGACTGGTATGTGCCACTGGCCAAAAAGATGTTGGAATTAAAAATAGAAAAGAAATAATGAAGATTATAGACGAACAGTTATTGAACGGACTGGCTGAAGAAGCCAAGAAGTCACCGAGGCTGAGGATGAACTACAACTTCCATCAGAGCCTTCAGGACAAGTGTCACCGTTTCCTCAATGCTTTGGAACCAGGCACTTTTATCCCAGTGCATCACCATCCTGACAAGGACGAGACCTTTGTGATACTAAGAGGAAAAGTTCGCGTGACGACCTACAATGACGAGGGCGAGATCGTGGACTCCTGCGTCATCAGTCAGGAGAGCGGTCGCTACGGTGTGGATATTCCCAAGAACGTCTGGCACGGGCTGGAATGCCTGGAGCCGAGCGTCCTGTTGGAGTGCAAGGCTGGGCCATTCATCGAGCATGAGGTGGACGGGATCCTGGAAACGAAGCCTACCAAGGACATCTATCTGGCTGGTGGTTGTTTCTGGGGAACGGAGCATTACTTCAAGCAGATCGAGGGCGTGGCCATTACAGAAGTGGGATTTGCCAACGGACACACGGAGAACCCGACGTACAAGGAGGTCTATACCGACACGACAGGCTTTGCAGAGACCGTCTTTGTGAGGTTCTATCCCGATGTGGTGAGCCTCGAATTCCTGTTACAGATGTTCTTCAAGGCCATCGACCCGACCAGTCTCAACAAACAGGGACACGACGAGGGCACTCGCTATCGCACTGGTGTTTATTATACCGACCCTGCGGATTTACCCGTCATCGAGAAGGTCTTTACCGAAGAGCAGAAGAATTATCAGCAGCCCTTGGCCGTAGAAAAACTGCCTCTGCAGAACTTCTACACAGCCGAAGAGTATCATCAGGACTATCTTGACAAGAATCCTGATGGCTACTGTCATCTGCCCCTGGAACTGTTTGAGTTTGCAAGGAGAGCTAAAGAAAAATAAAACGTAATCATCCATAAATAGATGGAAAGAAAACTGTTTTGCGAAATATCGCCCTTCACTTATCGTCTGTCGATGGAGAAGGAAATCCTGAAGCGCCACGTTCAGGACCTGCTGCGGAAGACGCAGTTCGCCAGAGAACGGACGGCGGAGTCGCTGCCCGTGGTGGTCTATCGCCACAATTCGCTGATTCGTAGGCGACTGGGCAACGTCAACATGCAGCTGCAGGAGAACAAGGCAACGAACCTGGCCCTTGCGGTGAAACACATCGACGGACTGGTGATTCGGCCCGGCGAGACATTCTCTGTCTGGAAACTCATCGGACGTACCTCCAAGCGGAAGGGCTACAAGGAGGGACTCACCATTGCCAAGGGCAAACCCTCGCAGGGCATCGGTGGCGGCATGTGTCAACTATCGAACCTCATCCATTGGCTTGTGCTGCACAGCGAACTGACCATCACAGAGCACCATCACCACGACGGTCTCGACCTCTTTCCCGACTTCGGCCGCCAGATTCCCTTCGGTACTGGCACCAGCATTTCGTACAACTACATCGACTACCGCTTCCGTAACGACACCCGAAATACATATCAACTCCGCCTCTGGACGGACGACGAATACCTGCGCGGCGAACTACGGGCTACGGAGCAACAGTCCCGCACCTTCCACATCCATGCCGAGAACGAATATTTTTCGCGCGAGAACGGTGTGGTCTATCGAAACGGCGAGGTCTATCGCGACATCTTCGACCGCGCATCAGGTCAGCGGCTCGACAGCCAACTCATCCGAACCAACCACGCCCGTGTGATGTATGATTGTCCCCCATCAATGATTATCAAAGAAAAGTGACCCAGTTTTAACCCCTGATGGTCTCATTATGTCGCAGGCGACATATTGTTAAACTCTCTTAAAGTTTTTAATAGATCGCTTGCGATATAAAATATTCTATTTACCTTTGCCGCAGAAAAAGCCGCAAACGATATAAACAAATAAAGATATGGCAAAGATTTATGATTTCAAGGCTCAGACGAGCAAGTGTAAGGAGATTGATTTCTCACTGTTTCAAGGTAAGGTGTTGCTGGTGGTGAACACGGCCAG